>Ga0326728_10000552_pt1 | contig 146907 bp, 127 predicted proteins | sample MB3enrmetagenome_FD_207602 | JGI IMG/M metagenome (GOLD analysis project Ga0326728, IMG submission 207602) | Lab enriched peat soil microbial communities from McLean, Ithaca, NY, United States - MB31MN | ecosystem: Environmental > Terrestrial > Soil > Wetlands > Peat | place: USA: New York... | reverse complement strand
TAGGCCAACTCAGCCTGACTGAGTCGAGGAAAATCGGTGATGATCTGGCGCACCAGAATCAGTTCGCTGGCGGTGAGCACGCGCCCGCAGAAGGAAACGGTCTCTTCCAAATGTCCCACTCTCCAGCAGTGGCGGCATGATTTAGTGGCCGCCAGAAGTAGGGTAGAGCATCTGGAGGAAAAAGTCCAGCGAAATCTGAGGCATCAGCTTTATGGCGCAAATGGCCAATCTCCAGCATCTCGCGAAGCGAGATCGAGGGCGCACCCTCGCTTCACATCCGCACGTGGTAGAGCTGACGGCCGGCGGTATATCGATCGATACCCTCGGAGCCGCCGTCGGCCGCGATCTTCTCCAGCAGCCACCCGGGTTTCAGGGGATTCTGCAGGATGCGAAAATCCTTCCCGCTGGTAGCGAAGCTTCGGTAGTCAAACACGTGTACCGGGAGCACCTGCCGGACACTGGCCAGGGCGGCGTCGATGGAGGCCGTGGTGAAGATCTGGAATTTCACCGAGGCATCGCTATCGACCAGAAAAATCATGTTCGATTTGAGCGACTCCGGCAGATAGAACCACATTTGCATGAACAGTTGGCCATCGGCTACCACCACCGGCCCCTGCTTCAGGGCGTCGACCAGCACGAATTCCTCGGACAGCAGATCGCGCGGCGGTGGAATCGTAGCGGTGACCTGGATCAGCGGGAGCGCGGTAAACGCGAGCATGAGGAATGCCACCAGCAACCGTCCACGCGACAGGCGCGCCACAACCGCCGGCAGCAGGAGCACCACGCCTACCAGGCCCGCCAGTGCGTAACGCGATGAATACACGTGGGTCACCAGCACTCCGGCGGCCACGACAAAAACCGGAACGGTGAGGAAGAGGATGGCGGCGACGAGTTCGAAGGGTGGAAAGGCAAGGGGCTTGTCCATCGCCTGGTCGGGCGGCTTGTCGGGCGCGGCGGATGAATCTGGCGATTTCCACGCCCAGATTGCCATCGCCGCCAGCACCAGCACCAGCACACATAAGCCGGGGTGCAGCGCGTCATCCCAAAAATTGAGCGCCTCGATGGGGTACACCTTGAACCACGGGGTCTGGCTGAAGCCATGGACCACGGCCCGGATGGTGGCTAACCGCCAGATGAGCGGCGCCGTTCCGAAAACCATCGCCACCCAGATGCCCCAGTCGAGGCGGCGAGATTTCCACGAACGGTAAGCCTCTCCGCCAGCCAGCGGAATGTAGAGCAAGATGGCATAGTATTGGCACAGCAACGCGCCCATCAGGCTCAGGGCGATGGCGGTGCAGGCGGCAGCATGTTTGAACCGCCGGGAACCCGTAGCGGCTTGCCAGGACACCAGCATGAGGCCGCAAAAGGCGAGTTCCAGCCCATAAGGCCGCGCTTCAAAGGCGTAGTTATAGGCTTCTGTGGCGAGCGGAAGGAGTAAGGCGGCCAGACCGTAGAAAATGCCCAGGCGGCGGCGCACGAACCAATACATGCACAGGCAGAAAGTCCAGAACCCGGCGATCTCCGGAAGCCTGGCGGCTACTTCACCCTGTCCGAACCAGCTCACCGCAAAATGTGTCAGCAGATGCGTCAGCGGGGGAGCGGCGTCGAGTTGCTGCGCCGCTTGCCAGGATCCGGCCACGGTTGGCGGCGCGGCCGCCAGCACGGTGAAGACCTCGTCATACCAGAACGGCTTGTTGCGCGCGTGCAGCATCGCGCCAGCGGCGTACACCACGGTGAGTACCAACAGGCAGAAATACCGGCCTTTTTCCAGGCTGGTGGCCATCTGCCTCGCGTCGGCTTCCAACGACGCGGGGCTGGCAGTTTGACGGGAGGCCGCGGCCGGTTGCATGAATTGCACTTCTCACTATAACCAAACGGCTCGCTCTTAGTACCGGCAAGTACTTCAAAAACAGCCTTCGCAGGCGTCGTACCGCTATAATGTGGGACTGGCGTCTTTCACCGCGCTCCCCGGATGACTCGCATCTTTCGCGTCTTCGTTCCCGCCACGGCGGTAGTGCTGCTGCTGTCGGAGATCCTGCTGATCACGTCGGCCTTCATCATCGCCGTCTACCTCTCGCTGGATGTGGACCCCTGGGTCAACCTGATATACGACGGCGGCCTGGTGCACCTGATTCCGGTGCTGCTCACCATTCTGCTGGGAATGCACTTCAACGATCTGTACTCGCAATTCTACGTGAAGAGCCGTATCGTGCTGCTGCAGCAGCTCTGCCTGGTGATGGGCGGCGCCTTCTTATTCCAGGGACTGTTGAGCTATGTCGTGCCCGACGTGCGCGTTTCGGCCCACGTGATGGCGTTGGGTAGCGGTCTGGCGGTGGTGGCGATTTACTTCTGGAGGGTGCTGTTCAGTGCGTTTGCGATCAGAGTCATGGGGCGGGACACCCTTCTGATGGTGGGAGGCAGTCCGCTGCTGGAAGATATCGCCAGCCACCTGGAGGACCATCCCGAATTAGGCCTTGCGGTGGCCGGCTATGTGGACGACACCCACCAGCCGGGAGACGCACTGCGGGGCGGGAAAGTGCTGGGCACTCTTCCCGACTTGAAAGAGATCGTGCAGGCCACGAAACCCGGCCGGATCGTGGTGGGGATGTCGGAAAGGCGCAACCGGATGCCGGTGGCCGATCTGCTGGAGCTGCGTTTTGCGGGGAACATCATCGAAGAAGCGGCGACGGTTTTCGAGCGGGTGTGCGGGCGGGTGTGTTTGAAGGAACTGCGTCCCGCGCAGTTGATTTATTCGGGGGAATTAGGTCCGCGGCCGCAGAACCTGGTGGTGCAGACGGTACTGAACAGGGTGGTGGCCGCCGTCGGGTTGGTGGTCGCCTCGCCGGTGATGGCGCTGACGGCGCTGGCGGTGAAATTCTCCTCCCCCGGGCCGATCCTCTACCGGCAGGTGCGGGTGGGGCTGGACGACGTGCCGTTCACGGTGTACAAGTTCCGCTCCATGCGGGCGGACGCGGAAGCCGCCACCGGGGCGGTTCTCGCGTCGAAGGACGATCCCCGGGTGACCAAAGTGGGGAAGATCATTCGCAAGCTGCGATTCGACGAGTTGCCGCAGTTGTTCAACACGCTGAAGGGGGATATGTCGATCGTGGGGCCGCGGCCCGAGCGGCCCGAGTTTGTGCGGTATCTTTCGCAGAAGATTCCGTACTACCGGCAGCGGCACTGCGTGCGGCCGGGCATCACGGGATGGGCGCAGGTCAACTTCAAGTACGGGGAAACCATGGAAGACACCATGACCAAGCTGGAATACGACCTGTACTACATCAAGAACATGTCGTTGAGCCTGGACACCTACATCATCTTCCACACCATAAAAACAATGCTGCTCTCCCGCGGCGCGCAGTAGCGCCGGCGTGCGTGCGATGATGTTCAGAATATGCATACCACGCTGCACGCGGAGCAACATTTTGAAGCTTCGGCCACGGTTCGCGACGTCGTGATCGGGATGTCCGACGGGCTTACGGTGCCCTTCGCCCTGGCCGCCGGACTCACCGGGACCATGGCGGCTACCAGCAAGCTGGTGGTGATTGCCGGCCTGGCGGAAATCGCCGCCGGCTCCATCGCCATGGGGCTGGGCGGATATCTGGCGGCCCGCACGGACCGCGACCATTACGAGTCCGAACGGCAGCGCGAGATCCGCGAAACGGTGGAGTTGCCCGAGAAGGAAACCGAAGAGGTGGCCGACGTGTTCCGCGGGTACGGCATGTCCGAGAAGGATCTCCAGCCGGTGGTGAAGGCGATTTGCGCCGATCAGAAACGCTGGGTGGATTTCATGATGCGCTTCGAACTGGGATTCGAAGAGCCCGACCCGCAGCGCGCACGCAATAGCGCGGTCACGATTGCGCTGTCCTACATCCTGGGCGGCCTGGTTCCGCTCTCGTCGTATATGATGGTGAGCAATCTGCAGACCGCGCTGCGGTATTCGATAGCGGTGACGCTGGTGGCGCTGTTCGTTTTCGGATACGTAAAGGGCCGGCTCACAGGCATCGCACCGCTTCGGGGCGGAATGCAGACGGTGGTGATCGGCGGTCTGGCCTCGGCCGCGGCATTCGGGCTGGCGCGGTGGATCAGTTGAGGAGCCACGGCTGCGCCTTGATATCCCTGCGGGACATGAAAGTCAGAAGCCAGATGCGGCCCCTTCGGAACCGAACAGGACGGTCACTCCGGGGAAGGTGATCCACGACGAATCGGTGCTGTATTCCCAATTGCAACCCGAGGGTACCGTGACGGTAATGGTGTTGGGCGCAGCGGAAGCGTCCGCCGCGATGGCGATGGTCTGGCTCGAATCGGGCGTAAAAGTGTAGGGACATTGCGCAAGTGCCGGCGGCGCCGCGGCCATCAACAGGGGCAGGAGCAGCTTCATGGTTGTGATGTTAGCGCCTCGCGGCAGGCTTTGAGAATAGCCACGGCCCCGGGAGTGTCTCCGTGGACGCAGATAGTCTGTACTTTACCGCTTCGCGCCAGACGTATGGCCTGCGCCGCCGCTTCCCGCGGATCGGTGATCAGGGCGTCGGGAAATTTGCGCGCGCGCAGCGTGCCATCGGCTTCGTAGCGGCGGTCGGCGAAACCCTCGCCCATCGCCGTGAGGCCCATGGATCGCCACACTTCGAGCATGGGGCAGCCGGCCAGCCCGAAGAGCGCGACGGCGGTGTTCCATTGCGCCACGCCATCGCCGATGGCGCGCGCGACTTCCGCGTTGCGAACGGCCACGTTGTACAGCGCACCGTGCGGTTTGACGTGCACGATGACGCCGCCCAGCCGGCGGACCACCGCATCGAGCCGTTCGATTTGTTGGCGCACGGTGTGGGCGATATCGGCGGGGGACATGGGAATCTCTACGCGTCCGAAATTGGCGCGGTCGGGGTAGCCCGGATGCGCGCCTATGCGCACACCGCGTTCGAACGCGAGACGGACGGTGCGTTCCATGGTGGCTTCATCGCCAGCGTGTCCGCCGCAGGCGATGTTGGCGGAAGTAATGTGCTCCATCAGAGCCGCTTCGTGCGCGGAGTCCTCCAGTTCGCCCATGTCGCAGTTGAGGTCGATGGTGGTGGTCATGCGTCAAGCTTCTTTCCGGAAGGTTCGCCGCAGAGCAGACGACCGGGCACGCCCGGTTTGGAGGGGAAGAAACTCGGCTGCGGCGGCCGGGTTTTTTGCCTCCACCGTGGGGTACGCCAAGTCCTTTGTTTCCAACAATCATAAATTTTGTTTCTTAGGAGACACAGAGACGCAGAGAAAAACAAAAGCAAAGTCAATACCGGAGAGCGCAGAGGTGGCAGAGGACACGGAGGGGTATAGGCCCGGGGTATTGGCGTCGCAGTAGCCTCGGTTTGCGGGAATCGTCGCGGTGCGCGAAGATTCTGGCCGTTAGTAGTACAGAGATACAGAGGAAAACAAGAAAGGCAGAGACTCCCGGAAGATTGGAGAGGCCACGTCATCCTCGAGGTGGGGGCACACAGGCTACGGAGTGCACAGAGATGCCACTCTTGCCGGCTCCGTGCTCTCCGCCGCCTCTGTGACTTACCCTTGTTTTCCTCCGTGTCTCTGTGTCTCTGTGGTAGATTCCGCTTCCTCTCACAGCCCATACAGCCATTGCTCCTGCTGCTGCAACAGGCGCAGCGCTTGATCGATGGTAACGCGCTCGAAGCTCACCTGGCCGCGCGGGCGGAGTTGGCCCAGGCGGCGAAAATCGGCGGAAATTACGTTGGCGGGCTTGGGATAGCCGCCGGTAGTCTGATGTTCCACGAAGAGAATGATGGGCTGGCCGTCGGGTGGTACTTGCACGGCGCCCAACGGCGCCCCTTCGGTGAGCATGTGGCCGGCCGCGCTCGGCACCACCGGACCGCGCAGCCGCAGCCCCATGCGGTTGGACTCTTCCGACACGGTGTAAGTGCCGCGGTAAAGCTCGTCCGAGAAGCTTTCGGATTGTGGACCTCCGGTCACTCGCAACGAGCCGTCCCCGAGAGGCGGCACGCTCTTGGCCGCGGCGCGCGGCCTGCGGATCGCCTCGCTGCCGATGGGTAGCAGGTCGCCTGCGCGCAGCGCACGGCCGCCCACCCCGGTGATCACGTGGGTGGAAGCGCTGCCCATCACCTTCGGGACGCCGATGCCCCCGCGTACGCACAGGTAGCAGCGTGCGCCAGATTGCGATGGGCCGCAGCGCAGCGTCTGCCCGGCCTTTACTTCCACCGGGCTCCACAGCGGCAGACCCGCGCCGAAGTCCGAACCGGTGAGCGCGACCACGGCGTCTGCTTGGAATTCGAAAGCGGCGCCCATTAGGGTCATTTCGACACCCGCGGCATTCTCCGCATTGCCCACCAGAAGATTTCCGGCGCGCAGGGCGAACGCGTCGGCCGCGCCCGATGCCGAAATGCCATAGTGCGCCCAGCCGAATCGTCCCAGGTCCTGCACGGTGGTGAGCAGGCCGGCCGATACCACGCGGATGCTGCTCACCGCCGCGCCTCCGGCACGAAGCGGACGCGGTCGCCCATGCGCATCAGCGGCGGCGGGGCGGCTTGCGGGTCGAACAATCGTAGCCGCGTGCGGCCGATGAGCCGCCAGCCTCCCGGCGATGCCAGTGGATACACTCCCGCCTGGTGGCCGCCGATGGCCACGCTCCCCCGGGGCACGTGTTTGCGCGGCGCCGCAAGCCGCGGCGTCGCGAGTTCCGCCGGAAGGCCCCCGAGGTACGGGAAACAGGTGGCGAAGCCCACGAAGTACACCTCGTACACCGCCGCGGTGAACTGTTCCACCACGCGCTCGGGCTCAAGGCCGGTGTGGCGCGCCACGTCTTCCAAATCAGGTCCGCATGCGCCGCCGAATTCCACCGGGATTTCAACCTGCCGCGGTTGGGGAGCCGGCGGACCGGGCGTCTCCATGCACGCGCGCACCAGCGCTTCGATTCGCTCATGGGTGTAACGGCGCGGGTCGAAATCGATCAGCACCGAAGTATAAGCCGGGTGCAGATTCAGGACCTGGCGCGCGCCCGCGAGGCCGTGGGTGAGGTGCACCACCGCGGAATACGATTCCGGGCCGATACGATCGCCGAAGACGACAAGAAGCGAGCGGTCGCTGGCTGGCCGGATGGTCACAGTAAGGAGAATAGTACCACCGTCAGTATTCGATCTTCGCCGGAGCGTATTTCGGGGTCAGCAGGTGCAGCAGCAGCAACGCCACGAAGTAGGTGGAGCCACATACCGCGAAGACCGCCACGTAGCTGTGGGTCCACTGCACCACGTGGCCGACGAACACGTCGAATCCGGCGCCCGCGCCCGACCCCATCAATCCGCCGATCCCCACTACCGAGGCCACCGCCGCTTTTGGAAATAAGTCCGAAGGTACCGTGAACAGATTCGCCGACCAGCCCTGGTGCGCCGCCATTGCGAGGCAGACCAACCCCACAACCACCCACAGGTTCTGGATGAACGGCACCAGCACCACCGGCAAAACGCCAAGAGCGCAGAGGAGCAACGCGGTCTTGCGCGCCGTGCCGACGCTCTTGCCGCGCTTGATCAACGCGCCGGAAAGGTAGCCGCCATAGATGCTGCCGACGGCGGCTATGCCAAACGACAACATCACCGGAAGACGGTTGCCTTCCAGGGACAGGTGGAACGTCTTCTGCCAGTAGCCGGGTAGCCAGAAGATGTAAAACCACCAGACCCCATCGGTGAGGAACTTGGCGCTGGCGAACGCCCACGTCTCCTTGCATGGCAGCAGACGGGCCCACGGAACGCGCGCCAAGTTCTCCGGAGGATCGCTCTGGATGAGCCCCAGTTCGGTCGGGGAAACTCGCGGATGCTCCTCCGGTCTGCGGTACAGCCACAGCCAGAACGTCAGCCATATGAAGCCGGTGGCCCCGGCCACCGCGAACGCGCCGCGCCACGTAACTGCTGCCACCAGGATGGGGATCACCACCGGAACCAGCATGGCGCCGATGTTGGCGCCGGAGTTGAAGAGGCTTGTCGCCAGCGCACGCTCTTTCTTCGGGAACCACTCGGCCACGGTCTTGATACAGGCCGGAAAGTTGGCCGCTTCGCCGAGCCCCAGCAGGAACATCGCGATTCCAAAGGTGACCGCCGAAGTCGCCAGTCCGGGTGACATCGCCGCGAAACTCCACAGCACGATGGCGATCGCAAATGCCTTGCGCGTTCCCAACCGATCGGTGAACCAGCCCGCCACCACCAGGCCGATAGCGTACGCCACCTTGAAGGTGGCAGCAATATACCCATAGGTGATGGTGTCCCAGCCCATCTCCCCTTGCAAGGTCTCTTTCAGGTACCCGAATATTCCGCGGTCTATGTACGCCACCGTCGTGGCTGCGAACAGAAGCGCGCAAATCACCCAGCGGAAAGACGACTTGGCGGGCCGGGCAACGAGGGCGCTCATGAGAGCTTTGATTATAGCCCGCAGCGAAATAGGAGGTTATGCCCCACTTGTAAGTGGTGTTCGCCCTGAACTACAATGATGCTTTCGAGCCGTATCGCTATGAAATTGGCGACGACAAACCGCAGCATTTCTCATTCGATCGCGGAACAGATGGAGCGGTCGAGCTGGATCCGCCGCATGTTCGAGATCGGCATCCAGCTTCGCCGGGAGCGCGGCGCCGAAAACGTCTTCGATTTCTCGCTGGGAAACCCCGAGGTAGAACCACCCGCCGCGGTTCTGGATGCGCTGCGGCAGGTGGTCTCGGAGGTTCGTCCCCATGCGCACGGCTACATGCCCAACGCCGGCTTCCCGGAAGTGCGCGGGGCAATCGCGCGGAGCTTGGCAGATCGCACGGGACTAGCGTTCGGCGCGGAAGACATCCTCATGACTAACGGCGCTGCCGGAGCGATCAACACCGTACTAAAGGCAGTGCTCGACCCCGGCGACGAAACGATCGTGCTCAGTCCGTACTTCCCGGAGTACCGCTTCTACATCGAGAACCACGGCGGCCGCGTGGTCCTGGTGGAGACCGGCGAGCAATTTCAGCCGGACGTGGACGCCATTGCCGCGGCTATCACGCCGCGAACCAAGGCGCTGATTCTCAACTCGCCCAATAACCCGACCGGCGTCATCTACAGCGCCGAAATATTGCGCCGGCTGGACGCGATCATTCCGGAATCGATGCTGGTCGTCAGCGACGAGCCGTATCGCCCGCTGACGTTTGACGGAGGCACGCCGCCCGAGACTTTCCGCCATGTGCGGCGGGCGGTGGTGGCGTGGAGTTGGTCGAAGGCGATGGCGATTCCCGGCGAACGCATCGGCTATCTGGCCATCCCGCCGCATTTGCCGGAAGCGGCGGCATTGCGCAACGCCTGCACGTTCGCTAACCGCATTCTGGGTTACATCAACGCGCCGGCGATATGGCAACTGGTGGTGGGGCGCGTGCCCGATGCGACGGTGGACGTATCGCAGTACCAAGAAAAACGCGACATCTTGTGCGACGCGCTGAGCTCGATGGGGTACCATGCGCCGCGCCCGCAAGGTTCGTTCTATGTCTTTCCCCGGACGCCGCTGGTTGACGACGTGGCTTTCATTCGACTGCTGCAGGCCGAAGGCATTCTCGCGGTGCCGGGCGCGGGATTCGGACGGTGCGGCTATATGCGGCTCTCACTGACGATTTCGAAGGACGATCTGTTGCGGTCGCTCCCGGGGTTCGAAAGGGCGATGCGGCGGGCGCGCTGAAGTTCTTTCAGGCCGTGAACGGGTTCGCGATACGAACGCCCAGGATCTCCTGCCCATCGTTCAAGTCCTCAGTGTAGAGGACGGAAGATCCGCTCTTTGCCGCCGAAACCAGCACCAGCGAGTCCCAGAAGGACAAGCTCGCCTTTCCGGAGAGCCCAGCGGCGGCTCGGATTACCGGAAAGTCCACCACGGTCAGGGGCCAGGCTGCCAAATCTTCGAGTACCGCGACCGCCTCTTCACCGGAACAGCGAAGGGCCGCCTTCCGGGTCAAAATGACGAATAGTTCCTGCAGCACCTGGGTGCTCAGCCGCAGGCGATCGGTATCCATTAACTCCGTTACCAGGCGCCCGGCGGTCTGCTTCTTCGGGGAGTCGCCCTTCTCAAACGCATAGACCACCACGTTGGTGTCGACAAAGCACGGCGCTCGTTCAGCGCTCATAGAGATCGTCCCGGCTCCACGTCCTCTCGCCGATTTCTACGAGGCCATTCTCGAACGCAGCTTTCAGCCGCGTTCGGGCCATCCGCCGCCGGCCGGATTCCTCGACCAGCGTTGCCAGGAAATTCCTCACGAGTTGGTTCACACTGGTGCCCTGGTCCAGCGCGACTTTTCTGGCCGCCAGAACCAAGTCCTCCTCTACGACCAGGGTCAAATTCTGCTTGGCATGCCCGAAGACTTGTTTTGCATGTACCACGTAATCAGTGTAGCACAGGTTCTGTGTTAATGGGTCACCACTTTTCCGGGCAGCGCGTTCGTCATTTTGCCGCCGTCGATCACCGGCACTCCGTTCACCAGCACGTATTGCATTCCTTCGGACAACTGATTCGGATTCCCGAAGGTCGCCACGTCATGAATCGTGTCGGGGTCGAAGACCACCACGTCGGCCCACATCCCAGCTTTCAGGACGCCGCGATCGGCGAAACGCATGCGGCCGGCCGGCAGCGAGGTGAACTTGCGGATTGCGTCCTCCAGCGTGAGCTTCTTTTCCTCGCGCACGTATTTCGCCAGGATGCGCGGGAACGTGCCGTAGGCCCGAGGGTGCGGATGCTCCTGGCCCAGCAGGCCGTCGGGCGCGGTGCCCTGCGAGTCGTTGCAGATCGATACCCACGGTCGCTGGAGTGCCAGCGCCACGTCGGGTTCCGACATGATGAACATGGCCACCTGGGTGAACGCTTCGTCCTCGATCAGCAGGTCGAACACCGTGTCGATCGGGTCTTTGTGCCACAACGCGGCGATATCGGCGATGCTCTTGCCCTGGAGCGGCAGCAGCTTAGGATTTTGCACCGCACCCACCAGAAACGATTCCGGCCCGGTCACCTGCTGCCATTCGTTATTCCAGTCCCCCGACGCCGTTTCCATCTCCTTGCGAATGCGGGCGCGCATGGCCGGATCTTTCAGCCGCTCGATGAGCTTCTTGTCGCCGCCATCGTGTGCCCAGGGCGGAATAATCGCCGAGAAGGAATTGAACGCCGCGGTGTACGCGTAGGTGTCGGCAGCCACATCCACGCCGGACTTGCGCGCGGCTTCAATGCGCGCCACGATCTCCGGCATACGTCCCCAATTGGCCTTCCCGGCCGCTTTCAAGTGCCAGATCTCCACCGGAATCTTCGCCTCGCGGCCAATGCGGAAAGCCTCGTCGAGCGCCGCGTCGATTCCGTTACCTTCATCGCGAATGTGCGAGGCGTAGGTACCGCCAAGCTTGGCCGCCTCCGCTGCAAGCGCGATCAGCTCTTCGGTCTTGGCATAGGGCGCCGGAGCATATTGCAGCGCCGTGGATAGGCCCACCGCACCCTCGCGCATCGCTTGGCGCACCAGCGCCTTCATGCGCTCCAGCTCTTCCGGCGTGGGCCCGCGGTTATCCTCCCCGATCACCACGCGCCGCACTTGCGTCGCCCCCACGTAGCTCGCGAGGTTGATTCCCATCCCCTGCTTGCGCAGGCGGGCGAAGTATTCGGCGAAGGTCCGCCACGTGGGCGTCACCTGGTAATGTTCCCAGGTGACGTGGTCAAGCTTGACGATCATGTCGTTGAGCGGCGCGATGGAATCGCCTTCGCCGGTGACCTCGGTGGTGATGCCCTGGTAGATCTTCGAGGGCAGATGCGGATTCACGAGCATGCTGACCTCCGACTGTCCCAGCATGTCGATGAATCCCGGCGCCACCACCATGCCCCGCGCGTCGATGGTGCGTTTGGCAGCGGCGCCCTCAAGGTGTCCGATAGCGGCGATTTTGCCGGCCCGGATGGCGACGTCGCCCGCGTACCACGGCGACCCGGTGCCGTCTACAATGCGGCCGTTGCGAATGACCACGTCGTAAGGGTTGGCGGCGGCAGCGAACAACAGTACCGGCAGGAGAAGGTGCATGCTCTACTCTACTGCAAATACCACGGGACGTTGATCACCACCACGCGCTCGTTGCCTTTGACCAGCAACATAGCCTTCAGCAAGCTGGCACGCTGATTGTGGAGCAAATAATGGTACCAGCGGCTTTCCACCAGTTCCGGAATTACCACGGCTATGATATTGTCGGGATTCTTGTTCGCCAGGTCCAACGCGTAGTTCACGATGGTGCCGACGATGAAGCGGAACGGCGACGCCAGCACCACCAGTTCCGGTTCCTGGAGGCCCGATTCGCGCGCCGGCCGAGCCACCTGCACGCGCCATTGCTTCACCAGGGCCTCGCTCTCCGCGCACTCGATGTGCACGGCGCGCACGTCCGCCGACAGATTCAGGGAAAAGCGCAAAGCCTTGTCGGCAATCTTGTTCCAGCGCTGCACCGGCACCACGACCATGGGCGGATTGGGCTTGCCCGGTTCGAATTCCAAGGGAGCTTCCACCGCCCGCGCGACCCTCTGGTAGTGCCGCCGAACAGAGATCATGGCGGCCAGTAGCAGGGGCAGCAGCAGCATCGTGATCCACGCGCCTTCGAGGAATTTCGCGCACAGAATCACCACCAGGGTGATGCCCGTAGCCGTGGCGCCGATGCCATTGACGATCATGCTGTGGCGCGCGTGCGGGCCGCCGACACGCTTCCAATGCATCACCATGCCGGCTTGCGACATAGTGAAAGCCAGAAACGCGCCGATGGCGAAGAGGGGGATCAACCGGTCAGTGACGCCGCCGAAAACGGTCAACAGGAGGCCCGCGACCAGGGCCAGCACCAGGATTCCGATGGAATAGACCAGGCGGCGCCCCCGAATACCTAACGATCTGGGCAGGTATCCGGTCTCGGAGATGACATTGCAGAGCCTTGGAAAATCGGCGAACGACGTGTTCGCGGAGAAGACCAGCACCAGCACGATCGACGAGATGGCGACGAAATAGAACGGTCCTCTGCCGGTCACGGCGCCCAGCAGTTGCGACAACATGCTCTGGTAACCGGGGTCCCCGGGATCGGTGGCGCCGATGTGATAGACCTGGGCCAGCCAGGCGATGCCGCCGAGCAACATGATCAGGATGGCGATAATGGCCGCCAGAGTGCGTCGCGCCGTTTTGACGGCCGGTTCCTGAAAAGCCAGCACGCCGTTACTCACGGCCTCCACTCCGGTGAGCGCGGTACAACCGCTGGAGAAAGCTTTGAGTATCAACCACAAGCCGACGCCCGCCGTAACCGGCGCGAAGGGCGGCGGCGCTACCACCGGTGTGGGAGCGCCGCCCGAGAAGAGCGTTTTGATGCAGCCCATGACGATCATGGCCAGCAGCGAGACGACGAACATGTAGGTGGGCGCCATGAAGACCAGCCCGGCTTCGCGCAGTCCGCGGAGGTTGATCAGAGTGATGGCCGCCAGGATGGCGAGACAGAGCGCCAGGGTGTGCGGCAGGAGCGACGGCAGCGCCGAAACCAGCGCGCCCACCCCGGCCGAGATGCCCACCGCGACGTTCAGGATATAGTCGATCATCAGGGCGCCTCCCGCCAGAAGGCCCGGAAAATTTCCCAGGTTCTCGCGCGCCACAGTGAACGATCCGCCGCCGGCGGGGTAGGCCTCGATGGTCTGGCGGTAAGAGAAGTAGACGATGGTCAGCAGCCCGATAATCCCCAGGCTGAGCGGCACGATGTACGCGGCGCCCAAGTCTCCAAGGGGCCGCAGCACTGTAAGGGCCGCCTCCGGTCCGTAAGCCGCCGAACTCAGGGCATCGAGCCCGAATACCGCGACTCCCGCCGCGACGGCGATTCGTTGGCCCCGCTCCTCGCGAGTCGAAAGGGGGTGGCCGAGAAGAAGGTCCAGTAGGGACATGGCCTACTAGTGTATCGCGGACAGGTTTACAGATTGTGAAAACGGCTTCTGGCTTTCCGCTGTTGGCTTGCCGCCGGCGAGGCGACTGCTCTCGCAAAGCTAGACGCCTTTGATCGCTGCTGAGTCAAATGCGTTCCACGCGGGAGCCTCGTGCCCGGGAAGAGGACTCTCTACTGACCGCTTCACGGATGGTTTGTTCCGCATGCGGCCATGGCGGGCTGAAGCCCGCCCGGGGGCGAGGTTCGCCCGGGGGCGAGGTTCGCTCGGGGGCGAGGCTCGCTCGCCTGCCTTCATCGTCCTGGGCAGTCAGTGGCTCCATTGATAGCGCCGCGGGCGCGTCAGAGGTGCTGATAGCTGACCGCTTATTTCAGTGCCGCGCTCGATGCGCTTCCGTAGTAAAGGCTATTAAAGAGCAACTTATAAGTGCCATGCGGCTGATCGCGGAAATTGACTTCCGGTCCCAAGAGCACTACTTTGCCTTCGCCTACGGTGGATTCGGCGACGGCCGTACCGCCATCGAGATATTGCTGGCCCCAGGCCCAGCCGCTATCCAACACCTGTTTGCCGGAGAACCAACCTACCGGAGAAGTATGCTGCATTTCGACCGTCGGCTCCAGCTTGAAGACCGGGCTGTTATCGAAGAATACGTCGACCTGCTTGGGCATGCCGTACGCCACCGGATTCGTGTTATCCACATTCATCTTGAGCAGCGATCCGGGGATGTAAAACTTATCGGCGGGCAGGGCGTGCTCCCGCCCGTCGGCGCCCATTTCGGTGAGATAGCCGGTGACGGGTAGCGCGAAGTCGGTCACAGCGCCGTTGGTGCTGCTGCCGATAGTGACCAGGGTGCCGCCCGATTCGACGAACTTCTTGAGCGCGGGAACGGTAATGTTCTCCGACACTCGGCCCACCATGGCGCGATATTCCTCGGGCACGTTGGCGCTGCCCCTTCCGCCGCGCCCACCGCGTCCGCCGCCCAGGGTGCCGGCGACGAAGACGATTACGTCGAACTTACTCTTCAGGTCGCCGGCATCGAGCATGGAGGGATAGACCACCTGGAATGGCATCTCGTACTGTTCGAACAGCCAGCGCGTCCATCCGGATGGCATGCTCCCGCCGTACGAGTCGTACAGGCCGACGCGAATCGGCTTAAGCTTGAGCGCATCGCCCGAGGGCGCTTTCGGCAACGCGTAGACCGGAATGCCGAGTTCCTTGGCGGCCTTATCGAGGATCGGTCGGACTGCCGCGGAAGCCGGGACCCAGATCGCTCCGGTGCCGAGGCTTTTACCGCCGACAGTTTGTTCCGGCTTGATCCAATAGACGTCGTAGCCGGCCTTCAGGAGGCGGTTGGTCAGAATGAAGGAATTGTTGATCTCGTGGCTGATCAGATAGCCGGCGGGGTTGGACGGTCCGCTGACGGTGCTCGCGGGAGGAGGCAGCAGGCCGTTGATTCTTGCGAACGGGCCGTCGAAGCCGTCGAGAATCCGGCCGTATTCGACGCCCATCTGCATGGCCAGGGTCCAGCCGGTGATGTCATAGGGACGGTTCGGCGGGCCGCCGGGATAAGCGAAGTCGTTGGGGTGATCCTGCGGTTCGAACATGTCTCTAACATGCGGGCGGAAGGCCTGCGCGGTCTTCACTACATAGGAGCCAGCGGGATAACTCTTGCCGGCCACCTGAAACTCCGCAGTGGCCTCCAGACAAGTGACGCCGTTCTTGAGCAGGGCATTGATGAATTCCGTAGCGGTCGCGAAATCGGGCTGATCCGAGGGCAGAATGTAGCCGCGGGGATCGCGCAATTTGGGGTCGTGCAGAACGCTGTTGTAGAGATCCATGGAGACGCCACCGCCGCCGCGGCCAAAACCGCCGCCACCGCCGCCGGGAGCCAGGTCGCCGACCGGCGGGGCGTCGCTGCCTCGGCCGCCGCGTCCGGTCAGGCCGGCCGCCGCGTTGAGCGCGTCGATGCGCTTCGGGGTGGTGGTCCAGTAGTCCCTGCTGCCTTTTTCGATGGAGTTCATGCCCATGCGCCAGATGTTGAACAGAAACGTCTCGCGATAGCGCGAAGCCAGGTCGAGGATGGCGCGGTTTTGGGAAATCTCGTAATCGATCGACTGGCGGTAGTGCCACGGCCCGGGAGTCACGGGCATGGGCCAATCGCCCTGCGGCAACTGCTTGCCGGGAACCACGGGGACGGTCGAAGGCGTGGGGCTGCCGATAATCTCGGTGAGAATGCCGATCATGTTGTGGAAGTAAGTGATGGTGCGCAGTCCGCCGTTCCACCAGGTGGAATAACTGGAGCCGCTGCGCATGGCGCTGCCGCCTTTGCCTTCGGCCACCAGCCGGCTGTGCATGGCCGTGCCGACCATTTCGATGCCCAGAGGGACCAGCGGATCGAAATTATAGTTGAAGGGGTCGCGGAACGGCGGGATGAAAACTACCGCGCCGGCGGGCCCGGTCTGATGGTGGTTGTACATGATCTGCGGAAACCACTCCTGGAACAACACGCGATTCATATTGGTGGTTTCCTTCATGTTGGACATATAGAAATCGCGATTATCGTCGTGGCCGATGTACTTGGCATAGAGGCGCGGCAGGTTGTTCATCTCGCGCTGCTGCGGGTCGCGCAACGCCGCGTCCGCCTTTTCGCTGCCGCGCATGTACCAGTTGGCGATGAGTTCCTGGCCGTCGGGATTAGCCTGAACAAAGAGCATGATGTCGTCGTGGAGAAGACGCATGGTCTCGGGATCGGTGCGGCTCACCATCTGGTAGACCATTTCCATGAGCTGCTGCGAGCCCACCGATTCGCTCGCGTGCAGACCGCCATCGATCCAGACCACTGCTTTGCCTTCCGCCGCGAGTTGGTGCGCCTGTTCTTCGCCGACGCCTTCGGCGAGGCACAATTTGCGGGAGATTTCCTTATATTTGTCGAGGTTCTTGATGTTCTCGGGCGAAGAGATGACGGCCATCCATTGATCGCGGCCTTCCTCCGTCTTGCCGATGCTGACCAGTTTCATGCGGTCGGATTCGGTGGCCAGCTTTTTCCAGTAGGTTTCGAGCTGGGTGTAGTTGGCGACCATGTAGTCGTCACCCAGGTTGAACCCGAGGGCGTCCTTGGGCGTAGTGATTTGGGGCGCGGACTGGGCGCTGAGGGAGGCGGCGGAGAGAACTGCCGCCAGAATAAATGTCCAGCGGTACGAGGGGCGAGAACTCATGCGTGACAGTGTACTACAGGCTCGGGTGCCATCGGATGCACGCGGTGGCAGGTACAATAGTGCCGATGAACCGGCTTGACGAATTGCGGCGCCGCCACGCGGCCGCCGAAGAGGGCGGAGGAGCTGAGCGCCGCGCCCGCCAGCACCAGGAAGGCAAACTCTCCGCGCGCGAGCGCATCGAGCTGCTGCTTGACGAACACTCCTTCGAGGAGCTCGACAAGCTGGTGACGCACCGCTGCCGGGACTTCGGCATGAGCGACCAGACCACTCCCGGCGATGGCTTCATCACGGGGTACGGACGCGTCGACGGCCGGCTGGTCTACGTTTTCGCGCAGGATTTCACGGTGCTGGGCGGGTCGCTCTCCGAGGCCAACGCGCTCAAAATCTGCAAGGTGATGGATCTGGCGCTGAAGACCGGCGCACCGGTGATCGGCCTGAACGATTCGGGAGGCGCGCGCATTCAGGAAGGCGTGGTCTCACTGGCCGGATACGCCGACATTTTCTTGCGGAACACGCTGGCGAGCGGCGTGGTGCCGCAGATTTCCGCCATCATGGGACCGTGCGCCGGGGGCGCGGTCTACTCGCCGGCCATCACCGATTTCGTTTTCATGGTGAACCAGACCAGCTACATGTTCGTGACCGGCCCGGACGTCCTCAAGACCGTCACCCACGAAGACGTCACCAAGGAAGACCTGGGCGGCGCCATGACCCACAACGCCACCAGCGGCGTAGGCCACTTCAACGCGCATGACGATGCCGAGTGCCTGCGCATGATTCGCGAACTGCTGAGTTACCTGCCGCAGAATAATCGCGAGGACCCGCCGCGCCGCGCAACCAACGATTCGCCGGAGCGCGTCGATGCCGCGCTGGATACGATTGTGCCAGCGGAATCCAACCTGCCGTACGATATCAAGGATGTGATCCACCGGGTGGTGGACGATGGCGAGTTCTTCGAAGTCCACGAGCATTGGGCAAAAAACCTGGTGATCGGGTTCGCCCATATGGACGGGCGTTCGATCGGCATCGTGGCCAATCAGCCGGCATTTCTGGCCGGCTGCCTGGATATCAATTCGAGCGTGAAAGGCGCGCGGTTCGTACGTTTTTGCGATGCGTTCAATATTCCGATTTTGACGTTTGAAGACGTGCCCGGTTTCCTGCCCGGCACGGCGCAGGAGTTCGGCGGCATCATTCGGCATGGCGCCAAGCTGCTATACGCGTATTGCGAGGCCAGCGTTCCGAAAATCACGGTGATCACGCGCAAGGCGTATGGCGGGGCGTACTGCGTAATGGGGTCGAAGCAGGTGCGCACCGATATCAACCTGGCATGGCCTACGGCGGAGGTGGCGGTGATGGGTCCGGAAGGCGCGGTGAACATCGTGTACCGGCGGGAACTGGCCGCCGCCGCCGATCAGGATGCGGTGCGCCAGCAGAAGATCGAAGAGTTCCGCGAGCGGTTTGCGAATCCGTTCGTGGCGGCCGAGCGCGGGTATGTGGACGACGTGATCGAGCCTCATGAGACAAGATGGCGGGTGATTCGCGCGCTGCGCATGCTGGAGAATAAAGTCGACACGATGCCGCGGAAGAAGCACGGGAATATTCCATTGTGAACAGACTCAGTGCCGATAGGTTTTGAGGAGCGCCCGAAGGTCCTTCATGAGCAGGATTAGCCTGAGATCGTCGACCGCCGTGGGACTGAAGCCGAAGCGCAGGTAGAAGCTTCTTGCCGAGTCGTTGATGGCCTGTACCAATACCGCACGGACGCCTACGGTGTCCGCCGCATGCTCGCTGCGTGTCAAGGCATCCTGGAGGAGAGTTGTACCCAGTCCTTTGCCCTGTTGGGTGATGTCTACAGCGAGTCTGGCGAGTACAATCACACGGATCGGGTGAGCTGCCAGGCCGCGCGAAACTCGTTCCGGCGCCTCAGCACGCTCGATTCTCCCAGCCGTAAGAGCGGCTCGGAATACCCAGTGATTGTCGGCGCGGGGAAGGTCCATCCGCTGCCCCAGACCGATTCGCAGACCTGGCAGAAAGCCCGTCCCGATGAGGCCAACGCTCATCTCCAGGTCGACCCGGCGGAAATGAATGAGCAGATCGGTCCGCACCAACTCGAGGGTGGACGACTCTGGTTCGGCAAGACTTTCTACAACAGCGAAGGCCTCACCGGAGTGGGAGGGTTCGGCTATTTCGATACGGGCACCGCGTCGTACCACCTCATCGCGCCGCCGGAGATCTACGCCTGGTCGGTGTCGGCGATCCTGGTGGAGCCGGACGCCGTGTGGCTGGCGCTCTATCGGCGCGGCGAGTACGGGAATTATCCCGGCGGCTTGCTGCGCTGGGACCGCAATACTGAAGCAGTGCAGCGCTGGGACATGCCATGGATTGCCACCAGCATCGCGCGTGCGGGCGATGCCATCTACATGGGCACGACCGATGGGATTGCCGCGCTGCGCGGCGAGCGGGTGGTCAGTTATTTCGTGGACCGCTCGGCGATGGGGCAATATCGGATGGCGGAGCGAAACTGAAGCTGCGCATCGACAGGTTGCCGTAGTGGAAACCCTGGAAAATGGTTTCGACCGGTTCGTCCGGATAGGCCGCGCCCAGCGCCACGAACAGGGGGTCGAAATGCTCCGTGGTGGGCGCCGAGAGGCGCGCGTGCGGAGCCGTCTGGCGATAGGCCAACAGATTTTCGAGCCTTCGCTGCGCCACCGCGCCAGCCACCCAAGCGTCAAATTCCGCGGCCCAGGAGTCCACCGGAGCGTCTTTGTTGGCAAGGCGCACACGGCTCAGATTGTGCACGATTCCGCCGCTCGCGGCCACGAGAAAGCCGTCATCGCGTAGTGGCCGCAGCGCTCTGCCGAGTTGGAAGAGCTCCTGCGGAGGCACGAACGGCATGGACACTTCGATCACCGGCGTGGTTGCTTCGGGCCATGCCAGCCGGAGCGGTGTCCAGGCTCCGTGGTCGAGCCCGCGCTCGCGCTCGAAGCGCGCCTGCTGTCCGGCTGACTGCAGGATATTGACCACGCGAGCGGCCGATGCGGGGCTGCCTGGCGCGGGATAAGTCAGACGATAGAGTTCGTCCGGGAATCCGCCAAAATCGTAGAGGAGCGGAGCGGAGTCCCACGCGGTAACCCGTATGGGCTGCGATACCTGCCAATGCGCCGAGACCACCAGGATCGCGCGCGCCGCAATGTGGCGCGCTCCGAAGGCGCGCAGGGCCGCTGCGTGGGAATCGCCGCCCAAGGCCGACATGGGAGAGCCATGCGCGAAGAAGACTGCCGGCAAACGCTGCATACCGGTATTGGATGACGGAAAGGCGCGCGGCGCTTCGCTATGCTGGAATCGAGGAGGTCACCATGGCGTCGCAAGAGAACCTGTTCATCGGGATTCGAGGCACGGTACTGGCAATCGATCGCACTACCGGCAAGGAGGTTTGGACGTCGTCTCTAAAGGGCGGCGACTTCGTCAACGTAGCGCTCGACGGCGGCCAACTGTTCGCTGCGAGCAAGGGAAGGCTCTACAATTTGGATCCAACTACCGGCCGGATACTGTGGGAGAACGGTCTCGCCGGCATGGGATGGGGCTTGGTGTCGATCGCCCAGGCGGGAAATGGCAACCTGATGGCTATGGAGGAAAAACGACGGCAGGCGGCTGCCGACGGTGCGGCAGCCGCGACCACTTAGTACCTACTTACTCTTCCTTCGCCACCACCACGGTAACTTCCGCGGTGACGTCTTTATGCAACTTGACGGGGACCTTGAACTCGCCTAACTGCTTGATGGGCTCGTCCAGTTGAATCTTGCGCCGGTCGATGGTGAAACCCTTCGCCACCAGCGCGTCGGCCACGTCTTTGGAGGTGACCGACCCGAATAACTGATCGTTTTCGCCGGCCTTTTGGCTGATCGTGACCGACACTCCATTTACCAGCTTCGCCAGGTCCTGAGCCTCGCTTTGCAGCTTGGCTTCCTTGCGCAGGTGGCCTTGCCGCTCCTGCTCGACGATCTTCTTGTTGGACTCCGTCGCTGTGACCGCAAGCTTTTTGGGGATGAGGAAATTGCGGGCGTATCCCGAAGCCACTCTGACTACCTGGCCGCGGGTGCCCAGATTGCTGACGTCTTCTCTCAGTATTACTTCCATGAAAATTTCCTCCCCCTAGAACTGCGCCGCGAACGGCAGCAGGGCGATGTTGCGCGCCTTCTTGATGGCGTCGGTAAGCCGCCGCTGGTGCGGCGCGCACACGCCGGAGATGCGGCGTGGGACGATTTTTCCCCGCTCCGCCACGAAAGCGTGAAGCATTTTGACGTCCTTGTAGTTGATGTCGTCGATCTTCTCGACGCAGAACCGGCACACCTTCTTGCGCCGGAAATATTGCTTCTTCTGGGTGGCGACGGCCTTGTCGCCGCCGGTCGGCCGCTGACCGGCGCTGCCTGGTCTTCCTTTGGATTCCGGCATGGCTTAGCTCTCCTTCGGCATGCCGGGCAAAACCGGCGATTCTGTCATGGGTTGCGCCAACGAGGGCGCGGGACCCGGAGCGGGGCTCGAGGGCGCGGACGCGGCCCGTTTCGCCGCGCGCTTATCGCGCGATTTCTTCCGCTTCTCCAGGCGCTTCAAGGTTTCATCCACGCGCACCGTCAGGAACTTCAGCACCAAGTCCGCTACGCGCAGGCGGCGTTCAAACTCGTAGACGTGCTGTGGCTCGGCGGTGAACTGGAACAGCACATAACTGCCCTCCCGGTATTTATCCACCCGGTAAGCCAGCCGGCGCTTACCCCACTTCTCGATTTTGTCTACCGTGGCGCCCAGCGTGGTCAACTGCGTCCGTAGCTGCTCTACGAACGCATCCGCCTCTTCGTCCGGCGCATCCGGCTTGATTATGAACAGCTCTTCGTAAATCCTCATGCTTCCTCTTCATTTAAGCCAGGGGCGCGACGATTGTATCTCGTCATGGCCTTTTCGACGCCCTCAGCAATTATCGAACGAACCGCATCGGCTGCGTAGCCGATGAATTCGTCCAATTCCGCGCGCTGCGAGCGCTTCATGGGCGCCAGCAGGTATTCCGTGCCACCGTTCAACTGGTGACCCGGGTGAACTCCCAATCGCACCCTTACGATATCGTTGGTTCCCAAACTGCCGATCACCGACTTCATGCCGTTGTGACCGGCCGCCGAGCCCTTCGTCTTGATCCTCAGGGCTCCCCAACCCAGGTCCAGCTCGTCGTAAACCACTATCAGCCGGCCCAGATCGATGGAGTGCTTTTCCATCAGCGGCTGGAGCGACGTGCCGCTGAGATTCATAAACGTTTGCGGCTTGGCCAGCATCACCGACTGCCCATCGATCTCGCCCAGACCGATGAGCGCCCTGGAATCTCTACGGGTGACGCGAATGCCGTACCGCTCGGCCAGCCGGTCCACCGTAAGGAACCCCATATTATGCGGCGTAAGAGCGTACTCCTCGCCCGGATTCCCCAGACCGGCCACCAGGAACATGACAAGTTACTTCTTTTTGCCCTTGTCCTTTTCTTTTTCCTTGTCCGCGGCGGCCTCTTCTTCCTTCTTGCCCTTCTTGATGACCTCGGGTTCGGCGGCCGGGGCTCCGGCGACAGGTGTTGCGGCAACGGCGCCTTCCACCGGCGCGGCCACTTCTTCGGCGCGCAGGGCAACGGAGTGGGCGATTACGGTATCGGGCGAACTCACCAGTTTCATGGAGCCGGTCAGCCCCACATCGCTCGCGCGCTTGGCCTGGCCGATCATCAGCTCGGTGACGTCCACCACGAACTTCTCCGGAATATCGTCCGGCAAGCACTCGATTTCGATGGAGCGGGTGATCACTTCGAGCAATCCGCCCTGCACTTTCACGCCCTTGGCTTCACCCGTGGTAAATACCGGGACGTTGACGCGGATGCGCTTGGTGAGATCGATGCGTTTGAAATCGGCATGCAGCAGCGTGCCGCGGATGGGATCCAACTGCTGGTCGACCACCATCACCGGCGTGGTTTCGCCGCCCGCGATTTCCAGCTTGAAAATGGTGTTATAGCCGGTAGAGCTACGGGTGATCTTGGCGATTTCGCGCGGATTCACGGAAATCGCCACGGGATCTTTGTAAGCGCCGTAAATGACTGCCGGGATTTGCCCCGCACGCCGTGTGCGGTGCGCTTCGTTCTTACCGCGCGAGGCACGCACCTCGGCAGCGACTACGATATCTTTTACCACTTCATTCTCCTTCGGGTTCGAAGTCCGATTCCGTAAAGGCCGTAGATGCCGCCCCTACCTCGTGGGTTCGATTGCCCGTAAACTCGTAAACTGCCATGGCGGGCTCAAGCCCGCCCCACATCAAATAAACAACACACTCACCGAAGTTTCTTCATGTATCGACCGGATGGCATCGGCCATCAAACTCGCGATCGACAACTGCCTGATCTTTTCCGAGTTCCTTCCCGCTTCGGAAAGCGGGATGGAATTCGTCACAACCACTTCCTGCAAACTCGACTGATCGATCCGATCCACCGCCGGACCCGAGAGCACCGCGTGGGTCGCGCAGGCCGAAACACTCACCGCGCCCTTTTCGAGCAGCGCCTCCGCGCCCTTTACCAGCGTGCCTGCCGTATCGATCAAGTCGTCCACCAACAGGCAGTGGCGGCCCTTTACCTCGCCCACCACGTTCATCACTTCGGCGATGTTAGCTTCTTCCCGCCTTTTGTCGAGGATCGCCAACGGACAGTTCAACCGTTTGGCGAACGCCCGGGCCCGCTCCACACCCCCGGCATCCGGCGATACCACCGTCATACCCGAAGTGGACTTCCTTCTGAAATACTCAATCATCACCGGCGAAGCGAACAGATGATCCACCGGAATATCGAAAAACCCCTGAATCTGCGCGGCGTGTAAATCCAGCGTCAGAACCCGGTCGGCCCCGGCTGTTTCCAGCAGGGCCGCAACCAGCCTGGCGGAGATCGGAACCCTGGGTTTGTCCTTCCGGTCCTGGCGGGCGTATCCATAATAGGGTAACACTGCCGTGATGCGCTCTGCAGAGGCCCGTTTCAGGGCATCGAGCATGAGCAGCAATTCCATGAGATTGCGTTCCACCGGCGTGCAGGTCGGCTGGATGACGAAAACGTCGGCGCCGCGCACGTTTTCCTGAATCTGCAGATAGATCTCGCCATCCGAGAATTGCTTCACCATGCAGTTTCCCACCTGCATCTCCAGGTGGCCGGCAATTTCGGTGGCCAATTCGGGATTGGCGTTCCCGGTAAACAGAAGCAGACGGTCGTGAGTCATCGAGCGTATCGGCTTTGGGGCGGCCATGTTCTCCCGGTAATATGTTCTTCCAGCGCTCGGAACCACATCCGGCGAAAGCCTGACCGCGTCACGAACGAAACTGGAAATGCTTTGTGAGCACCCAACGATTGTAGCGCGACTGAAATCCGGTTACGGTCCGGATACAGCCCGAATAGCGCCGAACCGCTTCCCGTCATGAGAGCGACCGTTGCACCCGCCCGCAATAAGCCCTTCTTGATTGCGGCCAAGCTCGGATGCTGCGGGAAAACGACCTCTTCGAAGTCGTTACGGGGAAGCGATTCGACACCCCTGTCCCACACTTGAGACTGGAAACTAAATATTTTATTTTGTTGCGATTCGCTTGTCAAACGGGGGCTCAGGTCGCGATACGCCTGGGCGGTCGAGACGTGTACGCCGGGGGCCACCACCAAGGCGGTCCGGGCAGGCCCGTCGGGGAGGGGAAAGAGCTCGGCGCCGCGTCCGATGCCCACCGCCGTTCCGCCCAGGAGAAAAAACGGCACGTCGCTGCCGAGCTGCTGCGCGAGTTCGCTCAGCTTCGGCAGACCGAGCTTGCGGCCCGCCAGCACGGGGAGGGCGAGCAGCACCGCAGCGGCGTCCGACGATCCGCCGCCCAGCCCTGCGCCCATGGGGATGCGCTTCTCGATACGCATCTCAACGCGTCCGCGAGTGCGCATAGCTTCCAGCGCCAGGTGCGCCGCGCGGACGGCCAGGTTATCGGGGATGGCGAGCGCATCCTCTAGTTCGACGGCCGTGTTACGCGCGGGCGTGAAGGCGATTTCAAGGCTGTCGGCCAGAGAGATGGTCTGAAAGATAGTGCGCAGTTCATGGTAGCCATCGGGCCGCGTGCCGAGGACGCGCAAGTCCAGATTCAGCTTGGCGCAAGCGCGCAGGCGCACGTGGCGAGTGACGCTCATTTGTCGTATTGCAGCAGGGAGAATACTTCGTTCCCGGTCAGTTTCTGCCGCCCCTTGAGGAACGTCAGTTCCACCACGAAGCCCAGTCCCACTACCGTGCCGCCGCATTCGCGCACCATTCGGGCGGTCGCGGCGGAGGTGCCGCCAGTAGCCAGTAGGTCGTCGACGACCAACGCGCGAGTGCCGGGGCCGATGGCATCCTTATGCATTTCGAGCACGTCCTGGCCGTATTCGAGATCGTAGCTCACGCTCACGATTTCCGCCGGGAGTTTCTTGTGCTTGCGGACGGGCACAAAACCTGCGCCCAGCGCGTAGGCCAGCGCCGGCGCGAAGATGAAGCCACGCGCTTCGATTCCCAGCACCACGTCCACATTCAAATTGCGATAGTGATCCTTGAGTCCGTCGATCACGCCCGCGAGCCCCTCGCGGTCCTTTAACAAGGTGGTGATGTCGTAGAACAGAATGCCCGGCTTGGGAAAGTCCGGCACCTCGCGAATCAGCTTCTTCAGATTTTCCATGAAACTCCGTTATAGCAGAATGATCCTTCGTTATCCTTCATTTCCCTTCCGCACCATTCCTCTCCTCCATCCGCCGCCCGTACCACCACAAAGATCCGATCCACGCCGCCACGCATGGCGTCACAATCAGCGCCGAAGTGAGGAAAATCGCCGACGCGGCCGATGCCATCGCCATTACCTCCACGACCCCGTACATCGGCGACGCGCCCGCGGAGAAGCGCCACCGTGTCTGTGGGCGCGGGTCTTCCACCGAGGGCCGGCGCCCCATTGCCAGCGCCACGAATGCGGCCCCCAGCCCCGCCAGCGGCGCGAGCGGCGCCACCAGCACCGCGACCACCAGCAGAAACGCCGCGTCTTTGGCCGCCAGTATCCACCAGCCGCGCACCGGAAGCAGGCGGTAGCGCGACCATCCGCCCGCCCCGTCGAGCCCGAACAAGCACTGCGCGTAACTTGACAGGGCCACTACCACTAACACCGTCATCGCCAGAGAGGCTTCCGCGGGCAGCGGCGGGCCGGCCATCCGGTAAATGGCGGACGACACACTCAGCAGGAGGGCGCAGTAAAAATCGAGCGTGGAGAGCATTTCGCGCAGATTCTTCCGGATCAGTTGATCGAGCGGGCCCGGGAAATGCGGAACTCTCCGCCACATTGCGGCTCCCGCTGGCAGCGGCAGCTCGGAGATGACGAAGCCCACGGCGAACAGTCCGGCTGCCAGCGCCCACAGTCCCGCGGTAACGCTGCCGCGGACCGCCCACAGCGCCAGCGCGGCGATCACCCACGTCATGGGATTCACCCACGGGCTCACCGCCCGCAGCAGCCACATCTCGCGCTTCTCGAGCGGCCACAAGGCCAGCCGCGACGGCGGTATCTTGCGCAGCGGATCGGTGCTCAGGGGAAACAGGATCACCAGCCCCATAATCAGGAACAGGAACGTCCCCGCCTTTCCCAGAAACAGGACTGCCATCAGAAAGAAGTTATTCCCGGCCAGGGACGCGAAGGATTTCTCGCCGCGCTGGAAGGCCCGCCAGAGCGCCCTCAGGATGGCGGCGAGCCGAGCCATTCCAGTTCCTCCACTACTGGCGATTCCACTAAGTCGAAGTAATGCGCTTCGAGCGATTGCGATAACTCGCCCGCCGGCGAATTCCAGACAATCTTACCCTTGCGAATCATTACCACCTGGGTGGCGATCTCTTCCGCCACCGAGAGAATATGCGACGTGAGAAAGACCGTGACCCCGCGGCGCGCTGCCGATTGCAGCAGATCGCGCATAATCCGCGAAGTCACGGGATCGACGGCCTCGAAGGGTTCGTCCAGAAATAGCACCCGCGGATTGGGCAGCAGCGCCATGGCGAAGCTGGTCTTCTTGCGCATTCCGTGCGAACAGGAAGCGGCGAAGGTATGGCGCCCGTGCTCCAGGCTGAGGGCATGCAGCAACTGGCTGGTTCGCCGTTGGGTTTCGTGGCGATCCAATCCGTAGACCGCACCGGTCAGCAGCAGGTGCTCTTCCACCGTAAGGTCGTCGAATAGGCCCAAATCTTCCGGCAGCACGCCGATGAGCCGCTTCAGTTCCCGCGGGTTGGCCGCGGCGTCCAATCCGCACACCTCGACAGTTCCCGACGAGGGCGCAAGCAGCCCGGTGAGCATCTTCACGGTGGTAGATTTCCCGGCGCCGTTCGGCCCCAGAAAAACGCACATAGCCCCGGTGTCGACCTCCAGGTTCAGGCAGTCGACGGCGGTAAAGTCGCCGTAGCGGCGCGTCAGGTTGTGGCAGGAAATCATCCTTTCTATTGTGCCCGCTCGCAGGCTGCCGCGAAACTGTTAAAATTCTCGTCACAAACTGGCCGTGGACACCGTTTTAAGAGTTGTGCAGCCCGCGGAGGATATTGCGTTGAACCCAACCGAGTGGTTCGACGCCTTGTTCCGCGCCCACTACGCGCGCGTTGTGCGCATGCTGGGGCGGCTGATGGGAGATCGCGGACAAGCCGAAGAGATTGCCGCCGACGCGTTCTGCAAGCTGGCGCGCCAGCCGGACGGCGCCGATAAAGCGGACCTCACCGCGTGGCTCTATCGCGTGGCTATTAACGCCGGGCTCGACGCGGTACGCTCCAACAGCCGCCGCAAACGCCGCGAGGAGCGCGCGACCGCCGCGAGCGCGAACAGCACGGAGCCGGAAGCGCTCGAACGGCTCCTCACCGAGGAGCGCTGCGAGCGCGTGCAGCGGGTGTTGGCGGCGCTCAAACCGCGCGACGCGCAGATGCTGCTGCTGCGCTCGAGCGGCATGTCGTACCGCGGGCTGGCGGAGACTCTGGGGATTCAACCTGGCTCCGTGGGCAGCATGCTGGCGCGGGCGGAGCAGGAATTCGAGCGCCGATACCGCGCGCGCTACGGAGGGCGCCTATGAAGAATTGCTGGCCGGATGGCGATTTGCGGGCCTATATGGATGGCGAGTTGGCGCCGGACGCACGCGCGACGATCGCTGCGCACCTGGAGGACTGCTCCGCTTGCGGCGCGCGCTACCGCGAGCTTGCGGAGCGGGCCGCGTGGGTTTCGGCGGTGATGGATCTCTCGAACAACGCGCCGGCAATCCCGGCGGCGCGACCGCGTCCGCGGCGGTGGCTGGTGGGGGCGGCAGGGTTGGCGGCGGCGCTGGCCATCGCGTTTGCGATGTTGCCGAAACGTCCGCCCGAGGGTCCCGCGCAAGCTGTGGCGAAAGCAGTTGTCCCTCCCGCTCCTGTCCAGACTGCGGCCCCGGTGGTCCACCCCGTCGTGCATCGTCCGGCGCCGCGCCGCCAGGAGCCCGGGGAAGAATTCGTGCGGCTCGATGACGACCCCATCGAGACGGCCACCATTGTCCGCGTGAGCGCCGAGGATGGCGCTTTGCAGGCAGATTTGATCGTAGGACCGGACGGGCGGGCTCACGCCATCCGCGTGGTGAGGAATCGGTAGGCTGGTATGAAAACGCTGGTCGCGATATTCGGCCTTCTGGCAATCGGCGCCACGGCGCAGGACAAAGCGCCGGGCATCTACGTCTCCTCCACTCCGGTGATGGGAAAAAAGGTCAAAGGCGCGCCCTATTCCGCCGTCGAAATCACCGAGTCTTCGCAGATCCTGGCCGACGGCACGCACATCAGCCGCCAAACTAAGACGGCGGTCTTTCGCGATAGCGAAGGCCGCGTGCGGCGAGAGACTCCTGCGGAGGTCACCATTTTCGATCCCGTCGCGGGCTTCAGTTACACCCTGAATCCGAAGGCCAAGACGGTGGTGAGAACCATACTGGGCACGCTGGTCATGGATCATAACCGCAGGTTCTTTTTCGTCCGGCGTACCGCCCCGGGCGCGGAGGAGGCCGCCAAAGCCCGGAAAGACATGGACGCCGCGGTCTCCGAACTCAAGGCCGGGATGGCTCAGTTGAACCAGGAGTTGGCGGATCTCGGCAACGCTAACTCGCCAGCCATAGACCGTCTCGGCCAACAGACGATTGAGGGCGTCACGGCCGACGGAGTGCGCTCCACCCAGACCATCGAGGCCGGCGCGATCGGCAACGACCGGCCCATCCACGTAGTCAACGAAACCTGGTATTCCGCGGAGTTACAGACTGCGGTGTTGACCAAACATTCCGACCCGCGCAGCGGCGAAGAAGTCTTCCGCCTCACCAACGTTCAGCGCAGCGAGCCCGCGGCCTACCTGTTTGCGGTGCCGCCGGACTACAAAGACGTATCCAACCCCGAAGAGCCCAGAAAGGACGAGTAATTCCATGCGTATACTCCTCACCGCCCTCATCATGGCCCAGGCGGCAACCGCCCCTTCCTTCGAGGTGGCGTCCATCAAGCCGCATCTCGTTCCGCCCGGCGTCCGTGTCGTCGGCCGCAACGCGGCGAATCTCAAGATAGCCGGCAACCGCGTGACCACCGGTGGCAATCTCAAGCGCCTCGTAATGTCGGCGTACAACGTGAAGGATTTCCAGGTCGACGGCGTGCCCGAAGCGCTCGATAGCGAGTTGTACGACATCGTCGCCAAGACCGAAGGCGAAGCCTCGCCGTCCGAAGAGCAGGTCCGGCCGATGCTGCAAACCTTGCTGGCCGATCGATTCCAACTCCAACTGCACCGCGAAACCAGGCAAATTGCGGTCTACGATCTGGTGGTTGGCAAGAACGGCCCGAAGCTAAAGGAAAGCGCCGGGCCGAAGCCCGCCGAGGATCCGGTGAAAGCCGGCACCGCGATGCGATGGAATTTCACTGACCGTACCATCCCCGGACTAATCGACCTCATCAAGGCGACTGTGGACCGGCCCATACTCGACAAGACCGGTCTCACCGGACACTACGACTTTTCCATCGAGCTCGATATGGAGCATCCGCAGGAAATCCAACCGGCCATCGAAGATCTCGGGCTGAAGCTGAATTCCGCGAAAGAGCCGGCCGAAATTCTGGTGATCGACCACGCCGCGAAACCTTCCGCGAACTGACGCGCGGAGCGGGCCTCAACCCTCGCTGACGATCATCATCTTGCCCACGCCATCGCGATAGCTCTCCGCGATCTCGAACGCGTCCGCGATATTCTCCAGACTCCGCCGATGCGTGACGATAGGCGCGAACCAAGCCGGCCGCGCCATGACCATGGCGAGCGCTTCGGGCGATTCGTCGTTGGACCGCCGCACGTTGAACAGCGTTATTTCTTTGCGCCGCATGTGCGAGGTGTCGAACGGCACCAGGGCCCCCGAATGAATCCCCGTCAGCGCCACGCGCCCCGCGTTGCAGACGGAGCGAATCGCCTGATTCACAGTATCCTCTTTCGCAGCGCAATCGAACGCCACATCCACACCGCGGCCGCCAGTATCGGCGCGGATCTGCTTCACGACGTCGACCGCCGAAGGGTCGATCGCGGCGTCCGCACCGAGATGCAGCGCCAGGTCGCGCCGGTGCGCCACGGGGTCGACGGCCAGGATCCGTTTCACTCCAGCCACCTTCAGGCTGGCGATGGTGAGCAGCCCGATGGCACCCGCGCCGAAGACCGCGACGGTTTCGCCGGCTTGCGGCGACGCCAACTTCAGGGAGTGCACCCCGACTGCCAGCGGTTCTACCAGCGCGGCCAGCTCCATCGGCAACGCCGGCGGGATGGCCAGCAGATTCGTGGGCGGCAGATTCACGAATTCGCGGAAGAACCCGGCATTTCCCGGGGTGCTGAGAAAACGGATATTGGCGCAAATGTTGTGGCGCCCCGCGCGGCAGTATTCGCAGTGGTAGCAATACAGCGCCGGTTCGAGCGTGGCGCGGTCGCCCACCCGCCACCCCGTGACGCCCGCGCCCACGCGCACCACCGTGCCGGCCGGTTCGTGCCCCAGCACCATGGGGTAGATGGCCAGGGTGTCGCCCACTGAGCCTTCGCTATAGGAGTGCAGGTCCGACCCGCAGATGCCGACGGCGTCCACGCGGACTTGCAACTCGCCCGCGGCGGGAGGGTCGATCTCCCGGTCCACCAGGCGGAACTGGTGCGGGGCTATGAGTTCGGCTGTTCGCATAAATGAGAGTTAAATCCCATTGTAAAATAGGCCCATTGTAAGATAGGAAAGATGCAGAGTTTTCGCCAGTTCGAAGCCGGCCCCGATCCCTTTGGCCGCAAGTTTCAGGTTTTCTTCAAGTGGCTGCAAACCGCTATCTCGATTCGCCACTCCGACACCGTGGATGTGAAGTTCATTCTGCAGGACGAGAACGGCGGCCGCATCGAAAAGACCATCGCGTTGCCCCACGCCGCGCTGCTCGCGGTAAGCCGCGAGACCAGCCGCAAAATGGACGATCCCTGGTGCTCGCGGCTGGCGGAACTGCACCTGCTCCACCTGGTGGAAACCGGCGAAGACATGGAGAAGGATCTCGTCACGCTGACGCTGTCCGATCTGAAACGCTACGCCGCCCAATTGGCCAAAGCCGCTTGAGCCGTGAGCCATGCGGTTGCCCCGCGAAACGCCGGTTACCTCTGCCTCCTCTGCGCGGCATTCCCCGGCAGCCGTGGCGTCCCGTACCGGCGCAGGAGCCCAGTTTCCCCCGTCCTTCTCCGCGTCTCTGCGCCTCTGCGGTGAAAAGTGCCTTCGGCGGCTCCCACCGCTCACCGGACCGCCCATCCGCATCGAAACCATCCCCGGACTCCGCGACCGCAGCGGCGCCGTCCACGCTGGCTCCTTTCTCCGCGAGCGCCGTATCGCTTTCGACTGCACCCGCGCGGAATTTCCGCGGGTCTTCGTGCACGAGATGTTCCATTTCGTGTGGCTGCGCGCCGGCAATCCGCTCCGCCAGTCGTGGGAATCGCTGCTGAAGGCCGAACTCGCCGCCCACGCCCACGGCGAACTGGGATGGTCCGCCGAGCGGTGCAAACAGGTGTTCAACACCGCCGACGTCCGGCGGCGCTCCCGGCGCTGGCGCGAATACTGCTGCGAGAGCTTTTGCGACACCGCGGCGTGGCTCTACTCCGGCGTTTCGCGCCATCCGGAGTTTACACTTGCGGCGCGTTTTCGCGCTGGCCGCCGCGCCTGGTTCGGAAAGGCCATCGGCAACCGCGAATTGCCGGTATAATCGAAGCAGGGAATATCTGTGTCTGCTCTACGATTGACCGCCGCCATGGCCACCGCGCTCCTGTTGGGTTGCTTCCTCGAAGGTTGCGCTTCCGGTCCCAGTACTGTGAAAGCCGCGAGTATCAAAGCCGACAAGGACCGCCACACCGCGCCGGACTTCTCCCTCAAGGATGCCGACGGCAAGACGGTGCGTCTGGCCGACTACAAAGGCAAGGTGGTGCTGCTGGATTTTTGGGCCACCTGGTGCGGTCCATGCAGGATCGAAATCCCCTGGTTCACCGAGATGGAGCGCAAGTGGAAGGATAAGGGCTTTGAAGTGCTCGGCGTCTCCATGGACGATAACGGCTGGGAAGATGTGAAGCCGTTCCTCGCGCAAATGAAGGTGAATTATCGGGTAGTGATCGGCGACGACGCCACCAGCCAGGCATACGGCGGCGTTGAGGACCTGCCCACCACGTTCTTGATCGATAAGCAGGGAAAGATCGCCGCGATCCACATCGGACTTGCCGGCCGAAAGGAATTCGAAGATGGTGTCGATGAGCTCCTGGGGGAGGGTGACACGCCTGTCAATGCTGGCAATGGTGCTGTGCCCCCCGCTGTTGCGGCCGCAAAGCAACGTTGAACGCGTCACGATAGGCCAGCCTCAGAAGGTTGTGGGCAAACGGAACGATGCGGTGCAGACCAAAATTCCCGTGTCTATTCTGGAGGGCTACCACGTCAACAGCAACACTCCCGCGGACGAATATCTGATTCCCTTGAAAGTCACGTGGACTTCGCTCGGGGCGCTCGAAGGCGGCCAGGTGACTTTCCCGAAAGCCGAAAAAATGGCAGTCGGCGATCAAACCCTTTCGGTTTTCACCGGAAAATTCGACCTTACGGTGAACTTCAAGGTGTCGGCCAAAGCACTCGCCGGTCCGGGAACCGCCTCGGGCAAACTGGGATATCAAGCCTGCAACAACAAAGTGTGCTTCCCGCCCAAGAGCGTGGAGATCGACGTGCCCTACCAGGTGCAGTGAGACGCTAAGATCGGCGCTTCGCGCCTCCCGTCGTAGAATAAGAACAATGCCCGAAGATCCGCAGGATTTCTATCGCATAGCGAAGCTGCCTCCATACGTGTTCGCGGTCATCAACGAAATGCGCGCCAAAGCGCGGGCCGCGCAGATCGACGTGATCGATCTGGGAATGGGGAACCCGGACGGTCCGACGCCGCGAGTCGTAGTCAATAAGCTCATCGAGGCGGCCCGCAACGCCAAGAATCACCGCTATTCGCAGTCGCGCGGGATTCCGCGTCTGCGGGAAGAAATCGTGGCGCGCTACAAGACCAATTACGGGGTGGAACTCGACGCCGATAAAGAGGCCATCGTCACCATCGGCGCCAAGGACGCATTAGCGCACCTGCTGTTCGCCACGGTGGGTCCGGGCGACGTAGTGGTGTCGCCCAATCCGGCTTATCCCATCCACCAGTACGGCGTGCTGATGGCCGAGGGCCAGGGCTGCCTGTTGCCCATGCCCGACGCGGCCACGTTTCTCGGCCGTTTGCGGGATCTGTATCGCACCAACACGGTGAAGCCCAAGATGGTGCTGATTTCGTTCCCGCACAATCCCACAACCACCTGCGTGGACCTGGATTTCCTCCGCGAGATCGTAGCCTTGGCCCGCGAGCACGGCACCATGATCGTGCACGATTTTGCGTACGCGGACCTGGGCTTCGACGGCTACCAGGCGCCCAGCATTCTGCAAGTGGATGGCGCGAAAGATGTGGCCGTGGAGATTTTTTCGCTCTCCAAGAGTTACAACATGGCGGGCTGGCGGGTGGGCTTCTGCGTGGGAAATCCGCGGATGATCGCGGCGCTGGCGCGCATCAAGAGCTATTTGGATTACGGAGTGTTCCAACCCATCCAGATCGCCTCGATTATCGCGCTGCGGGAGTGCGAGGAAGACACCAAGAAGATCTGCGCCACCTATCAGAAGCGGCGGGACGTGCTGATCCATGGGCTGAAGCGCGCCGGTTGGGCGGTGGAAAAGCCGCGCGGCTCGATGTTCGTGTGGGCGCCGGTGCCGGAGCGGTTTCAGGCAGGCGGGTCGCTCGAATTTGCCAAGCTGCTGCTGGAGAAAGCGCAAGTCGCGGTGTCGCCGGGCATCGGATTCGGACCGCTGGGCGAGGGATTCGTGCGTTTCGCGCTGGTGGAAAACGATCAGCGGATCCGCCAGGCCACACGCTCCATCGGGCAGTTCCTGAAGGCCTAGCGGGGCAGGTTGGCATCCTGCGTCCGAGTCGTGATCGGCCCAAACAAACTTAATCTTCCGCTTCTTCCAGCCCTTGAGCCGCCTGACGACGGTATTTGGCCATGGGGTCCTCCGGCTCAACTCGCTTGGGCCACGAATTCATGATCTTGACGGAGACAAAGGGCGCAACGACGATGATCAGAATGATGAGGTACGAAAACGGCGCCCATGAGTGAATCCAGTGGAACGTCTGCTCCATGCGCGCCTGCAGACTGCCGGTAGACTGGGCAGTCATCACCACGAATATCAACCCGAAGAGAATGCATCCGATGTAGGCCATAGGTGAGTAACAATTAGATCATGCGGGGCGGCAGGACCGACACTAAGTTTAGTTATCCGGAGTTACCCTGTTAACTTCGGGCCAATGCCGAGTTTGCGGCCCAAACGCAGCCAGCGGGATTGGGACGCCATGCGAGTCCGGTCCGCGAGCAGGCGGGATTCCGTTTGAGCGCCGATCCAGTCATCGAGCAGCTCGCTCTGCGCGGCGGCGCTGAGGTGGAACGGTTCCTTGCGGGCGATCAGCGGCTGGGAGACGTCGCCATCGAACAAAATGCCGGCCTCGGGCACATCGTCCAGCAGAAAGTGTACCTCGCGGAAGCCTGCGGCCAACAGCCTGGCGCGCAAGCCGGTGCGTCCGAACTGGCGCATCTCGAGAACCGCGCCGGGGCCTTCATGAAACACCAGATCTTCGCGCGCCTCAAGCGTGCCATCGCAGCGGCGATTGACCAAAACCTCCGAGGCGCCCAGGCGGATGACGCGATACTCGTTGAGTTCCGGGAAATGTTCGCGCATCGTGTCGTCGGGAGTGCAAGGCACTGTGGCGGCCAGAAAGCCATCGGGCTTCAGCAGCCCGCAGATTTCCTGCAAGGGACGCTCCATGGGCGGGGCCACGTGCTCCAACACATCGGCGGAGAGGATAAAGTCGCACGTGCCATACAGCTCGGGATGCGGTGCTGTGAAATCGAAGCGCGGCGGCCGGTCGTAATACGTGTTGGTGTAGTCGAACTTCCCGGCGAGAATGGCCGCGTACCCGGGCTTGTCGGTCATCCCGAGCCCGCGGATGGATTTGAGCTTGGGGAAATCGGCCGAGTTCAGGCTGCGGCCGAATAACTCCATCGAGAGCAGATAGAGCAGCGCGCGCACCCGCACGTTGGAACCGCAGGCGCAGGTGGCCGGCTCGGTGGCGAACGCTTCCACGCGGTTACGCGCGCCGCAGACGTTGCACGTGAACGTTACCGGCTGTTCCACGTGTAGAAACCGATGATCGTCTTGCCGTCTTCGATCTTGCCGGTGCGAATCATCTCGGCCAGCTCCTTGCGTTTGTACCAGCGCGTCTCGATGCGCTCGTCATCCATGGGCGTCGCGGTACCGGCGGTCAGTTCGGTGGCGAGATAAATCGTCATGCGCTCTGCCACGAAACCCGGGCTGGGGTAAAACGTCGACAGCTTTTCCCACTTGCGCGCGCGGTAGCCGGTCTCCTCGATCAACTCGCGGCGGGCCGCCTCGAGCGGGGTCTCGCCATCATCCACTTTGCCGGCCGGGAGCTCCCACAGGTACTTGCCGGCGGGCAGGCGATACTGGCGCACCAACAGGATGCGCTTCTTATCGTCGACCGCCATCATGACGGCCGAGCCGTTGTGGCGCACCACCGAGCGCTTGATTTCGAACTTCGTTTTGGGGTCCACCGCCTGGTCTTCGGTGACGGAGAAAAGGCGGCAGGTGTAGGCTTCGTGCGAAGAAATGATTTTCATGGTCGTGAGCGGAGTGCGGCGGCGAATTGGTCCGCCGGCAGAGTATTGCGAATGTCGTTGGGGCCGAGCCAGCCGCGGCGCGCGGTAGTGACTCCGAAGCGCATGCTGGCGAGATGCTTGGGGTGGTGCGAGTCGGTGGAGATGGTGAAACTGGCGCCCTTGGCCTTGGCGCTGCGGATCAGCGGACCGGGCAGGTCGAGCCGCTCGGGGCTGGCGTTGATTTCGAGCCATACGCCGCGGCGGACGGCCTCCGCGACGATGCGGTCGAAATCGTAGGGGTACGGGTCGCGCTGCAGCAGCAGGCGCCCCGTAGGATGCCCGAGAATCCGCAGGTGCGGGCATTCGAGCGCCCGCATCAACCGGTCGGTCATCTCAGTTTGCTCCTGATTCATGTGGCTGTGGACGCTGCCGATCACCAGGTCGAGTTCGGCGAGAGCGTCGTTGGCCAAGTCCATGGCGCCGTCCTTGAGAATGTCGCATTCGATGCCCGAGAAGATGCGGATGCCGGCGGCGCCTTCGCGATTGAGCTCGCGGACCTGGCGGGCGAAATCGACCACGCGTTTTTCGTCCAGCCCGTTGGCCATGGCGAGGGCCTTCGAGTGGTCCGTGATGGCGATGTATTCGTATCCCAATGCGCGCGCCGCCTCGGCCATTTCGAGAAGAGTGGCGCGGCCGTCGGTCTCGGTGGTGTGCATGTGGAGATCGCCGCGGATCTGCCGGGCTTCCACGAGTTCGGGCAGGCGGCCTTCTGCGGCGGCTTCGATTTCGCCGCAGTTCTCGCGCAGTTCGGGCGGAATCCAGGCCAGCCCCAGAGCTTCGTACACGCCGGCCTCCGTCTCGGCTGCCACTTTGGAATCGTCCTCCACGCGGAAAAGGCCGTACTCGCTGAGCTTGAGCCCCATCTTCACAGCACGCGTGCGGATGGCCACATTATGGTCTTTGCTGCCGGTGAAATACTGCATGGCGGCGCCGAAACTGCCGGGCGGCAGCGCGCGGACGTCCACCTGCAAACCTTCGTGGCCCACTTTCGCGCTGGCTTTGTTCTCACCGCGGCTCAGGATTTCGCTCACGCGCGGATAGGCCACGAAGCGGTCGAGCGCGGCCGTGGCGTCCGGGCCGGTAACCAGCAGATCCAGATCGCCGACCGTCTCGCGTCCACGCCGCAGGCTACCCGCGGGGGTCACGGATTCCACCCCCGGAACCGTAACCAGCTCAGCGCCGAGTTCGGCAGCCATGGCGTCGGCGTAGCTCAGCAGGTAGCGGCCGCTGCGCTGGCGATACTGAGCGATGGAGCGTAGCACCTTTTCTTCGAGCTTCGCGCCCATGCGGGGCAGAACGCGGAGCTTTTCTTCGCGGCACAGGCGCTCCAGTTCGTCCATGGTGCTGATGCGGTAGTGTTCGAAAATGAGCGCGATGCTCTTGGGCCCCAGGCCCTGAATCTTGAGGAATTCGAGCGCCGTCGGCGGAAATTTCTGTAGCAGCAGGTCGCGCCGCTCGCACGAGCCGTGGTCCACGATCTCGGCGAGCACCATGGCCAGCCCCTTGCCGATGCCGGGAATATCGGTCACCTTGCGCTCGGGGTCGCGAAGGATATCGGCGACGCGTTCCGGATAGCCTTCGATGGCGGTGGCGCCATTGCGGTAGCTGCGAATGCGGAACGAGTCTTCGCCGGCGATCTCCATGAGATCGGCCGTCTCCCAAAGTACGCGCGCGATTTCCTTGTTTTCCAAACGGGGCCTCGTTCTCAATTGTAGCGATCTCGCGTCTTCGCGAGCCTGATATACTGAGAAACGCAATACAGGTTGCACCCCGTCCGCGGAAAGGGATGATCCCACCTGAATGCGTCTTTGAGCAGCGAGATTTGACTTCTCTTTGGCCCGCCACGGCGGACAACGGGCAATTTTGAGGAGGAGTTATGTCTCGACAGCTACCCGAAAAACCCAATCTCGAATATCTCAAGAAGGAAGCCAAAGAACTGCGCGCCGTGCGGCAGGGCAAACTGGCGGATGCCCAGCATGCCCTCGCCAACGAATACGGCTTCGCCAGTTGGGCCAAGCTGAAAGCCCATGTGGAGGCCCCACTCACCGCCGCCGTGCGCGATTGCGACGCGGAACGCGTGCGCGAGCTACTGAAGCGTCACCCCGAGATCCGCGCGCGCATCGACGCACCGCTCGACAACTATGGGCACGGCCAGCACGCCCTGTTCGCCGCCGTACAGAGGAGCGATCGCGCCACCATCGACGTCTTGTTGGCCGCGGGCGCGGACATCCGCAAGCGGACCGAATGGCCGGCGGGCGGATTCGGCGTGCTGGACGACTGCGACCCAAGCCTGCTCGAATTCCTCACCGAGCGCGGCGCGGTGCTCGATGCGCACTCCGCGGCGCGTCTGGGACTGATCGACAAGCTGCGCGAACTCGTCGCTGCCGATACCGAGGCGGTCCGCGCCCGCGGCGCGGACGGGCGGACTCCGCTGCACTTCGCGTCCACCGTGGAGATCTCTGAGTTCCTGCTGGCGCATGGCGCGGAGATCGACGCACGCGACCGCAATCACGAATCCACGCCGGCGCAACACATGCTCCGCGTGGAGCACAAACGGCACTATCCCCGGGACCGGCAGGACGTCGCGCGGCACCTGGTATCGCGCGGATGCCAGACGGACATTTTGATGGCAGCGGCTCTTGGCGATGCCGATCTCGCGCGGCGGCTCCTCGATGCCGACCCAAATTGCATCGCCACCAGAGTATCGGAGCCATGGTTCCCAGAAAACACGGTCTACATCCCGCAGCTTGGCGCGTGGCGCACGGCGCACGCCGTAGCTCGCGATTTCGGGCACGAGGAAGTTTTCCAATTATTGCTGGAACGCACGCCCACGTCGCTCAAGCTGGCGCTGGCGTGGGAACTGGGCGACGAAACTGCGCTTCAGGAACTCCTGGCGGTGCGTCCCGATCTGGCGGGCACGCTCTCCGACGAGGAACGGCGCAAGCTGCCGGACGCCGCGCAGAGCGGCAATACCCAGGCTGTTCGCCTGATGCTCGAGGCGGGCTGGCCGGTCGACACGCCCGGAGAGATGGGAGCGACGGCGCTCCATTGGGCCGCGTTTAATGGCAACGCCGCTATGGCGCGCGAGATTCTGCGCTTCCACCCGGCGCTCGAACTAAAATCGGATGAACACGCGGGAACGGCGCTGGCATGGGCGATATTCGGATCGGGCAACGGTTGGAATCGCGACAGAGGCGATTACGTCGCGACGGTCGAGGCGCTCCTCGAAGCGGGCGCGGTAGTGCCGTCGGAAGCGGAAGCGCTCGAACCGAGCGATGCAGTGCTGGAGGTGTTGCACTTATGAAGACACATTGCGGAAAGATCGGCGGGCCAAAGCACGCCCCACCAGGAAGACGTGTTGATCCGGCGGTGGGGCGGGTTTCAGCCCGCCATTTAGGGTGCAAATGGCCGGTCTCCAGGCTCCGCCTGCCAGCTCTATTGTGGATCGCACTCGCCCCCTCAGCGCAGGCGCAGACTCCGGTCCGCTATGAGCTGCACTACGCTCAACCGGGCGTGGATACGGTGCAAGTAACCATCGTGCTTCCCGAAGCGGTGAAAGCGCCGGCGTCGCTGGTGATGCCGCGGAACTATCCCGGCGGCTACCAGCAGGTACCGTACGATTCCTTCGTGAGCGGCGTAACCGCGATTTCTCCCGACGGAAAATCGCTGGCCGCGGTGAAAGACGCCGACGGTCCGCGCTGGGGTCTGGGCCGGCCCGGTGAGAACGTCCAGCGCATCGAGTACCGTGTCGACATCGCCCGCATGGAGTCGCAGATCCACGATTCGGTCGCTACCTCCAAGGTTCGCAGAGGCTACGCCGGGCTGCTGGGATATTCCGTCTTCGCATACGTCGACGGCCTCGCGGACCGGACAATCGAGTTGCGCGTGGACGGTCCCGTGGGATGGCCGGTGCTTACCACGCTCGCTTCCTCCACGGCCGCGGACTACGACGTACTGGCGGATTCCGAAGTGCTGATGGGCCCAGACCTCCAGGTATCGAGAATCCCCGGCAAGATTCCGCTGGCGATGGCGATCTACGCCGAAGGGCCGGTGGACGCTGCTTCGGAAGGCCGGTTGGCGCGCGAGGCGCTGGATCGCGTACAAGCCTATTTCGGCGACACCCCGTTTCCGCAATACACCGTCCAACTGGAACTGCTGAAGCCCCTCCCCGGCCACGACTACAACTTCAGCCAGGAGCATACCGACAGCGGAACCTTCAGCTTCTCGGTGGATGCTGCGATTACCACGCAATCCACGGCGCAGCAACGCGACCGCACGCGTTTCAATTACGCCCACCACATGGCGCACTGCTGGATTCCCAAGCGGGCTTACGGAGCCGGCTATCGCCCTTTCACGTGGGAAATGACGCCGGTAATCGACACCATCTGGTTCAACGAAGGGTTCGGACGATACGCCGCCATCGCCGCGGTCGCCGACGCCATGCCCGCGGCCGAAGGCAAAGCGTTTCGCGACCGGCAACTCGCCTCACTGCGCAACACTGTCGATTCGGCCCCGCCGTTCCTGCGTCGCATGCCCCTCGACGCGCTCTCGCGTGAAGCGTCCTTTCTTTATTCGCAGGACTTTCGCACCGGCCGCAACGTCTTCTCCCGCGGCGCGCTGATGGCCGCCGAAATGGACGATCGCATTCGCGCACGAACTGGCGGCGCGAAATCGCTTCGCGATGCCCTTCGTTGGTTGCTGCGCTGGAGCGTGGAGAATCGGAAGCCATTCCAGACCGAAGATTTGCCGCGGTACTTCGCTACCGCAACGGGCGTCGGCGTGCGCGACATCCTGGAGCGCTGGATCGAGCCTCTGGAATCGCCGCGGGCGCAGCAGGCCAGAGAGGTGCAGCAGCTCAAAGTGACCATCCTTTCCACCATGCTGGCCGACGAGGGCGTGGGCGAGTGGGGATTCGCTGCCCTGGTGGAAGCCGACGGACAGCAAATCCTGGTGGACACTGGCGCGCGTCCGCAAACTGTCCTCGAAAATGCGCGCGAATTGAAGATCGACCTGAGCCGTGTGCGCGACGTGGTACTTACCCACTTTCATGACGACCATACCGGCGGCCTGATGACCCTCCGTACGGAAATGAAGAAGCGCAATCCCGCGGCGCTTTCGCGGGTCCACGTGGCCACCGGAATCTTCTATAGCCGGCCGCTGGCGGACGGTGGCGAAGGCAACTCCATGATCGCCATGAAGCCGCAATATGAGGCCACCGGCGGCGCATTTGAGGAACACAATGAGTTCGCTGAAATCCTGCCCGGTGTTTTCATCACCGGCCCCATCCCGCGGCAGTTCCCCGAGCGCAATTGGAGCGGCTCCGGCAAGGTCCGCACGCCCGCGGGCGTGGTCGAGGACAACGTGCCCGACGATCAATCGGTGGTCGTGAACACGCCCGAAGGACTGGTCGTAATCACGGGCTGCGGCCATGCCGGGATCGTCAATATCCTAACCGCCACTGCCAGCCGTTTCGATCGCCGCCCGGTCACGGCCATCGTCGGCGGCCTGCACCTGTTCGCCGCCACCGACGAACAGGTGGATTGGACGGCGGACAAGCTCAAAAGTTTCGGTGTCCAATACCTCGTGGGCGCGCACTGCACCGGAATCGAGAGCCTGTATCGCCTGCGCAGCCGCACAGGCCTGACGCGGCAAACCGCGGTGGTGGGCGCGGTCGGTGCCGATTTTACATTGGGCGAAGGAATACACGCGGGGAGAATCGCACGATAAGGTTCGTCCTTTTGCCGCTGGCAGGCGTTTTTATAGACGTGAGATCCCAGGGGCTTTATCTCGCGGTCCTAGCACTGTCATTTTCCGCGCAAGCGCAGACGTTTACGGTCTACTCAGGCGCAAGCTATCAGCCCGTTGTGGCCCCCAATTCATGGGCCGTGGCCTTCGGAACGGCGATGGCCTCGTCGACGGCCGACGCCACGCTCACTGCCGGCCAGTGGCCCACCACCTTGGCGGGGATCACCGTGACAGTCGATGGCCTGGCGGCGGAACTGTATTACGTTTCGCCGCAGCAGATCAACTTCCTGATCCCCGACGTCACCGACTTAGGCTCGCTGAGCGTAGTAATTACCAACACAACCACCGGCGGCACCCAAACCTCCAGCGTGAACGTCCAGAACACCGCCGTGGGCGTTTTCACCTCGAACGCCACCGGCTCAGGTCCGGGCGCGATTCTCAATGGCGTTACGAATGCCGGCCCGCCATTTCTGGTGGTGACACCGCAGAACGGCGGGAGCGATCTGCGAACGCGCCTCGCGATCTACTGCACCGGGATCCGCTACGCCGGCAATCCCACGCAGGATGCTTCCGTCACCAACGTGGCGGCGAACGTCACGGCGCAAGGGATTGACACCGCGGGCAACCAATACAACTTCACGGTGGAGTACGCCGGGGGGTCGGATCCAGCCTTCCCGGGGCTCGACCAGGTGAATATCGTTCTGCCCGCGCAGTTGGACGGCGCGGGCGTGGTGACGCTCACCATCACCGCGGAGAACACCACATCCAACCCGGTCACGTTCCAGGTGAACAGCCTGCCGGCAAGTGAAATCGCGCTGGCGGGGTTCGCGCTTTCGACCAGCGAGACCACCGGCGGCAGCAGCGTCACGGGAACGGTCTCCCTCAACGGGCTTGCCAGAGCGGACGGCTTCACCGTGTCGCTGCGGAGCAACGATCTTACCCTGGCGATGCCGCCGGCCGTGACCATCGCGCAGGGGCAAGTTTCCACGACCTTTACCATTTCGACCCCCACTGCGGCCACGGTGCAAAACGCCACAATCACCGCCGAGGGCGGCGGCGCAACACTCACCACGGCGCTACAAATCGACCCCTCGAACCTGCCGCAACTGGACACCTTCACTGTGACGCCGGCAACCGTCCAGGGCGGCAAGAGCTTCAGTGGAACCGTGGGACTCAGTGCCGTGGCGCCCCTCGGCGGCGTGAACGTTCAGCTAACGAGCAGCGATACCGCGGCTCAACCGCCGGCCTCGGTGACGGTCCTGGTGAACCGCAGTACTGCGAATTTCAACATTCCGACGTCGGCCGTGACCGCCCCCCACAGCGTGACCCTTACGGCAACGCTCGGCAATGACAGCCTGACCCAGCAGGTGAACGTCGCGGCTGCCGTCCAACTCACGCTGAGCATCAGTTCGGTGACCGGCGGCACGAGCGTGACCGCCACCGTCACGCTCGGAACCGTGGCGCCCACCGGTGGCGCCAACCTCACCGTGACATCCAGCGGGAGCGCCGTCGCGTCAACGCCGGGCACTGTGAACATTCCCGCGGGCGAGGTGTCCGCGACCTTCACCATCACCACGTCCACCGTTACGGCGGCGCACACCGTAACCATCACGGCGACCGACGGCGTTGTGGGATCGGCCACCGCGACATTGACAATAAGTCCGCAAACCGCGGCTCAGTTGCAGAGCGTGACGGTGTCGCCCACCGAAGTTACCGGGGGCCACAACGCAACCGGGACAATTACGCTATCGGGTCCGGCGCTGACGAGCCAGGTGGTCGCACTAAAGACGAGCAATATTCTGATAGCGTCGGTGCCTTTCACCGTTACCGTGCCGCAGGGAAGCACGACGGCAACCTTCACGATTACCACGTCCGTGGTGGCGTCCACGCAGACGGTGACAATCACCGCGACAGCGGGCTCGACGACTGCTACGGCGACGCTGAAGGTGGATTGAAATCGCTCATCCGCGCTCGAGTTGCTCCCGCAACTCGGCGGGGTAAAGCGCTTTCAGTTCGGGATAGGCTTCCGCAAGGCGGATCAGATCCAGTTCGTCTTTTTTGCGCCTGCTCAGCCGCCGGCGGGGATCGGCGTAAGCCCACAGCTTGCCCTGAGTCACATCCTCGCGGCAAGCGACCTTCACGCGAATCCCCAGGACATCGGCTTGTACCGATCGGCTTAGAAACCCCTGGTACCGTTCATCGGTGGTGAACTGGATTCGGAGCTCGCTTCCTGAAGCAATCGCATTCACCGAATCGGCGTGGACCTCGGTTTTGAAGCCTTGCGCCGTGAGATCCGCCGTAAATTCCGGAAGGTTCGCGGCGACCACGACGAGGTCCGCGTCCAGCGTATATACCGGCTCGACGTAGCAATTCACGGCCAAACCGCCGATAAGACAGTACGGCCCAAACCTCTCACAGGCAGCGATCACGCGAGCGAAGTCGCTCGCGCCTCCCTGGGTTGTCAATTCGTACGCCTCCAGCGCGGTCACAACTCCACTCTAAACGTACGATACGCCGCAGGCAAGCTCGCTCACTCATGCCGCAGCGCCGTCTGCGGGTCGATCCTCGATGCTCTTCGCGACGGCAGCCACACGGCCGCCAGCAGCACCAGCGAAATGCCACTCAGCGCGCCAATCGTCGTGAAATCGAGCGCCCGCACCTCATAGAGCAGCGTGCCCACCCACCTCTGACCGTACACCGTCACCGCCAGGCCCGCCACGAGACCCAGCCCCCCGGCGCGTAGGCCTTGCCGCATGAACAGCCCCAGAATCTGTCCCGGCCGCGCCCCCAGCGCCATCCGAACCCCTACCTCCCGCGTCTGCTCCGCCGCCACCTGCGCGATCACCCCGTAGATTCCGATTGCCGCCAGCAACAGCGCGATCCCGCCAAATGCAAAGAGCAATACTGCCAGCACCCGCCGGATTCCGAGCGACTCCCCGATCCGTTCGTCCATGGTTTGCACATCGAAGAGCGGCACACCCGCGTTCGTCCGGCGAATCGCTTCCCGTAGCAGGCCGCCGGCCGGCGCGGCCGACCGCACTAACGCAGCCGCCTGCGGAAAGAACGGAACCTGCACTAGCGGATAGTACACCACCGGCCGGGCTGCCTCTTCCAATCCGTCCGCCCGGATGTTCTCCACCACTCCCACAATCTGCGCCCATCCCTTGTACATAAAGATCTGCTGGCCGATGGGGCCCCGGTTCGCGAAGAACCGGTCCGCCAGATTGCGATCGATCAGGCATACGGTTGGCGCATCCGCGCCGTCGGCTTCCGTCAGATTGCGCCCTCGCAGCAGGGGACTCCGTAACGTATGCAGGTACTCCGGCGTAACGAAGTAAGCCTCTCCGTGCCACTCCGGTTCGCCGGGCAACCGGTCGCGGTTGCGGATCTCGAAGCCGCTCGTCAATCCACCCGTAGTGAACGGCGCCGGATACGCCAGTGCCGCGGACTCCAGGCCCGGGGCGTTCGCTAGAGCAGCCTGCAAACGCTCTTCGAAGGTTGGATCGTTCTTTGGCTTGGTGAAATAGGCCGTCGTCAGATGGTGCGGCTCGAAACCCAGCCGGACCTGCTCCACGTTCCACAAACTGCGCAACAGCAGCCCCGTCAGCATCGCCAATACAAAGGCGCCGCCCACCTCCGCGGAAACAAACACGTCCTGGAACCATCGCCGGCTGCTGCGCGCCATCGCGGCGCTCTGGCTGTCGCGAAGCAATTGCACCGCCGGTATCAGGCCGAAGAGCACGCCGCTCGTCAACGCCAGTGCCAGTACCGTAGGGCAACATCCTCCCATCCATGAAGACCAACGCGAGTACCTGTTTGCCGGGAACCGGCGCGCGTTTCGCAAACAATATCGCCACCTTTGCCAGACACAGCCCGGCCAAACCGCCCAAAGCCCCCAACAGCAGGCTCTCCAGCAAAAGCTGCCGCACGATCTGCCAACTGGAGGCGCCCATGGCGAACCGGATCGCGATCTCCCTCCTGCGGCCCGCGCTGTGAGTCAGCAACAGCCCCGCGACATTGCGCAACCCGTCAGCAGCACTAGCAGGGCCGCTACCGAAAGCAACCACAGAAACAGAGGACTTCTCGACGCCCGCCTCAGGCCTCCATTTTTGTTTCTTCCCCCACTAGACTGGCCCCCCGAGTCACCTGCTCTGCGGTGAAATCCTGGCGCTACCCCTTCCAGAAAACCCCGCCGGAAGCGGCGATTTTCTCCAGGAGCTGATCCTTGGTCAGCGCGCGGATGATCTCGCATCGCCCCGCGCCGGCGAACTCGGCCGCGTCCCAATGAAGGGCCTTATGGTAGCAGTCGCCCGCGCAGCTCCATTTGGCGAAGCACCCGCCGCAGAATTCCAGGCGGTCGACGGTGTGGGCGCGAAGGGCCGTGCACACCCGCTCGTCGAGATCGAAGCCGGACGCGCCCGCGGAGGGGCGCCCATAGAAGAACCGGTCCGCCCACGGCTGATGCTCGTCAGCCACCTCGTGGCAGGCGCTGATGTTGCCCGCCGGAGACACGCAGAAGTTGTCGTTAGCCACGCCGCAGAAGCGGTTGGTCACCGTTCCGAGGCGAGCGCCGGAGAAGCGCAGCAATCTGGACGCTTTTGCGGATGTGCCGCGCGCCGCCCGGTACGCCTCGATGAAGATGCCCGTCTCCGCATCGGCTGCGTCGCGGCCGCGCCCCATCCGGTACAGCGGTTCTACCTGAATTCCACGCGGCCGGAACCGCCGGCAAACGTACGCCACGGATTGCGCCAGGCGCGGCGCAGCCTCGGCGGTAACGGTCATGCGGATGGAATAGCGAAACCCGGCGCGATCGAAAGCTCGCAGGGTGCCAAGAACGATGTCGCTCGAACCGCGTCCGGAGGGAAACCGCCGGTTCGCGTCCTGCACTTCCGGCAAGCCGTCGAACGAGACCGTGGCGGTATCCAGGTGGGAGACAATCCACGCGCGCTTGCCGGCCGTGAGCACTCCGTTGGTGGTGAGGGAAGCGCGCAGCCGCAGACCGCAGCGCCGTGCCGCGCTCTGGGCGTAGAGGTGCGATTCTTCGAGCAGCCTCCAATGCGCGGTCGGCTCACCGGCCCCGTGGTAGCTGACTTCGAACGATGCCGAGCCCGAGGCCACCGCGTTCGCCGCCACGAAATCGATTGCGCGCCGCGCGGTTTCGGGCCGCATGAACGCCGGCGGCGCCTCGCCGGCCGCCGCATAGCAATACCGGCAGCGCAGATTGCACGCGTTGGTGAGAAGCAGCGTGGCGGTGACGGGCCGCGGTGGGCCTACGGAGGACACACCGGGTGCGCGCTCCTCATCGGCGCCGAGAATCCCGCAGTTCCGCAAGAGACCCGCGATCTCCGGCGCAGCTTCGATGCTCTCCGCGCCGGCCTGTACTCCGCGCAGAAAGCGCACCAGCGCGGCGTTCGCAAGCAGCGCCGCGCGGCGCAGGGGAGCGTACACCAGATACTCGGACTCGCCGAGGGGCAAAACGAACAGCTCCGCCGGCAATTGCCACGGTTGCGTCATTGCTTCTGCGGCGATGCGGCCGCGCCGGTGCGAAATCGCAGCAAGGTAGCCGGCAGCGGGACACCGTTCGCGCCAACGAACGGTTGCCCTCCCGACCAGCGCAGCGGAATCACGTAGTCGCGCTCCGGCTCCAGCGTCACCGGTATGGTGAGCTCCGTGCCGCTGGCATCGAAGCGCCCTCCACTGACTTTGGCGCTCCTGTCCGGGCCGACCCGGCTCATCGGCATGCTGAAACGGACCACGATTCCCTTCACGCCCGGGTCGACATCGCGCGCACCGTCCTGAATGCTCATCGAGACTACCTTTGGCTGGAAACGATCCGTCAAATCCTGAATTCGGGGCGCGGTATCGTCGAAGAACTCGACCACGCGCGGCATAAACGACTCGAACGCGGGGTACTGCTGGCGGTCCTTCCGATAAGTTTCCAGCAGGTCCACAAGGCCGGACATCCAGAAGAACGATTGCGCGTTTTCCTTGCGGATCACGGTGTGCGCCGCCTCTGGGCCGTCATGCTCGCCCACGTATTCGATCGTGGCGGCGCGCACCAGCGATTCATTCAGCATGGTCCTCCAGTTCCCGTAAGACTGGCGCTGCATGGCCGCGGCTACCGGCTGGTAGATCAGGCTTGCCGACTTCTCCATCTGCGCCGCGAACTTGTCCGCAGCCGGGTTCACATACAGGTGCGCCAGTTCGTGCACCATGACGGTGCGCCAATCGGAGTCGAACACGGGAAGCCCTTCGGGGTCGACTTTCGAAACGCCGGGGACGGCGTAGATCTGCTGCACCCCAGCCGTGTCGATTACGCGCGCGGCGTAGCTGGGTGCGCCGTTTGCCAGTCCGGGAACTATGATGAAGCGAGCTGGCGTGGGGGGGCCAAAGAAGCGGCTGAACCAGCCGAGGTCGGCCTTGTCTTGGATGAAGGCTTGCAGGCGGGTGTTTGTAGCGGCATACAGCCCTTGCTGCGATTGCAGAAAGCCCTGGAAGTTCGTGTCCGCGGCGAATCGCCGCGCGGCGCTCAGAAAATCGCGAGCCTTGGCGGCGTTCCAACCTTCATACAGATGAAGCCCCGGCCGGTCGAACGGGACCAGTTCGTCAAGGGAATCTGCGTCGCGCAGGTAGACCGCGAGCTTCATGGGGGCGTCGAAGCCGATTCCCAGGGAGCGCGCCGCCTGAACCGCGTCGTGATCGCGGTATGGCGCGAAGTAACTCTCAATTGCTTTGTCGTATGCCGCGGCGCGGCATTGGCGGTATTCCTGATTTCCGGCGAGGCGGAACAGGATGCTCATGAGTTCGACACGCGAGTCGATGCCGGCACGCCAGTCTTGTGCCCTGGCGGCGACGGCGGTCCCCAGCAAGAACGCCAGGACGGTGACCGCAATTCGGCGGGGCATGCAGGTGTCCTTCGCCCACAAAAGTACCACCGGGGGTGAAGCGACACAAGACTCATGCGAGCTACCGTTGCCTAGGCCTCTAGCGCCAGTGCACTGCGCCTCGCAGGTATGTAATTCTTACGAAATTAACCAAGGACTCCTGTGTACAAACAGCCCATCGATTCGGCTGTCGGTCTTCAATCGATTGAAAACAAAAAGGAGACAGTTTGGCGTTGTCCGTGCAACAATAGGGCAACGTGGGTCCCGGCAGGAGGAAAGTCGTGAAGAACATCCTGATTGTCGACAATGATATGGGGTTTATCTTCTGGTTGGGTGAAGTGCTGATTGGCGCAAACTACCAACCATGGCCTGCTTGCAATGTCTCGGATGCCCGCAACCTTATAAACAGTAAACATTCGGTTTCCCCGGACTTGTTGATCGTGAATCCCGCCTTGCAGGGCGCACTGGAGCTCATTACGCACCTCCGCCGCAACCAGTCCAATCTCAGGGTGATGGCTTTGGGTTCGGATAACACTGGGGCCTTGCGGGGCGTCAACGCCCGGCTTGCGAGACCCACTCCCAGCGATGCCTCCACGAAGCAAAAATGGGTGCGGGCAATTAATCGCGTTCTAAGCGGTTACAAGCGCGCCGCGTGACGGGAGCCCCGGCAGGCTCCCGGCTGGACCGAGAGACCATCCTGTCGGGCGTGTCCCTGCGGGCCATCTAGGCCGAAGTTCCGGAAAACAAATGTTAAGTCCTTTGTCTTGTGCGGTTACATGCCTACTGTAGTCATGTAGCGAGCCTGTGGAATCAATAACTTGCAATTAGAATTCTGGAACTTAGGTCTAAGGGGATGAAACCTCTCGTGGGGTGGCAATCGTGCCTGTGCCCAGAGGGCGCCCACGGCTTTCCAGCCGGCCGGGCCGCCTGAACTGAAAAGCGGACTGCGGCCAGGAACGGATGCCCCACAGAGCGGCCGCGCAGGTTTTCGACCCGTGCCCCACTCTCCGGAGATAATACGGCGATAGCGCTCTTCCCTGCCGGACCGGGCCTAATTTTCCGGGGAATGCAGGCCGCCGGCCCCCGCCCGGAAACCGATGTTGCCGCGTTGCGGATCGTCCTGCAATGGCGCCGTGCAGTTCCACAGACAGGCGCCGCAGTGGACGCACTTTTCGCGGTCGAACAGTGGCACGCCTGCGGGACCGGCCGTCAGGGCTTGCCCCGAGCACATTTCGATGCACATCTTGGTGGCGCAGCGTTCGCAAAAGTCGGGGTAGAGGAAGCTCACGTGGTCCGCGAACCCAGCCGGCGCCTGCACCTTGCCGCCGATCAGCAGCGCGTCCTGGTGCGTGATCAGCAGTTCGCCGTCGTAAGGGATCGCGGGCCAGCCGCAACGCTCCATGAGCGCGTCGTGGCACGATATGCCGCGGTTCCGGCAATCCGCGACGATGTGTTCCAATTCGGCCGAAGGGATCTTGCCGCGGTAATAGTCCGCCAGTTGCGGCATCAGCTTGGGCTCGCCCGCGAGCGAGCGTTTGCCGTTGGTGAGACCGGCCAGCGCCATGCCGGCGAGCCCAGTGACCACCCCGCGGTGGAAGCCGTCGCGGGCCTTTTCGGCGACGCGGCCTTCCTGTTCCACCCAACTGGCGCGCCGCCGCGCTACGTAGGTGCGCTCCAGATTTTCGCGGTCGAAAGGTTTGCCCGCGCGCAGCAATTCGAGCACCGCTTCGGCCAGTTGCGATCCGGTGGTCCAGGCCTCATCCACACCCGACCCGGTGAGCACGTTGGTACTGCCCGATCCCTCGCCGATGCGCGCGAAACCATTGCCCGCCAGCACCGGCTCGCCGCGGCGGCCGGATTCTTGCAGTGATTTCGCGCCCCACGACCGCAACTTGCCGCCTTGCAGATGGCGCCACAGATACGGATGCAGCAGGTAGTGCTGCAAATAGCGGTACGATGTGCGCACCGGGCTGCGGAACCACGACGGCACGAAAATCCCCACGGTGGCCACGCGGCCGGGATGGACGTAAAGGAATCCGAAAATCTCCGGCTCCGGATAGCCCAGAGTGTGGAACACCGTGCCGGGCTCCAGGGTGCAGGTTTCCGGCAGGTCGACCACCATCTTCATTCCCACGGCCCACTCGCGCTGGTGATGGCCGGCGGGCAAGCCCAGGGTTTCATCCAGTTGCCGCCCGATAGCGCCCACGGGACCGTCTCCCACCACCGTCAGGGCCGCGTGGATATCCATTCCGGGCATGAAGCCGGCTTCCGGGTTCCCCTCGCGATCAACGCCCTGGTCGCACAGCCGGACTCCGTTGACGCGCTCATTCGCCGAATCGATGAGTGCTTCTTCCACGGGCGATCCGGGCCAGATTTGCACCGTGCCCGAGGCCATCAACTCCGATCCCACGTGCTGCAGGAACTGGCCCAGCGACATCACCAGCCCGCCTTGCTTGTGCAGGAAGGCGGGCACATAGGGCAGTTCCACGCCATGATCGCGGTGCAGGCCGAAGGTGCGGATCAGCCGGTCGGCCGCGCGCAGCGTGAGCGAGCGGCGGCTCGCGCCCGTGGGATCCAGCAGATAGACCACTTTCTCGCGTGTGACCGGCGCGGCCATGGGAATCTGGCTGGGGTCGAGATCGGGCAGGGTAGCGCGGATGCCGCGCGCGCGCGTCACTACCCCGGAAACGCCGAAGCTGATGTCGTCGGCCCGCTCGTAGCACACCACTTGGAGGGGCAGGCCGGGGTTCGAGGGGCTCTCCACCGCGGGAGAGCCATCGGGGTTGACCAACTGCCGCGACAGGGTGCCCAGGAAACCGGCCGTGGCCGGACCGAAACCCACGCACACCACGTCCACGTCCATCCGCTGGCGCTCGAAATCCGCACCGCTCATAGCGGATAATCCAAAGCTTCGGGAATCATGACTTTAGTGAGCGACTCGGCGGCGCGGTCCTTGGCCAGTTGCGAGCCGGTGAGGCAGCCATCCATGCGCATGCGCAGGCGGGAGAACTGCTTCATCCCGTCAAACCGCACGCACGGCCCGGCCTTGGGTGGATGGCCGCCGTCGTCCTCAATTACGTCGCCGCAAGCGGGCGCGGCGCTCGATATGCCGGGAATCAGGCTCTCCAGGGCGTCCAGATCGGCGGCGCGGTAGCACGTGGACGAGCCCTCGGCATCCCATGCCGGATGGCGATTGTAGCCGAACACCAGTTCGGCGCAAACGCGTCCCACTTCGCCGGCCGCACGGGCCGCCTGCACGTGGCACAGGTCGCTGAGAAACGCCAGCATTCCGGGCAGCCCTTCGGCCACGGTGGGATTATCGGGGCCGCGCTTTTCGAGCTCCAGCACGTCCAGAATCTGGCAGCGCGAGGCCAGCAGCCAGCACAACGCGTCGGCCAGCGGGAAGGTCACGCCCTGGCGCGAGCTTTGGTACAACTTGGCGCCGGCGGCATCCTTGGCTTTGAGCAGGTGGTCGAGACTCCACAGCCACATCTGCATGGCCGTGGCCAGGGCGCAGGCGCCGGTGCCCGGCCGGTCGTTGGCGATGAGCCGCATTTCGCGGATCCACTCTCTGAATTGCGCCAGGAACACTTCGTCGGTCATGGTGACGCTGAGTTGGCGGCGCTGCACAGCTTCAGGGCCTTCATAGGTGGCTTCGAGTTGCGCATCCATCCACTTGTGGCCCAGGAATCCGGGACAATCTTCGGTGATGCCGTACCCGCCCATCAGGCTGACGGCTTCGCGCATCATGCGCGCGCCGTGGCCGGTGTTCCACAACTTGCAGGCCGGGCAGAACACGTTGGCTACGGAATCGAGCAGAGCGTATTGCACCAGGACATCGTCTTTCAGCTCGGGCCGCTCCCCGTGGATGTACTCGATGGCGCTCGCCTGAATGGGCCGCATGGCTTTCATCCTGGCCGACCCTCCGCCGATGCCGCGGGCGGCGAAAATCTCGTCCTTCCGGCGTTCGAGCGGGTCCAGCAGGTCGAACACGCGAGCCGCTTCGAACCCCAGCGAGGCACTGGCTTCCCCGGTGGCCCAGACATCCACCAGGCGATGCACCACGTCCGCCTTCATTTGCAACCCCAGATCGTAGCGCGGCGTACCGGGCGTGGCGGCGTCGCTGCCGCGGAAGCGGGTTCGGCCATAGCGGATGACCGGCTCGATCGCGGAGAGCAGCTTGGCCGAGGTCATAATCGCCACGGTAACGCGCGTGCGGCGGAAGACGGCTTCGATGATCTCGCCATGGTTGTAGCGCGGCACAATCACGCCATCCTTAACGGTGTATCCGCCTATGATGCGGCTGGCCGGCACTTTGAGGCTGAAGATGGGGTCGCGCGTGGAGGAAAGCTGGTGCACCAGTTTGCGCGTGGGCGTGCCACGGTCGAAAATGCCGGGGTCGGTCTCTTCGAGGATGACCATGCAGGTGCCTTTGAGGCGCAGGTCGTCGGACTCCACAGCCGCGGTGACGAAGTTCGCGAACCCCATGTTGGTGATGAATCGGCCGCGCTTTTCCACTTGCAGCAGGGGCTCTTCGCCCTCCTTCCATTCGGCCACCTGCACCTTCCCGCCCAGCAGGCCGGTTTCGACGCCGACGTACGGGATGGGCTCGGTGAGGCAGAAAGCCCCGCGCCAGGGTTTGCGCTCTTCGCCCGGCTGCGGTGGCGCGCAGCGGGCCATATAGTAGTCGCGCTGTTCTTGCGTGCCGCGCTCATGGATGGGCGAGAGCGCCAGGCAACCGGCTAAGCTTCCGGTAGCCGCCCCGGCGTCCACCCACGCCAGTTCGAAGGCCACTAGGGCCAGCGCCAGGTTTTTGGGACCTTCGATAAATCCGCCCTGCGAAGGCTCCATGAAGACGCCGGTAATGCCGGACTCGTCAAAAGCCTGCAGCAGGGCGTTCTTTTCGGCGGTCCATTCGTGGGTGTTGCGTGCGCCCTGGGCTACCAGGCGGGCGACCGGTCCGCGCGCCACGGCGCGGACGGATTGCACCAGCATCTGGAGGTCGAAGCGGTCGGAGAAACGCCAGAGGATCTGGCGGGCGTCGTCTCCCGGAAGCGCTCGGAGGTAGTCGGTTCGATTCTCTGTGGCGGCGACGGTCATGGCTGCCCATCCTTCAATTAATCCCGGCGTCTGGGTGAATTGGCCCAGGTTCCGAGTGTATTTTCAGCGAAGGTATTACGATGAGCAATCGCTGTGCCAGCTCCGAAGGCTTTGAGAATCAGTATAATTGTTGATTTCTACAACAGGCATATCGGGTCCCAAATGTAGGATATGGCGCAACAGGCTCCAGCGCGCGGGATCTGGTACACTACCTCTGAAACATGCCTGCCAATGCCGTCAAAGACTCCGGGCGCGTGCTCGGACGGAACCCCGATCGATTGACCCCGGCCGAACGCCTGGCGCTCGCCGGCAAGTATATCGCGCTGGAGATTTATTCGCCGGAGACCATTCCGCTGCGGCGTATCGAAGCCATTGGCGATTCTATGGTCGAGTGCTTGCGCACTCTGAAGTCGCGCGGGCTGGACCCGCGGCTGTTCGAATTCAGCCGGCTGGCGCCACCGTATTAGCGGCCCGCGGCGCTATCCATGGAGCCACTGGCCGGCTGAAGCCGGCTGAAGCCAGGCTGAAGCCCGCTCCACCAACAGGCCAGACGTGGGGTGGGCTTCAGCCGCCAGATGCCGAAATCAAACGGTCTGCGAATCGAACCGCACTAGGCGACGGGGCGAAGACCGTCCCAAAGCCGGCGGTTGCGCCGGAAGCCGCCGGTCATTCGCCGAGAGTTTCCGTAAGCCATTGATACCATAGAACCGCCAGCTCTCCACGTTCGACCCCGGTTCGCTACCGATCGCTTCCTTCCACTCGGCGGAATTGCCGTGACTGTGCTGTAATGTGAAGACTTCGCCGTATGTCCGATACCCGCAAAAATCTCCGCAGGGCGTGGAAAGCCGCCGGCCGCCGGTTGCGCGAGCTCCGGATGATCGGCAAAGGGCTGGCGTCCAAAGACCACCCCATTCTGGCGCACGTAATCCCCATGCGGCGCTGCAATCTTTCGTGCACATATTGCAACGAGTTCGACGACTTTTCGAAACCGGTCACCATCGAAACGATGTACCAGCGCCTCGACCAGCTCGCCAAGCTCGGCACCACCATTATTACGATCTCGGGCGGCGAACCGCTGCTGCATCCCGACCTGGACCTGATCGTGGCGCACATCCGCAAGCGGGGCATGATCGCGGGGATGATCACCAACGGCTATCTGCTGACGGCGGAGCGCATTCAACGGCTGAACCGCGCCGGGCTCGACCATCTGCAGATCTCGATCGATAACGTGATGCCCGACGAGGTTTCCAAAAAGAGCCTCAAGGTGCTCGACAAGAAGCTGCAACTGCTGGCCGAACACGCCGATTTTCACGTCAACATCAATTCCGTGGTAGGCGGCGGGATCCGCACGCCGCAGGACGCCCTGACCGTGGGGAAGCGCGCGATCGAGCTGGGGTTCACGTCCACAGTGGGCATCATTCACGACGGCGAGGGACAGTTGCAGCCGCTCGGCGAACGCGAGCGCGAAGTTTACAATGCCATGCGCGCCATGGAGAAGAGCAGCTACGCGCGTATCAACTATTTCCAGGACAACATCGCTCACGGCAAAGAGAACCGCTGGCGATGCCGCTCCGGCGCGCGGTACCTCTACATCTGCGAAGACGGGCTGGTACACTATTGCTCGCAGCAGCGCGGCTACCCGGCCAAGCCGCTGGCGGAATACACGCTGGCCGATATCCGCCGCGAATATCGCACGGAAAAAAGCTGCGCCCCGCGCTGCACCGTCGCCTGCGTGCACCAGGTTTGCTACATCGATTTCTGGCGCGGCAAGCAGGACCTGACGCCGTCGCCAGTCCAGGACCGAACCGGCCGGGGGCTGGTGCAACTCCAGTAGGGCTGGCTGCCGCGGGCTCAGCAAATCCTATCGGCGATAGTGTATGCTCCATAGATTATGCGTTTTCGCACATTTCTACTGATTGCGGCAGGCGCCGCGGTTCTGCTGGCGCAAACCTACAGCCCCGCCCTTTACAACGGCATGCGCTGGCGGCAGGTGGGGCCGTTTCGCGCCGGGCGCATTTCCGCTGTCGCGGGAATTCCGGGCGACCCCGCCACTTACTACCTGGGAACACCGGGCGGCGGCATCTGGAAGAGCACCAGCGGCGGCACCACCTGGAAGCCCATCTTCGACGAGACTCACCAGGAATCCATAGGGTCGATCGCCATCGCGCGCTCCAACCCCAATATCATTTACGTGGGCACGGGCGACGTCAGCAGCGTGGAGAAATCGGTCAATATAGGCAACGGGGTGTGGAAATCGGTGGACGCCGGGGCGCACTGGCAGCACCTGGGCCTCGACGATACCAACCACGTGGTGTCGCTGGTGGTGGACCCCAAGAATCCCGACATCGTACTGGCTGCGGCGCTCGGACATACCTACGCGCGCAACGAAGAGCGTGGAGTGTTTCGCTCCACCGATGGCGGCCGCACCTGGACCAAGGTGCTGTACAAGGGCGACAACCTGGGCGCGGTCAACATGGTGGCCGATCCGGACAATCCGCAGACGATTTTCGCGGCGCTGGAAGTGTACCTGACCATTCCGAATGCCGGCCGCGGCGGGGGTGGGGGTGGTGGCGGACGGGGTGAAGGCGAACCCGCTCCAGCAGGCGCGGGCATATACAAATCCACCGATCAGGGGCTCACTTGGACCTACCTCAGCGGCCATGGCCTTCCCGAGACGAACATGGGACGCATCGGGCTCGCGGTGGCCGCGAGGACGGCCGGACAGCGCGTTTTCGCGGTGATGACCGGCGGCATGTACCGCTCCGATGATGGTGGCGCCAACTGGCATCGCGCCACCACCGATCCGCGTTCCAACGGCAGCTCGTATTTCAGCCAAGTCTACGTGGCGCCCGACAATCCCGATATGGTGTACGTGGTGCAGACGTCGCTTTACCGCTCGACGGACGGCGCGCAGACGTTCACGGCGTTCAAGGGAGCGCCGGGCGGGGACGATTACCACGTGTTGTGGATCGACCCGACCAACGGCAAGCGCATTCTCGCAGGCGTAGATCAGGGCCCGACAATCAGCCTGGACGGCGGATTTACCTGGGATTTGAATTGGTACAACCTGCCGAACGGCCAGTTCTACCATATCTCCACCGACACGCGGTTCCCGTTTTGGATCTACGGGACGCAGCAGGACAGCGGCTCGGCCGGCACCGCGAGCCGCGGCGCCTTCGGGCAGATCACGTTCATGGAATGGCTGCCCTCGGTGGGCGCGTACGAGTTTGGGTACGTCAACGCAGATCCGCTCGATCCCAACATCCTGATGGCCAGCGGACAAGGCAGCAACCTCCAGCGGTCTAACCTGGCGACGCGGCAAATCCTGAATGTTTCCCCTCCGCGCAGCTTAGGGGCCCGTTTCGCCCAATATCCGCCGCATTGCTTCGCGCTGGCGGACCCTCCGACTTACTATTTCGGAGCACAATACTTACTGGAGACGCGCGACTTAGGAGACACGTGGAAGGTAGTGAGTCCCGATGTTACTCTGGCTCCCGGCGAAACACCGCCGCCCGCGCCGGCCGAAGCTCCGGCAGGTGGACGCGGCGGCCGCGGACCGGCGGGCATCAGCGCCATAGGGCCTTCGCCGCTGCGCGCGGGGGCCGTGTGGGTAGGCACCTCGAACGGCCGCGTCCAGCGCACCGTCGACGGCGCCAAGTGGGAGTACGTGACTCCCGCGGACCTGCCCGCCAACAGCCAGATTCTACAAATCGCCGCCTCACCGCATAATATCGACACGGCCTACTTCACTATCGATCGCCACAACTACAACGACTTCACGCCCTATATTTACCGCACACGGGACGGCGGCAAGACATGGACGCGCATTACTTCGGGCATTCCCGACACGGAAATCGCGCGCGTGGTGAAGGAGGACCCGGTGCGCGCCGGGCTGCTCTACGCGGGCACGGAGCACGCTGCGTGGGTCTCCTTCGATTCCGGCGACCATTGGCAATCGCTGCAGCTCAATTTGCCGACCGCCTCGGTACGCGACATGGTCGTTCACGGAGACGACCTCGTCATCGGCACTTACGGGCGGGCCTTCTGGATACTCGACGACGTGACGCCGCTGCGGCAGATCGGCGCCGAGGTATCGACCGCCGATGCCTACCTGTATAAGCCGGCGACCACCATTCGGGTTCGCAACGATACCGATTTCGACACGCCGTTTCCGCCGGAAATGACTCATGGCGACAATCCTCCGGACGGAGCGATTCTGAATTACTATTTGAAATCGGCGCCTTCGGGGCCGGTCACCATCGGTATCTACGATTCGGGCGGCCAGTTAGTGCGCGAATTGACCAGCGTGCCGCCTCCGTCGGAGCCCGAGCCGCAACTGAATATCCCGAATTACTGGATTGAGCGGCCGCATCCGCTCCCTACCGCCGCGGGCATGAATCGCGCGGTGTGGGACCTGCGCTATACGCGGCCGGCGCCAATTGGGCCTTATGGCACCCAGGCGTACCCCATGTCGGCGCTCTATGGCGCAACCCCTCCGGAGCCGCGCGGTCCGTTGGTGGCGCCGGGAACCTATGAGGCACGGCTTAGTGTGAACGGCCGCACTTACCGGCAGAGTTTCCAGGTAACTATGGATCCGCGGCTGAAGGCCTCGGCCCAGGGGATCGCGGAGCAGCGCGACTTAGGGTTGAAGATTGTAGCTGCAATGGGCGTGGCATACCAGGCGAATCAACAAGTGGCCGATGTGCATGCAGCGCTCAAAGCGGCAGGCGAGGCGGAAGCGGTGACGGCGATGGCCGGGAAGGTGTCGGCATTCGGCGGCGCTCCCACGGGTCGTGGAGGCCGGGGCGGCGGCGGTTTCGGCGGGCGGGGCGGCGGTGGGGCAACCAGCAATTTCACCACGATCGACGGACAGTTCGGTTCGCTCATGACCACCGTGGAGCAGGCCGACGAGCCGCCCACGATCGCCATGCGCGAGAACTACCAGGAATCCTGCAAGTCGCTGACCGAGGCTCTGGCGAAATGGGAGGAGCTGAAGAAGAACGACTTGGCTACGCTGAACGGCACGCTGGGGGAGCATAAGATCGCGCTGCCGCCGGCGATTGCCGCGCCCAGTTGCGGACAGTAGGAGGAAAAGGTCAGGAGTCAGAATGAGGAGGCTGCTGCGCGGCAGCCATATTCCGACTTCCGTCTTTCATCTCGCGAAGCAAGATATTGGAGATTGGCCATTTGCCTCTGAATGGCGGGCTGAAGCCTGGCTGAAGCCCGCCATGAGGCGGTTGCGCGACCTCGCTCACAGCTTCAGTAATTCAGCTTCGAAAGATAGTTGTAACTCTGACGGAGGCTATCGAGCGGGTCGCCGGGAGTCTGGTCCTGTTCGACGAAATAGTGCTTCACGCCAGCGGCGGCCGCGGCACGCAAGATTCCGGGCCAGTCGAGCACGCCGTTGCCAACCTCTTTAAAGGCGGTGGGCGGCACCGACTCATTGAAACGACGCTCGGTGCCCCGCGCCATGTCCTTCAAATGCAGCAGGAGCACGCGCCCGCTCAACTTCCTGATGAATTCCGCGGGATCGTTGCCCGATACGGCGAGCCAGAAGCAATCGAGTTCGAAGCCCACCAGTCTCTTATCGGTGTTGTCGATCAGGATCTGAAAAAGCGTCTGATTGCCGGCGGGCGCCGATTCGAATGCGTGGTTATGATACGCGAACTGAATGCCGGCGGCGTGGCACTTCTCGCCGAACCGGTTTAACTTCTCGGCAAAGGCCTTGATCGCGTCAGCGCCGCCGCGCTCACTCTGCGGGACGTAGGGGTACAGGGCATATTGGAAACCCCAGAGCTTGATCTGGTCGACCACGCGGCTCATTTCATCAGCGCCCTTGTTCAGCAGCGTGTTGTCGATGTGCATGCTCGGGGCCTTCAGGCCGCTGGCCTCGACCATGGGCCGAATCTTGTCGTAGTCCGCCCACGAGGTTTCGACCTCCCGGTAGCCGATGGCGCGGATCGCGTTCAGCACCTCGGCCGGTTTCTGCGGGAGAACGTCGCGGACCGTATAAAGTTGCACGCCGATGGTCTTGAGCTGGGCGGCTCGGGCGGTGGCGGAAAGGGCTGCAAGCGTGGCGGCTTGCAAGAACTCGCGTCGGGAAGTCATCGGCCTCTTATTCTACGCGCTTTGGAGCAGACGTGGGCTGCTGGCGGCATGTGCTAACGTGAGAATTCATGGCGACTCAAAGTAGCGTGGATGCCCCCGTCTGGACGCCGGAATCATGGCGACTACGGCGCGCTCTGCAGCAGCCCGAATATCCCGACCCGGCCGCGTTGGAACGCGTGTTGGCCGAATTGCGCCTGTTTCCGCCGCTCGTGACCAGTTGGGAAATCGTACGGTTGCGCGCGCAATTGGCTGAGGCCGCGGCGGGAAAACGGTTCGTGCTGCAGGCCGGCGATTGCGCCGAGAGGTTCGCCACCTGCACACCCAATCGCATCACGAATATGCTCAAGGTGCTGCTGCAGGCGAGCCTGGTGCTGGTGGTGGGCGCGAAAAAGCCGGTGATCCGCATCGGCCGGTTCGCCGGGCAGTACGCCAAGCCGCGGTCCGCCAACGAAGAGACGCGCGACGGCGTGTCGCTGCCCAGTTTCCGTGGCGACAACATCAATCGGCCGGAGTTCACCGTGGAAGCGCGCACGCCGGACCCGCAGCTCCTGCTGCGGGGGTATGAACGCGCGTCGATGACCCTGAACTTCATTCGCGCGCTGGTGAAGGGCGGGTTTGCCGACCTGCACCACCCCGAATACTTCGACCTGGATTGGGTGCAGCACTCGCCTTTGGCTGACGAGTACCACCGCATGGCGCAGACCATCACCGAGGCCCTGCGTTTCATGGAAAACGTGCTCGGGGTGCGGGCCGGCGATACCGACTTGATCGATTTTTTCACGGCGCATGAAGCCCTGCATCTGGGCTACGAATCGGCGCAGACGCGCAAGGTGCCGCGCCGTCCGGGCTATTTCAACCTGACCACGCATTTCCCGTGGGTGGGTCTGCGCACCAACCACCCGGAAGACGCGCACGTAGAGTTTTTGAGGGGCATCGAGAACCCGGTCGGCATCAAAGTGGGTCTGGAGTCGGGACGTGAGCATGTGGCGCGGTGGCTGGCAACGCTCGACCCGCGGCGCGAGCCGGGGCGGCTGACGCTGATCCATCGCTTCGGCGCGCAGCGGATTGCCGACGCGCTGCCGCCGCTGGTGGAAGCGGTGCGCGCCGAGGGCGGACAAGTGGTGTGGATCTGCGACCCGATGCATGGCAACACGCGCGCCACGGCCAGCGGCGTGAAGACGCGCAACTTCGAGGACATCTACGGCGAGGTGGAACAGGCATTCGACATACATGCCGCCATGGGTCAAACGTTGGGCGGTGTGCACATCGAAGTCACCGGCGAGGATGTCACGGAGTGCGTGGGAGGGTCGCACGGTCCGAGTGAAGAGGATCTGGCGCGGGCGTACGAGTCGGAGGTGGATCCGCGGCTGAATTACACACAGACTCTGGAGCTGTCGTTCCTGATCGCGCGCAAGATGAAGAACGGCGCGAAATAGGTGTGGGGCAGCCAGGCCCTGGCTGCTGGCCGCCTTTCAGACGGCCTTGGGCCGGGCCAAAGTCCCGGCTGGACCGGCCCTGAGGGCACCCCCAATCGGTCCGCAGGATACCATCCGGCCCCACTGGGTCTGGCCCACATAGCCAGGAAATGGCCGAACTCCCGGGGTTGCCCTTTCAGGCGGCCCGGCGGGTTGGAAAGCCGTGGGCGCCCTCTGGGCACAGGCAAGGATTGCCTGCCCCACCAGGCTAAATACGGTGGAAGCCCTTGAGGATATCGCGCGTGGAGTAGTGCATCGCGATAGGCCGGCCGTGCGGGCAGCTCATGGGGCAATCTGTGGCGGCTAGAGCGCGGAGCAGCCACTCCATTTTGGCGGTGTCGAGACGCATGTTGATCTTGATGGCGGCGCGGCAGGCGATGGAGGCGCAGATGTTGCGGCGGAGATCGTCCAGCGAGGCGCCGCGCAGTTCGGTTTCGGCGATTTCCAGAATCTCGTAGAGGATTTTTTCGAGCTCGGCGGCGCCTAGATTCGCCGGCGCGGCTTTGACCGCGATGGTGCGGTTGCCGAAGGGCTCGGTTTCGAAGCCCGAGGCGTTCAATTCGTCGGCGATGCGGGCGTAATCGATTTGCTGCTCGGGAGTGAGTTGCAGAATGAGCGGCATGAGCAAGCGCTGCATTTCCACGCGGCCGGCGGCACGCTGCTTCATCACCTGTTCGAAGAGGATGCGCTCGTGCGCCACGTGCTGGTCGATGATCCACAGGCCGTCGCGGCCGGCGGCGATGATGAAGCTCTCGTGGATCTGGCCGAGCGGACGGAGATCGGAGAGCGCGGTGAGGGAAACTTCGGGCGCGGGGATGGCGTCGGGCGGGAATTCGCCGTGGGCATCGAGGTGGCGCGAAAGTTTGCCAGAGGGCGGCGGACCGGGAGTGATCTCGAGGGGCGGCGCGCTGAAATCGAAGCGCGGAGCGGGGCCGGCGGCCGGGCGGAGGGTGAATGAAGGAAGCTCGGCGTCGACGGGCTCCTTGGGCGCGGGCGGTTCAACTACTCCCGGTTCAACCAGGCTGGGCGCGGCGGGTTCATTCTCGATCATCTGGCTGAATTCGGAGTAGGGAAGGCGGGCGGCGGGTTGCGCGGATTCCACGGTGCGCGGGGAAAAAGCCGGCGCGGGGCGCGATTCCATGAGTCGCTCGCGGAGGGTATCGCGGACGAAATCGTGAATGAAGCTGCCGTGGCGGAAACGCACCTCGGTTTTCGACGGGTGCACGTTGACGTCCACCTCTTCGGCGTCGCATTCCAGGAAGAGAAGCGCGAACGGGTAGGAAGACGCGGGCATGAGGTTGTGGTACGCGGAAGAGATGGCGTGCAGCAGCAGACGGTCGCGAATCAGGCGGCCGTTGACGAAGATGTAGATCGAATTGCGATTGCCCTTTTGCACCTGCGGACGGGAGAAAAAGCCGGAGAGGCGGAACAGGCGCGTGGGCGGGTCGTCATCGGCGCCAGGCTCGCGGCGATACTCGGCGATCGCTTTGGATGCGGGCACGCTAGGCGGCGGCAAGTACATCTCGCGCTCCTTCGTGCCGATTTCCACGAGCTCGTCGAGCACCTGGCTGCCGAACACCTGGTAGACGCGCTCCTTCATGGTGGCGACGGGGGTGACGTGCAGAAGCTCCGTGGGGCCGCTCGAAAGCAGGAAGGTCTTTTCGGGGTGGGCCAGGCTGTAATGCGTGACGAGCGAAGCGATGTGCGCCAACTCAGTGGGCTCGGTGCGCAGGAATTTGCGGCGCGCGGGGACGTTATAGAAAAGATCGCGGACGGTGATGACGGTGCCGCCGCCGAGCGCCGCTTCTTCGCACCGCAGCATCTTGCCGCCGGCGATTTCGATGCGCGTGCCGGTGGTCTCTTCGGCGGCGCGGGTTTCGAGCAGCAATCGCGAGACGGAGGCGATGGAAGGGAGCGCTTCGCCGCGGAATCCGAGCGTCGCGATGGAGAGCAGATCTTTGACGTCGCGGAGCTTGCTGGTGGCATGGCGCTCGAAGGCCAGCAGAGCGTCGTCGCGGAGCATGCCGCAGCCATCGTCGACGATGCGGATGAGGCGCCGGCCACCGGATTCCACTTCCACGCGGACGTTGGCAGCGCCGGCGTCGAGGGAGTTTTCGAGAAGCTCCTTGACGACGGAGGCGGGCCGCTCGACCACTTCTCCGGCGGCGATTTTGTTGGCGACCTGGTCGGGGAGGATGCGAATGCGGCCCAAGACGTTATGGTAGCAGCGGGTGGGGGAAGAATCACCACAGAGACTTAGCACGGCAGAGCCGCAACCGAATAAAGTTCACCGCAGAGGCGCAGAGACGCGGAGAAAAACAAAAGCAAAGTCAAAACCAGAGAGCGCGGAGGTCGCTGAGGGGTATAGGCCCGAGCTATCGGCGTCTCAGCGGCCTCGGTTCGCGAGAATCGTCGCGGTTTCCGAAGATTCGGGCCGGTGGTGGTACAGAGACACGGAGAACGGCAGGGGAAGAATTTCACCACGGAGACACGGAGACACAGAGGAGAAAGCAAAGTCAAAACCGGATGGCAGAGAGGTGGCAGAGGTCACGGAGGCGTGATCTTCCGGGGTATCGGCGTCTCAGCGGCCTCGGTTCTCGAGAATCGTCGCGGCTTGCGAAGATTCTGCGCGTTGGCATTACAGAGACACGGAGAACGGCCGGAAAAAGCTGGTTTGAGACCACGGAGATGAAAGAGGGCACGGAGCCCGAGAGATGTTTTTCTTCGTGCCTCTGTGTCTTTGTGGTGAGAGAATATCAGCGTGAATTCTCTAGCTACCGCGCGCGTCCTGATTGCCAATATCGGGAGCACGTCATTCAAATACCGCCTGTTCGATATGAGCGGCCCTACTGTGCTGGCGCAAGGACGAATCGAGCGCATCGGGCAGGCGGGCGGAGCGTGCCCCAATTACGAAGCGGCGCTCGAGTCGTGCCTGGCGACGATCGTTGGGCCCGGCAAGGCGCTGGGGGGCGTCCGCGAACTGGCGGGCATTGGCTTCAAGGCGGTGCATGCCGGTACGGTGAGCGGGACGCGGCTGATCGACGAAGACGTGCTTGCGGCCATGGAGGAGTTTTCGTTTCTGGCGCCGGCGCACAATCCGCCTTACATCGCGGCCATGCGGGCCTTTCGTCACGCCATGCCCGAGGTGCCGCTGGTGGCGCTGTTCGAGACGGCATTCTTCGACAAGCTGGACGAGGCCACGGTGACGTACGCCGTACCCTACCGCTGGAAAGAAGCGGATGGCGTACGGCGCTACGGGTTCCACGGGGCCAGCCATCGCGCGGCCAGCGAACGCGCGCGCCAACTGTGCAGCGGCGGCGATCTGCGGCACATTTCGTGCCACCTGGGAGGTAGTTCGAGCCTGGCGGCGGTGCGCGGCGGAGTGGCGGTGGACACGAGCTTCGGGATCTCGCCGCAGTCGGGACTGCCGCAGAATAATCGCGTGGGCGATTTCGACGTGTTCGCCGCGCTGCACGTGATGGAGAAGCACGGGCTCACGGTGGCGGAGATGGCGCGGACGCTGGCGAGCGAATCGGGGCTGGCCGGGATCGCTGGAGGGTCGGGAGACGTGCGCGATTTGGAGGAGGCGGCAGCGCGGGGCGATGCGCGGGCGCGGTTGGCGCTCGACGTCTTCGTGCGGGCGGTGCGGCATTACCTGGGCGCGTTCCTGGTGGAACTGGGCGGGCTGGACGTGCTGACGTTCTCCGGCGGGATCGGCGAAAACAGCGCGGCGGTTCGGGCCGCGGTGTGCGAAGGGTTGGCGGGGTTCGGCATCGAGCTGGATGCGGAGCGCAACTCGGGGCTGCGCGGCGAAGGGCGGATTTCACGCGATGGCGGGGCGGTAACCATTCTGGTGCTGCCGGCCGACGAGGAAACTGTGGTGGCGCGCGCTGTCGCGGCTTTTCTGGGACTGTAGGACAATTCACGAAATTCGGGCTTGACAGGCGCGGTATGCCGGCGTATATTTAACTCATCAGTTAATTAACCAATCGGTTTAATTAAAATGACCCCCGATCCACTCAGCGCAACTTTCGCCGCTCTGGCAGACCCGACGCGGCGCGCCATCCTGGCCCGACTGGCCGCCGGCGAGACCTCAGTCACGGAACTCGCGGCGCCGTTCCGGATGAGCATGCCGGCGGTCTCCAAGCATTTGAAAGTTCTGGAACACGCGGGGCTGATCGCGCGCGGGCGGGCGGCGCAGTGGCGGCCATGCCGGTTGGAGGCCGGTCCGCTGCGGGACGTGGCGCAGTGGGTGGATCACTACCGCCAGTTCTGGGAGGAGAGTTTCGACCGGTTGGATGATTATCTGCAGGAGCTGAAGAAAAAGGAGAGGAAAAATGGTCGCAAGCAACGCAAGCACTAGCACCGGGCTGACAGTGACGAAGCCGTCGGACCGGGAAGTTGTCCTTACGCGGACGTTCGACGCGCCACGCGCGCTCGTCTTCCAGGCGTACACGGATCCCAATCACATACCGCATTGGTGGGGGCGGAAACGCCTGTCGACTATTGTGGACCGGATGGACGTACGGCCGGGCGGCGCCTGGCGGTTTGTCCAGCGCGGACCCGGCGGCGGGGAGGAGCACGGTTTCCACGGAGAATATCGCGAGGTGACGCCTCCCGAACGGCTGGTCTACACATTTGAATATGAGGGCACGCCGGGCCACGTCGTAGAGGACACGGTCACCTTCGAAGAACACGACGGCAGGACGACCGTAAGAGTGGCGTGTCTCTTCCGGACGCCGGAGGATCGCGACGGGATGCTCCAAGCGGGCATGGAGATCGGCGCCGCGGAGAGTTGGGACCGCCTCGCCGAGCACCTCGGAGGCATGCTATGAACAGCGCTGCTGTATCCCAAGAGACGGCGGAAATCGTAGTCTCGCGCCTCTTCGATGCGCCGCGGGAATTGGTATTCGAGGCGTGGACCAATCCCCAGCACGTTCCCCACTGGTTTGGGCCGAACAGGTTTAACACCACAATCCATGAGATGGACGTAAGACCCGGCGGCGTGTGGCGGCTCACGATGCACGGCCCCGATGGAAGGGACTACCGGAATCACATCGTATTCCTGGAGGTGGTGAAACCGGCGCGGCTGGTCTACAAGCACGAACCCGAGCCAGGGTCGGAGCCGGTGAGTTTTCAAACCACCGTGACCTTCGCGGCGGAGGGATGCCAGACCAGGCTTACGTTGCGGATGCTGTTCCCATCGTCCGAGGCGCGCGAGCATGCGGTCCGCACGTACCATGCGGACGAGGGAGGGATTCAGACTCTGGGCCGTTTGGCTGCGCACCTGCCCCAAATGGCGGTGAAGGATCTGCTGCTGACGCGAGTTTTCGATGCGCCGCGGGAGCTGGTTTTTCGCGCGTGGACCGAGCGCGATCGATTGCAGCGCTGGTGGAGGCCTAAGGGATTCACGAACCCGGTGTGCGAAGTGGATGTGCGGCCGGGCGGCGCGATTCGCATCGAGATGGTAGGCCCTGGCGGCTGGGCGTGTCCGCCGATGGTGGGAGTTTTCCTGGAAGCCGTCGCGCCCGAGCGATTGGTATTTACGACCGTCCTGTTGGACGCGAACGGCAAAGCGCTGTTCGAAGTGCTCAACGTGGTAACGTTCGAGGACATCGGAGGGAAGACCAGGCTGACGCTGCGGGCGATAGTCACGAAGACCACCGAGACGGCGCAACAGTATCTCGCCGGAATGGATCAGGGCTGGAGCGAATCGCTGGATCGACTGGCGCTGGAAGCGGCGGCCATATAAGGATAGCCGCCAGGAGAGATAATGCATCTGAGGTGTTTATAGTGCGAAATTCTCTTCTGGCGGTTGCCTGCCTGGCATGGTCGGCGTACAGCCTGCAGGCCCTGGATAACGGGCTGGCGAAGACCCCGCCGATGGGCTGGAACAGTTGGAACAAAATTGGCTGCAATGTAGCGGAAGATTCCGTGAAAAAGGCCGCCGACGCGATGGTGAAGAGCGGCATGAAAGACGCGGGCTATCAGTACATCGTGATCGACGATTGCTGGCAGGTGTCGCGCGATGAGGACGGGAATATTGTTGCCGACCCGCAGAAATTCCCGTCGGGGATCAAAGCGCTGGCCGATTATGTGCACGGGCTGGGACTGAAATTCGGGATCTACTCGGACGCCGGCACAAAGACGTGCGCCGGGCGGCCGGGCAGCCGCGGCTACGAGTTCCAGGATGCCCGCACCTACGCCAAATGGGGCGTGGATTACTTGAAGTACGATTGGTGCAACACCGGCAAGGAGAATGCGGAGGCGGCGTACAGCACCATGCGCGACGCCCTGGCGAAGACCGGGCGGCCGATCGTGTTCAGCATGTGCGAATGGGGCACCGCCAAGCCCTGGACGTGGGCGGCGAATGTCGGAAATTTGTGGCGCACAACCACTGACATCCTCGATCAGTGGGAAGGCAAAGGGAAAGAATACGGCGCGGGCGCCATTACCATCGTGGATATGAATGCGGACCTGGCGGATTATGCGGGTCCCGGCCACTGGAACGATCCCGACATGCTGGAAGTGGGCAACGGCGGAATGACCACTACGGAGTACCGTTCGCACTTCAGCTTGTGGGCGATTCTGGCGGCGCCGCTGATCGCCGGCAACGATCTGGGCAACATGCAGCCGGAAATCGCCGAGATCCTCATGAATAAGGAAGTGATCGCGGTGGACCAGGATCCGCTGGGCAAGCAGGGCCGGCGCGTGAAGCACGAGAACGACCAGGATATTTTCGTGAAGCCGATGCAGGATGGCAACGTGGCGGTGGCAATCGTGAATCGTGGCAAGGAAGAGCAGACCATCACGCTGAAATGGGCGGACGTGAATTTCGCCGCGAATAAAAGCGTGGCCATTCGCGATCTGTGGCAGCACAAGGACCTGGGGACGTTCACGGGGACCTTCGCCGCGCAGGTGCCATCGCATGGGACGGCGATGATCCGCATGAAATAGGGGCTTGACATTATCTATATGTCGGCATATACATATTTGTAATGACCGACAAAGATCCGCGCGACTTTCTCCCGCTTCACCAGAACTGGTTCCACATTCTGCTGTCGCTCGTCGGCGCCGAGCAGCACGGGTACGGCATCATGCAGGAAGTCCTCGATCGGACCAATGGCGCGGTGCGCATCTGGCCGGCAACTCTTTACGGCACCTTGCAACGCCTGATCGGCGACGGGCTGATTGAAGAGTCCGACGAGCGCCCGGTGGCGGAACTGGACGATGCCCGCCGCCGCTATTACAAGCTGACGAAGTTCGGACGAAAGGTGCTCGACCTGGAGTGCGAACGGCTGCAGGAGATGCTCCGGATGGTGCAAAAGAAGCGCCGGCAGGAGGCCTACGAATGACCTCCCGTTTGCGAATCTGGCTAACCTTTTACCGCCGCTTGGCGAGCGCGTATCCGCATGAGTTCCGCATGCGCTACGGCGAAGATCTCGACCGGTTGGGCGAAGATGCCATCCCGGACGTGTGGCGGCGATACGGTGTAGCGGGGCTCGTCAAGCTTCTGGCCGATATCGCGTTCCGCTTGCCGGCGATGTACCTTCTAGAAATCCGCCAGGACGTGGTCTACGCCCTGCGGATGCTAGCGAAGTCGCCGGGGTTCACTGCGGTAGCGATGCTGTCGGTCGGCCTCGGCATCGGGATGTGCTGCGCGGTGCTCGCGGAATGCCGCGCCATTGTAGGGCCGGCTCCGGGCCTGCGCGATCCCGCAACGCTGGCGACCTTCTTTTGGAGCCAGGCTTCCTATCCGTATTTCGAGCGCTACCGGGATGCCCGCCAGACGGTGGCCTCAGCCGCGGCTGTTATGGGACCGGTACCGTTCGCGGTAGTGGTCACCGGCGACAAAAGCGGGCGGGCGGAACGGGTTTCCGGACACCTGGTTTCGCCCGAGTATTTCACCACCTTGGGTGTGACGCCGGCCGCGGGCCGGGGTTTCGGACCAGAAACGGAGAAGCCGGGCATGGCTCCCGTGGTAGTGGTCAGCGACCGGTTCTGGCGCACTCACCTTGGCGCGGACCCGCACGCGGTGGGACGCACGCTGCGGCTGAACGGTTCGATGGCCACCATCGTGGGCGTCGGTCCCAAGGACTTTCTGGGTATCTGGCCGCAGAGTCCGGCGGATCTGTTTGTGCCGGTGACGTGCGGCGTTTCTTTGGCCCCCGAACTGAGCGGCGATCCGCTCCATCGCAGCGACCGCGAGATTTTTCGCGTGGTGTTTCGGCTGGCGCATGGTGTGACGCTGCCCGCGGCGGAAGCCGCTCTCGATGCCCTGACCCGCAATATCGACCGGGAAACCGGAGCCTGGCACAACCGCGACCGCCAAGGCAGGGTTATACGGCTGATGCCGGCCGGCACCGTTGGTTACGCCACACCCGAGCAGCACGCACTGGTCGACACCTTCAACGTGGTCCTGTGGGCACTGGTCCTCTCGCTGGTGTGCGCCAACCTGGCTGGTCTGCTGCTGGCCCGCGGCAGCCAGAGGAGGCGGGAAATTGCCATTCGTCTTTCGGTGGGGGCCAGCCGGGTGCGCCTGGTCCGGCAGTTCCTTACCGAAAGTGTGCTGCTGTCTTTCGCCGGCGGGCTGGCCGGCATCGTTCTGGCCTATTGGATCACACACGTACTCTCATCTCTGCCGCTGCCCTCGCAGATCCCGCTCGAATTCAATTGCCACATCGACCTCCATGTGCTCGCCATTACGCTGGCAATTGCGCTGGCGGCGGGTATAGGCTTCGGACTGGCGCCGGCGCTGGCTTCGACCCGCACCGACATCGGCGTCACGTTGAAAAAGGGCGCGCAGGCGCCGTTGCGCGGCTATCGCCGCTTCGGGTTACGTAATCTCTTCGTGGTCGGCCAGATGGCGGCTTCCTTGATGCTTCTGCTGGTCACCTGGTTTGTGGCCCTGGCTTTCCTGAGCGCTGCCCGCGTCGACACCGGCATCGAGGTCGCCAATCTCAATATGGTTTCACTCGACCCGGTCCGGGACGGCTATTCCGCGGAGCGAGCGGCGGCGCTGTTTACAAACCTGCCCGAAGAGCTGTCGCGCATCGATGGGGTTCGCGCCGTGGCGTTGACCGGCAGCGCTCTGCCCTCCCACGGGGACAGTACCCGCGTGTCGGCTCCCGCCGCCAACGGGAAGGTTGGCCAGGTACTGAACTTGGTCTCCCGCGAGCGCATTGGGGCAAATTACTTCGCCACGCTCGGCATACCTCTAGTGGGCGGGCGCGAATTCGACCTGCGCGATCGGGAACGGGATGGGCCCGCCATTCTCAGCCAAACCGCCGCGCGCGCTTTGTTCGGCGTCGAAGATCCGATTGGCCGCCGCATTCGCGAGAGGGACTCGAACTACACGGTGGTTGGCGTGTCGCGCGATATGCGAGCCGGATTGCTGATTGCCAGACCGGTGGCCACGGTGTTTCTGCCCCTCACGCCCGAGTGGTTTGGCAAGAACGCGGCGCAGCGCGTTACCGTCCTGGTGCGCGGCATGCCGGGCTGGGACACCATGGCGTCCGTGCGCGACCGCATGGCGTCGCTTCATTCCGATCTCACAGTTTTCGACGAGCACACCATGCAAGAGGATCTCGACCGGGTGAACTCGCTGGCCCAGTGGACTTCCGCGATGTACGTAATTCTAGGCTTTTTCGCGCTGCTGCTGGCATCGATCGGCCTGGGCGCAGTCACGGCGTACGCGGTGGTGCGGCGGCGCAAGGAGATTGGCATCCGCATGGCGCTCGGCGCGCGCGCCCGCCAGGTGCGGGGACTGGTGCTGAGGGAGGGGACGGCGCTGGTGGCGGTGGGCTCGGCGCTCGGTCTCAGCGGCGCGTTTGCCCTGGCGCGAGTCTTTTCCGTTTACAGCGACGTGTTGGCGAGGAGCTTCGGCAATCGCCACAACAATCCACTTCTGCTGGTCGGAGCGCCGCTGGTGCTGGCCGGACTCGCGATGCTGGCCTGCTACCTGCCGGCGCGGCGGGCGACGAAGATCGATCCTATGAGCGCATTGCGGGAGGAGTGAGTCTGAAATTCCCTATTGCAATCCCATAGGAACGGCGTTACTATGGGGACGCAATAGGAGTCCGATGTCCGAAAAAGCGGAAGTTTGGCAGGGCACCCTGGCGCTGATGGTGCTCAAGACACTGGAGACGTTGGGACCGCTGCACGGCTATGGCATAGCCCGGCGAATCGAGCAGACCAGCGGAGACCTTCTGATCGTCAATTACGGCACTCTCTATCCGGCGCTGCTGCGGCTGGAACAGGAGGGCTACATCGTCTCGGAATGGGGCGTTTCCGAAAACCATCGCAAGGCGCGCTTCTATCGGCTGACTCGGGCGGGGCGCAAGCGAGTGGAACAGGCGGCGCGGGAATGGGACCGTACGGCTTCCATCATGGGCCGGTTCCTGGCCCCGGCGAAGGATGCCCTATGAGAGGCTTTCGCGCGTGGTGGGTCAGATTGTGGGGAGTTTTTGCCCGCCGCCAGTGGGAGGGGCGGATGGCCGAAGAGTTGGAGACCAACCTCCAGCTCGACATCGATGACGGAATCCGCCGCGGGCTGGATCCGGCGGAGGCTCGCAGGGAAGCGCTGCTTCGGATGGGTGGGATCGAGGCCACCAAGGAAAACCTGCGCGAGCGGCACGGCCATCCGTGGTTCGAGACCACGATTCGCGATGCGGCCTATGCCTGCCGTACCATGCGGCGCACCCCCGGACTCACGGCCACCGTGCTGTTCACGCTGGCTCTTGGGATAGGCGCTACCACGGCGATCTTCACGGTAGTCAACGGCGTGCTGCTGCGCCCCTTGCCGTATGCCGACCCGGGCCGACTGGTCTACATCTCGGCCAAATTGGGGCACTTCGAAGGTTTCAGCGGGTACACGCAGGATTATCCCGCGTGGCGGAAGTACAACCGCACCCTCAGCCAAATTGCCGGCTACAGGATGTTCGAAGCGAACATGGCCGGCGGCGAAGGCGCCGAGCGAATCCACTGCGGGCTCGCCACTGCGTCGCTGTTTTCCCTACTGGAAGTGCACCCGATTCTCGGAAGAACTTTCCGCCCCGAAGAAGATCGGCCGGGCGGACCGGATGTCGCGGTTCTGTCGGACGCATTTTGGAGGAGCCACTTCGCCGGCGACCCTTCGGCGGTGGGCAAGAGCCTGACGCTGGACGATCGCGTCTACACCGTGGTGGGGGTGCTGCCGCCGTCATTTCGCATTCCGGACCGCTATGGCGTATTCCCGTACGACGTCTGGGTACCGTTCGCGATCGGTGAGAACGGAAAGGCGCGCGACATAATGATCCATGTGGTAGGCAGGATGCGTCCGGGTGTCAGTATAGCCGCGGTCGAAGCCGAACTCACCGGGCTGATGCGGAACGCCGTCCGCAACGGCGTGCGCTGGAAATCGGCTCAAGCAGTTCCCTGGCAGGAACAGGTGGCTTCGGGTCTGAGACGGTCGCTGGTCCTGTTCCTCGGAGCTGTGGGATTCCTGCTGCTCATCGCGTGCGTGAATGTGGCCAACCTCCTGCTCGGGCGATCGGCCGCGCGGTCCCGCGAAATGGCCGTCCGGCGAGCCCTCGGAGCGGGCACAGCCCGCATCGTCCGCCAGTTACTCACCGAGAGCGTCCTGCTGAGCTTGGGCGGCGCGGCGCTCGGGCTGGCTGCGGCGCACTGGACTAAAGGCCTGGTGCTACTGGCAATCGCGCCCAAGATGCCGGCGCTGCAGCCCATCGGCCTGGATTACCGCGTCTTTACGTTCACCCTAGCGATTGCCGTGGTGACGGGAATCGCTTTCGGTCTGGCGCCAGCTATTGCGGCCTCGCGCGTCCACCTGATGGAATCGCTAAAAGAGGCCGGCCGCGGAGTCACCGGAGGCCGCTGGAAGGGCGGTTTCCGTAGCGCTCTGGCGGTGGCGGAGATTGCCCTCGCGATGGTCCTGCTGGCCGGAGCCGGCCTTTTCCTGAGGAGTTTTCTGCAATTGCGCGGAATAGACCTGGGGGTGAATCCGCGACAGTTGCTGACGTTCGACGTCAGCCTGACAAACTCCCGCTACCCCAAGCCGATGGATCAGGCACGCTACCTCGAGCGCCTGCTGGAAGCCTTGCGGAACGTGCCGGGAGTGGTGTCCGTTGCGGGAGGAAACGATTTGCCGCTGTCCAACGGAATGATGACGTTTAATAACGTCGCCATTGAAGGTGGCGAAACTGTACCCCAGGTGCGCGGGGTGATCGTGAGCAGCGACTTCTTCCGCACCATGGGAATCCCGTTGGTCCGCGGACGTGTGTTCACGCCCCAAGACCGGGAAGACGCGCCTTCCGTAGTGGTGGTCAGTCAGACTTTCGCCCGGCAATTCCTGGCAACCGGCGGCGATCTCGGCCGTCGCATCCAGAATCCCCAGAAGGATAACGACTGGCTCACGGTGGCCGGTGTGGTGGGGGACGTCCGCCCCTCGCCCGAGTCCGAACCGGGGCCGATGATCTACCTTCCATACCTGCAGCCGGCCCAACAGGAGGTCGTGCGGGTGGGCGTCCAGTTCTTCAGCCTGGTGCTGAGGACGTCCGTACCTCCCATGAGTATCGCGCCGGCGGTACGCCGCGTGGCTGCTGCCATCGACCCGGCGCAAGCGGTTTACGACGTGGCGAGTTTTGAGGACGTGCGGTCGGAGTGGGTGGCGCCCCGCCGCGTCAATGCCATCCTGATTGGGAGCTTCGCAGGGCTGGCACTGCTACTTGGCAGCATCGGAATCTACGGGGTGCTTTCCTATGCGGTGGGGGAAAGAACGCACGAGTTTGGCATCCGGATCGCGCTTGGCGCCCGGCCGCGAGAGATCACCGGAATGGTCCTGCGGAGCGGTATCAAGGTGGTGGCTTGCGGGGTCGGATTGGGTTTAGTGGGCAGCCTGGCGCTCGCGCGGTGGATATCGGCGGAACTTTGGGGTGTGCGGGCGACCGATCCTTGGACGCTCGGCACGGTGATGGCGATCCTCACGGCGGTGGGAATATTGGCCTGTGCGATACCCGCCCGGAGAGCTGCCCGAGTGGACCCCTTGACGGCGTTGCGGTGCGAGTGAAGTTGCTATCGCGCCACCATGCGGATTGGGCCCAATATACCCGAGGGTTGCGGCTGCAAGTGCGCCATGTCCTGCGGCTGGAAACGCTCGCCGTACTTGGCATTCAGCGCTTTGTAGTCGGGGAACGGGCCCTTCGCTAGTTCGTTGATGGCCAGATTAGCGACCACGATTCGAATGCGGTTCTCGCCCGCCTGCAATAGGCCGGAGACGTCCACCTGGTACGGTGCGCACCACACCGAGCCGGCGCGCTGGCCGTTGATGTAGACGACGGCGGCTTCGCGCACCGGGCCTTCTAGCATCGCCCGCATGCCCGATCCGGCGTTGTGCTCCGCGGTGGCGACGGGTGTGCCTTCCCCGAAGTCGAGATAGACGGCGTGCTGGGTCGCGGCGAGCGCGCCGGGCACGTTGACGGTGGTCTCGTAGGTCGCCTGGCCCGAGAAATACTTATGAGCGTCGTCATCGGTCCACGAGTGCAGCGCGGTGGGGACAGGCGATTCGCCGGCGAAAGCGATGGTCCATTTGCCGTTCAGTTCGACTGGCGCGGGCGCGGGGTCACTGGCCACGGGAGGTGCGGGCGCGGGCTCTTTCGAGAAGACCAGCACGCGCGACTCATACGGCGCGAGATCGAGCTGGCCCCTAAAGGCGCAGGGCATCCCAGTGAGCGGATTCCAGCACTCTCCGACGAGTCCTTGAACGCGAAATGCGGCCGGAGCGTGGACCGCGTGATTGCTGGTGTTCACCACGAAATAAACGTCCGCAAAGCCCAGCTTGCGGTGGACGAATCCGATCTCGGGCGCCGTGGCGACGTCGGCTGGGAGCGCGGCATGCATGACAGCCGGCAGCACCGCGAGATCGGCCACCAAATGACCGGTCGCGCCGGAGTTAGAGAACAAGGTGCGTGACAATTCGGCGATCTTGGGCGTGTCGGCCGCGTCCATCAGTCCGGGCGCCATCGACGGCGCGCGCTTGGTGGCGATCAGAATTCCACCGTTGCGCACATACTCTTCGAGCTTGACGTAGGTAGACGGCGGAATGCGCTCCACGGCCGGCAAGATCAGGATAGGGTAAGGAACGCCGCCGCGTGCGATGGCGCCGTCGTCGATGAAATCGAAATTGTATCCCGCGTCGAGAATTTTCGGAATGAGATCGGCGCCGAGAAGCTGGTCGACCGTCTTGTTGACGGAGACATTGCCGGGCGTGAAGGCGGCCCACGCATCGTCGGTGGGTAGGTAGACGGCCACGTCGTTGGCGGGCTGGCCCTGGCGCAGCAGAAAGCTGATGCGCTGCATGTAGCGGGTGATCTCGGGCATCACCAGCCACCAGGGATTGTGCTGATTGAACACGGCGGCGGCGTAGAAGCGCAACCCGGGCTCGCCCGCGGAAGGCGGCGAGTAAGGCCATCCGTGGCCGATGAGCTGGTTGATTCCCTCGAGGAAATGGATGTCGGCCTCCGCCTTCATATCGAGCGGAGTGGCACGGAAAACGGGCGAATGCAGCCACGTCCACGTCTCCGACGAGGTCACCGGACGCCCATAGAGATGGCTCGCGGACGAGGCCCAGCGCGTGGCCGAGAAACGGCGCCACTGGCTGCCCTCGCCTTCGGGCAGATCGACCAGCGCATTGCTCGAGAGATTCACAGGCGGAGTGCCGTAGTTCTGCGAGCGGAAGAGCGTGCCGTGCCGGTGGGCCCACTCCGTCAGGGGCTTCAGGTAATTCTCGTCGGCCAGTTCGGTCAGGGTGCGGCCCCAATCGTGGCGGATGGCCATGGTCTTGTCACCGATGTCGCCGGCGAGGGCGGGCAGGTAGGGCGTCAGGTCGTAGCCGCGGCGCTTGCGGAATTCGGCCAGGAAGTCGCCGGTCCAATCGGAGCGTTCCACTTCCAGGCTGTCGCTGAATATAGCGTGCGGCGGGTTCGCGCCGAAGGATTGCGCCAGGCGGTCGCCGACGGCGTGCAGGTGGGCGTCGATACCAGCGCGGTCGTAGGTATTGAGGACGAATCCTTCGGCGCCGACCGCGGCGCGTTTCACCATCATGCGGGTGTGGCTCGCCACGAAGTAGAGATTGCGGTCGGGGAATGAGGCCACGAGCTGTTCGCCTTCCCCCAATTTTGGTGCGGCGCCGCGGACGATGCGCAGGCGTGGGGCGGCGAGCGAGAGCGGGATGTGCGGTCCGCCGAAGGGCCACCCGCTGCCGAGCGTGAGGTCATACCGCAGCCCGAGCTCGTGGGCTTTGGCGCCGGTGAAGCGGAGCGCGTCGAGGAATTCGTCGGAGAGGTAGGGCAGGTTGCCATCGAGTTCCAGCGGATAGACGGGCTGCACCTCGAAACCGCCGATGCCGCCCTCCTGCATGAGGCGCATTTCGCGCTCCAGTTCCGGCTTGGTGACGGCGGGGCCGAACCACCACCAGCGCATCATGATGCGGGCATCGTCGGGGGGGCGGATGAAGTCGCGGCGGAGGTCGGCGAGCGAGGCCGGCGGGGCCGCGACGCTCCAGACGCAGGCCAGCGCCAATAGGGTGGGCGCGGCGATCCACGCGAGTTTAGGGCGCATGGCTTCCATGCTATCAGCCTCGACTTCGTCCCGGACATCGCTTCGCGATGTGGAAGCCAGGAGTCAGAAGCGGCCCCCGCGGGTCCGTGAAGTCAGAATGGACTGAGCGACCTGAATTGCACGCGACAGTGCGTTTGGGCGACCTGTGATCTTATAGAAAGATGTCAAAATTCCTATCGGTGTTGCTGCTGTTGCTGGCTGCCCTGCTCGAAGCGGGCGGCGATTGGCTGGTTCGCAAAGGGATTCACGCGCTTTCCTGGCAGCGCGTGGGCTGGTTCGCGGTGGGGGCGGCGGTGCTGTTCATCTACGGATGGACGGTGAACCGGCCGCCGTGGAATTTCGGCGAGCTGCTCGGATTGTACGTGGTGTTTTTCTTTCTGGCGGCGCAGCTCATTTCGGTGGTCCTGCTGAAGGAGCCGTTGCGGGGCCCGCTGGTGGCCGGGGGGCTGCTGATTATGAGCGGCGGTCTGGTAATCTTTCTATCGAAGTAGACCCTTCATGTCTCATCAATATCTGGCAATCGATCTGGGCGCGGAGAGCGGACGGGCCATGTTGGCCGATCTCTCCGGTCACCTGCTGAAGCTGCAGGAAGTGCATCGCTTCCCCAATGTTCCGGTGAATCTGCCCACCGGCCTTTACTGGAATACGCTGGGGTTGTTCCAGGAGATCCTGGCGGGATTGCGGGCCGCCGCGCGCCTTACGGGCCGGCTGGAAAGCGCGGCCATCGACACCTGGGGTGTGGATTTCGGACTGCTCGGCCCGGATGGCGCGCTGATCGACAATCCGCGGCACTATCGCGATGCGCGCACCGTGGGGCTGCCGGAGAAATTGTTCGCCACCACGCCGCGCGCGGAGATTTTCGCCGCCACGGGGATTCAGTTCATGGAGCTGAACTCGCTCTACCAGCTTTGGGCCGTACACCGCCAGGCGCCGTGGCTGCTGGCAAAGGCGAAGGCGCTGCTGTTCATGCCCGACCTGTTCAATTATTTTCTGTGCGGCGCGATGGCCTCCGAGCGGACTATCGCCAGCACGTCGCAATTCTACGATCCGGCGCGCGGGCGGTTCGCCACCGAGCTGCTGGAGAAACTCGGCATCCCGGCCGGCTTTCTGGCGGAACTGGTGGATCCCGGCGAGCGATTGGGCTCGGTGCTTCCGGCTGTGGCGGAGGCGTGCGGCGTGTCGCACGACACGCCGGTTTATACCACGGCGAGCCACGATACGGCTTCGGCAGTCGCGGCAGTGCCGGCGGAGGGCGGGTCGCGATGGTGCTATATCAGCTCGGGCACATGGTCATTGATGGGGATGGAGTTGGAGCGGCCGTTGATGAACGCGGCTGCGCTCGAGGCGAACTTTACGAACGAAGTCGGGGTGGGCGGGAGCATTCGATTCCTCAAGAATATTCCCGGGCTGTGGCTCTTGCAGGAGTGCCGGCGAGCGTGGGCGCGGGAAGGGAAGGAATACAGCTACGACGAGCTGATCGCCATGGCGCGCGATACGGAGCCTTCGGGCGCGGTGCTCGAGTTGGAGGCGTTTCAGGCCGCCGGCCAGAGCGCCGAGCACGTCATGGATTACTGCCGCGCCACGGAGCAGCCGGTGCCGGGCACGCCCGGTGCGGTGTGCCGCGTGATTCTGCATAGTCTGGCGGTGCGCTATCGCCAGGTGCTGGGCGTGCTCGAAGATTTGACCGGGCAGAAGGTGGACGTTATCCACATTGTGGGCGGCGGGTCGCGCAATCGTTTGCTGAATCAATTGACGGCGGACGTGACGGGTCGCCGCGTCGTGGCCGGCCCCGCGGAGGCGACGGCGGCTGGGAATGCTCTAGTGCAGGCGCTGGGCGCGGGCCATTTGGGGTCGCTAGAGGAATTGCGGCAGGTGGTGCGGGAGTCGTTTACGGTGGAGGAGTTTGTGCCGAAGGGTTGAGGGTGCGAGGGCGCCGCTATAGTTGAAATCGATGGCAACCGTCACCGAGATAGGCAGCCCGATCTCGCGCCGCCCCGATATTCGCGGAGGCCGCCCCTGCATTGCGGGGACAGGCGTCTCGGTCCGCCGGATCGCTCAACGGCACAACATGGGCCTGATTCCCGAGGAGATCGTGCGGAAGATTGGCCACTTATCGTTGGCGCAAGTGCATGCGGCCCTCGCCCATTATCACGCGAATCAGGCGGAGATCGATACGGACCTGGAAGCCGAAGTGCGAGAGGCGGAAGCTCTGGAACAGCAGCACCGGCATTGACCCGCACCCGTGAGCCAGCTTCAAATCTACCTCGATGAGGACGCGATGGACTGCGATCTGGTCGCGGCACTTCGCTCTCGTGGCGCGACTGTGATGACGGCTGGACGCCGGTCTCGTTGGGAAGCCGGATGCGGAGCAACTGGCTTTTTCTACCGAGCGAGGCTGTGTTCTCCATGCATTCAACGTCGGCGATTTCTATCGGCTTGACGCTGAATGGATAAGTGCCGGCCGAACGCATGGCGGGATACTCCTGGCACAGCAGCAACGCTTCTCCGTGGGCGAACAGTTGCGCCGCATCTTACGTATTCGCGCGGTCAGGACGGATGGCAGCATGATAGATCGGATAGACTTGGGAATTGGGGCTGAGGAATTGCTGCGGCTCAAGCGGAGCGTGGAGGAGCTTGTGCCGAAGGGGTGAGGCGTGAGGGCGGTGAAAAACCGCCCCCACTTCAGCTCATTTTCAGAACGTCAGGCGGACGCCGTACTCACTCCACAGCGAACGCGGAATCACCGTGCTGCTCGGGGCAATGAATCCGGCTGGGTGGGCGAATGTCGACTGGCTGGCGATATTGCCGTTGAAGTCGTTGCCGTAGTTGGCGCGATTCGTCAGGTTGAACGCCTGTCCAACGAATTGCAGCTTGAAGTGCTCGCCCAGATTGATATTTTTGGAGAGCCGCAGATCGAGCTGGAAGAACGGGTCCCCGCGCAGTGGATCGTATGCAGCGATGGTGCAGCTCTGGGAGACGCCGTTGAGGCCGTAGAAGCAGTTTTGCGCGCCCGTGTTATTGCCGGCAAACGCGAACCAGTTGGTGGGCGCGTTGGTGGGGACCACCACCGCGGTGGCCGTGCCGCCGCCGGTATTCAGCGTATTGGAAGAATTGGTCAGGTTGTACGGGCGCGGCGAACCGGCCTGCAAGATTGGAGCGAGTTGGAATCCCTTCCCCAGATCGAAGATCCCGCTCACCGTGACGTGATGGCGCTCATCGTTGGGCGACGGTCCCCAATCATAACTGGCAAACGGGTTCGTCGAAAGCGCCGGATAGTTGCGGAATGAGCCCCCGCCGCCGTCATAGGAATTGGCCCAGGAGAGGGTATAGTTCGCATTCAAGGAAATGTGACGGGTCATGCGCTGAGCGAACGTGAAATTGAAGCCGTCATAGTGCGAACGGCCGATGGATTGTTCGTCGCGGACGCTGGCCAGTTCGGGTTGCGTGGAAGTGGCGAACACGGGATCCAGCGGCCGGGTGCAGCAGACCCCGTTCATGGGTATTTTCTGGTCGATGTTCATGGTCTTGTTTTCGTGCAGGCCCAGAACATGGGTGTATTCCGCGGAAATCACGGAGTTTCTCGCCACTGCCCAGCTATACCCGCCATTGAATTCCTCGGTGACCGGGTTACGATAGTTGGGATCCATCAAGCGTCCCACGCTGCCCGGAGCAAGCTGGGAAGTTGCCGCCGGGACCACCGGCATGGGATCGATACCGTACCGCCAATTGCCCAATTGAATGCCGGTGCCGGTAACGATATCGGTAGGGTTGGAAAGGCTGATCACGGACTGGAAAATGGTCGGATTGCTCATCTGCTCCATGAACAGCGGGATGTTCTGGAACACATTCCCGTAATACAAGCCCACTCCGCCGCGAACCACGTGTTTGCCCGCGCCGGTCAGATCCCACGCAAACCCCACGCGCGGGCTGAAATCCTTGTTGTCGTCGTGCGGTATCCGGCTGACGTAGGGATTGGAAATCGGGCTGTTGAGCGCCACCAGTTCCTGGTACGTGCGGCTCTGCTTGACGTCCGACGCGCCGATCATATTGAAATCCCGGTCCCATCGCAGGCCGAGGTTCAACGTGAATCGCTTGGACACCTTCCAGTCGTCCTGGAAAAACAGGCCGAGTTGTTTGGTGCTCACCAGGAAGTATGGGTTGCCAACGGCCTGCGTCATTCCGGTGACGGCGCCGGGGGTGGCGAATTTCTGCGGATAGTCGGTCGGGTCGCCCAGAATCACGCTCGGGTCCGCCGCGAAATCGATCTCCAGAGTGGAGCTGAATTCGAAGAATCCGCCTTCCGACGGATTGTCGATGAAATCGATGCCGCCTTTCAGGGTGTGTTTGCCGACAGTCTTGGAAACGTCGTCGCGGAACTGCCACTTTTTCTGCCAGGACTGTTGGGGCACGTTGGTGTTGGTGCCGAAAGAAGCGTCCGGAAAAGTAACCAGGGGCGCGCTGATATTGCTGGCGATCAGGTTGTTCCAATACTGGTAACCCACCGTAAGCTGGTTCACTGAGGTGCTGGAAAGCAGCGAGTTCAGCGTGGCGTTGGCAACGATCATCTGGTTAGTGGTGAAATTACCGTTGGTCAGGTCGCCGGTGCCGTCCGACTGGTCGTTCAGGCTGTTGTTCTTCTGGGCGCTGTAGCTGGCATAAGCGTTGTTCTTGCTGTTAATGGTCCAGTCGATCCGGCCGTTGTAGCGGGTCTCGTAAAAGGGGCGGGGGATGGTTGCGGAAGGCTGCGCCGCGAGTCCGGCCGATTTGGCCAACACCAGCTCGCTGTACGAAGTCCCGGTTTCTTCCAGAGACTGGTTTTCACGTTCCCGTTCGATGGCGAAGAACGCAAACAGCTTGTCCTTCTTAATCGCACCGCCAATCGATCCGCCGAACTGCTGGCGGCTGTAATCGGGATGCTCGGGGGTGTACCCGCCGGTGCCGTTGGGTACCTTTTCATCCGTGTCCAAAGCCGCCTCGCGGAAGTAGCCGAAGACCGAGCCGTGATAGTTATTGGTGCCCTGCTTGGTGATCATGTTGATGGCGGCGCCTTCCGACCGGCCGTTCTCGGCCGAGAAGCGTTGCGTGCTGATCTGGAATTCCTGCACGGCTTCCAGGGGAAGCTGCATCACCGGGCCGCCCACGGTGTTGTCCTTATTGTCGATGCCGTTGACCGTCACGTTGACGTTGCGCCCGCCCGCGCCATTGACGGACAGGATGGCGTAGCGATTCTTGGTCGGGTCGTACGAGTCCGTCGCCTTCACACCGGGGGCGAGATAGGCGAGATTGGCGACGTCGCGTCCCACCATCGGCAGTTCTTCCACCTCAGTGGGCGTGATGTTCTGGCTGACGCTGCTTTTGCCGACGTCCACCAGCGGGGCCACGGCAGTTACCTCCACCACCTGGGTGGCGGTACCGGGGGAGAGCGTGACATTGGCCGTGGCAGTTTGGCCCACCAGCAGGTCCACGTTTTGGACCACCGCGCCGAAACCTTGTTTCGTTATTCTCACCGCGTACGCACCGGCGGAAAGGAAATCGAAGCGGTAATCGCCCACGCCATTCGTCGACGTGGTGCGCTTTTCTCCAGTCGCCTTGCTGGTAATGAGCACTTCGGCTCCGACGATTACCCCTTGGGATTGATCGACCACGGTGCCCGAAATGGTTCCGCTGGCTGTGGCCTGGGCGAAAACGCGCCCGCTGAAGAACGAGAGAGACAGGATCGCGAGAGCGATCGGAAAATGAGCTTTTCGCATAGGTCCTCCGTTACGAGTTGATTCAGCGGCGCTTCCGCACCGCCGGATTTGGATATTCTACAACTAATCAGCCCTTGATCTCTTAATTTATTTCGGGCATCCAAATTATTTATCCTGATTGGCCCGGGAGCCGGGCCGTTTGTGGCCGCGGCAGGGCTTCAGGCGCGCGGCCCCCTACGTCACCGGGCCCGGATTGAATGGCGAGAGCGCATTCGCCAACCGCCAATGCTCGGCCCACGTCTTACGTCCGCTAGCCACTTCCAGAATGAAGCGGAACAGCTCCCAGCCGACTTCTTCGATGGTCGCCTGGCCGGTGGCGATGCGGCCGGCGTCGATATCGATCAGGTCGTGCCACTTCTCGGCCAGCGCGGTGCGCGACGACACTTTCACCACGGGCACCAGCGCCAGGCCGTACGGACTGCCTTCGCCGGTGGTGAAAACGTGCAGGTTCATGGATGCCAGTTGCTGCGTGCCGCAAATGAAATCGCTAGCCGGCGTGGCGGCGAAGACCAGGCCGCGCGCGGTCACTTTCTCGCCGTGGCTGGCCACTGCCCGGATTGCCGTGCTGCCGGCCTTGGCGATGCTCCCCAGCGCTTTTTCCACGATGTTGGCCAGGCCTCCGCGCTGATTGCCGGGTGTAGTGTTGGCGGCGCGGTCGGATGCGCCGGCGGCCAGGTAGTCGTCATACCAGCGCATTTCGCGAATCAACTGGCGGCCCACTTCCGGCGTGGCGGCGCGCGGCGTCAGCAGGTGGATAGCATCGCGCACTTCGGTCACTTCGGAAAACATCACAGTGGCCCCGGCTCGCACCAGTAGATCGGCAGCGAAACCCACCGCGGGATTACATGTTACGCCCGAGAAGGCGTCGCTGCCGCCGCATTGCAGGCCCACGACAAGATCGGCCGCGGGACAGGTCGCGCGTTGGCGGCGGTTGAGTTGCTTGAGGCGGCGCTCGGCGGCGTGCAGGATGGCCCTGACGATGTCGGAGAAGCCGCGATGGTCTTGCAGGCGGATGACGTTGGCTTCGCCCAGCACGGGAAGCTGGTCGCCCATGAGGCGCGCAGGCTGCAGCTTTTCGCAGCCGAGACTCACTAGCAGCGGTTCACCCATCAGGTTGGCGTGCAGGGAAATGTGTTTCAAGGTGCGGATGGGGATGGCGGCGCCGGGCGCGTCGATGGCTACGCCACAGCCGTAAGAGTGTGTCACCGAGATTACGTCGTCGACATTCGGAAAGCGCGGCAGCAACTCATCGCGGATGCGGCGGACAGCGTAATCCACGGTGGGCGCGACGCATTGCACGGTGGTGGCGATCCCCAGGATGTTGCGCGTGCCGCTGCTGCCATCGGGGTTGCGATAGCCTTCGAACGTGAAACCGGTGAGCGGCGGCAGTGGATCGGGGACAGCGGTAGAGAGCGGCAGGTCGTCGAGGCGCGGTGGGGCGGGAAGATCGAGGAGTTCCTTGCGCACCCACGATCCGCGGGCGATGGGCCGGTTGGCGTGACCGATAATTTGGCCGTAGCGGAGCACGGCGTCGCCCGGTTCGAAGTCGGTGAGCGCGATCTTATGCGATTGCGGAATAGCTTCGCGCGCTGCCAGACCGTCCGTCAGAGTGTCGCCCGCGGAGACGCCGTCGGGGCTGACGACGATCGCCACGTTATCGCGGCCGTTCACGCGGATATACATGCCCCGATTCTATCGGTACGGGGCGTAAATGCGGAAGTGCGGAAGTGCGTTTCCCCCGAGCTACTACGCCACCGCCAGATTCTTTTCGGCGCGCCGGAGCCGGACCCGCACGGGACTCACGTCGCGGAACCGGTGGCTGAGGATGCGCAAGGCGGTGCCGCGGCGATCGCTGCGCGTGACCGAGGCTACGACGAAGAGGCGCATCTTTTCGCGGCCGTGGTAAAGCCCATTCCAGTCCATCGCCAACTCCAACTTCCTGCCCACCGCGATCGGTTCGGGAATCTGAATGAGGATGCCCGTCGCGCTCATGTCGAGTGTGCAGCCGTGTTTCCAGGCCGAATTGAGCGGGCCGTTAGCGGCTCGATAACGCAAAGGGGTTTGTATGGCATAGCGCCCTTTGGAGCGCCGATCCGGGTGAGTAAGAACCGAAGTCATGCACCCATTCTGGCGAATAAGTGTAAACACCAGATGAAACTTCGGAGTCGGAATGGTTATAGCAACCGGGCTTGCGGGCCCGGTTTGTACTCGAACTTACTGTTGCGGATCTTTCTGCGCCACTTGCGGGGATGCGGCGGCCAGCTTCTCCACGGCAGCCAACTGCTGGCGCGTGGCCGGAGCGTCCTGCGCGTTGGGCGCCATCGTCAAGTATGCGCGGAATTTCTCGACGGCTTCGGCATACCTATGCCGGTCGGCGTAGATGGTGCCCAGCAGTTGCTCGATTTGCGGGATCTCATGTTGCACATCGACCCTCTCGGCCGTGAGCGCGTTTTTCTCGGCCACGTCCACGTGCCGCAGGTTGTAATTCGCAGCCGCGTTATAGAAGTAAGCCTGCGGATACTCGTAAGAGTTGAGACGGAGGACGTGATCGGTGGTGTCCACCACTTCCTTCCAGTCGCGCGCTTTCACCCCCATAACGGCTAGGTGCAGATACGGCTCGGGCCAGCGTGGCTCGGCCTTGATAGCTGCTTCAAAGGACTCGTGGGCATCCGGAGTGTGGTCGTTGTCAAACTGCAGTTTGCCGAGTTCGCACCAGGCGAATGCAAAATCGGGATCCACCTTGACAGCCTCTTGGAGGCTGGCGATGGCCTCCTCCGGCTTGTTCTTTTTCGCCAGATCCAGGCCTTTCTGCAGAGCTTTTCGAGCCTCTTTCGGCGCCTTCAGAGTGGTGGCCGTCACGCTGGTTGCCGTTTCCGAGGCGCCCATGCGATGGATGAGAATGACGCCCACGTCCGGGTTGTCCAACGAAGTGCGTGAGGTCAGATTGATGGTTTTCGAAGAATAGCCGCCCAGCTTGGCGCGCAGTTCGCAGTTGGCGAGACGATTGCCCACGCCGAGGCTGCGCCCGGTACCGGTGGTGTTGCCCGAGGCCGGACTGGCGGTGCTGGGAAAGGGCGCCGAATTCCGGTTGGATGGGGAGGAGGTCTCGTCGGCGTCTGCAATTACGTCCGGGCTCTGCCCCAGCAGAACGGAGAAATAGCCTTTGCCATCGGTGTAGCCTTCCGCATGGGGACTGCCGTTACACACGCGTTCGATAGTGGCCGGGAAGCTTGGTGGCGTGCCGTCATCCACCATGACCCGGCCGCTCAGCCGGATCGGCGGGAGCTGGGACTGGCCGGATGTGGTGTTGGTAGTCCCAGTGGTGGAAGGTGGAAGAGTGGTTCGATTCGAAGTTGTGCCTCCCCCGCTGGACGGGTTGGTGGATGTGGTTTGGCTGAAGGCCGGAACGAGTAACATGGCCGCGGCAGCGGCAACAATCCCTCGCGTTCGACATTGGCGAGCCATTCTTATCCTCCTGTTGCACACAATTATGGCACAAGCAGCCGGGTATAACTGTAAAAGAAGGAGCGGAAACGTCCGATTTGCGGCCTCTGCCAGAAGCGACGCGCGGGCTGTTAAAATGCGGTCAGATGAAGATTATGAAGAAGATTCCGTTTCTTGCGGTGTGCCTCTCCTCGCTGCTGTGGATCGCCTGCTCGGAGCCGCCCCCTCCGGCGGCCAAGAAGGAGCCCGCGAAGCTGGCCGAACCGGTCTCGGGGCAATCGGCCCTTTTCAAGATGTACCAGAAGGCGCGCACGTGGTCGACCGACGCCCAGGTTCTGAAGCTCAACAGCATCCACCTGGCGGACGTTCCCGATGCCCCAGGGAAAACCGGGGCTTGGCAGGCCACATTTACCTCCGCCAATTTGGGGAAGATGCAAACCTATACTTTTTCAGTGGTGGAAGAAGAGGGCAACCTGCACGAAGGCGTATTCGGTACGGGCGAACAGGCCTGGTCGGGCAGCGAAGGAGTAGACACAGCTTTCGATATGCGCGCAGCGTCGATCGATTCCCCGGCAGCCTACAAGACGGCAGACGAGAAGGCCGCGGACTACGATCAGAAGCACCCCGGCATGCCGATTTCCTTCCAATTGGAAAAAACAAAACAGTTCAACAACCCGGTGTGGCGTGTGATCTGGGGAGAGTCGGTCGGGACCTCCAGCTTTTCCATTTACGTGGACGCCAGCACGGGGACCTTCCTGGAAAAGATGCATTGACCGGAGGCGGCGCCTCCGGATATCGCTTCGCGATAAGGAAGGATACTGAAGTCAGAAGCGGCCCATGCGGGTCCGTGAAGTCAGAAGGAAAACGCCTGCGCCCGCAAGCTTCGCCATTCTGACTTCAGCATCGTTCAGCACCCTTCAATATCGTTCCTTCTTCCTCAAACGCTCATTTTGATCAACTGCTCCGCGTGCTTGAGCGCTTCGGGCGTCAGTTTTTGCCCCGAAAGCATGCGGCCCACCTCGCGGGTGCGCGCGGCGGCATCCAATTCTTCCACGGTGGCCTCCGTCCGGCCCTTCGATTCGCGCTTCTCCACCAGGTAATGATGGTCCGCGAAGGAGGCGATCTGCGGCAGGTGCGTGACGCACAGCACCTGATTGTTGGCCGCCAGTTTTTTCAGCCGCCGGCCCACCCCTTCAGCGGCGCTGCCGCCCACGCCGGCATCCACTTCGTCAAACACCAGCGTACGCGGCGGACCGTTCCGCGGCGCCGCCAGGCACGTCTTGAGCGCCAGCGCAATGCGCGAGATTTCTCCTCCGGAGGCTACCTTTTCGAGCGGCCGCGGCTCCTCGCCGAGGTTGGGTGAGACCAGGAAGTCCACACGGTCGGCGCCGTTGGCGCCCCACGGCGCGGGGTTGATGGCCACCCGGAACACCGTGCCCGCCATGGCGAGCTCCGCCAGCTCTGCCTCCACTTTTTTTTCCAGTTTTCGCGCGGCGGCGGCGCGGCGGGCGGTAAGGTCGGCGGCCAGCTTTTCGAAATCGCCCGCCACGCGCTTCTGCTCGCGGCGCAACTCTTCCATGCGTTCCCCGGCGTGTTCCACGGCGGCGATCTGTCGCCGCACATCCTCCAGGAAGCGCAGCACGTCGGCGATCGACTGGCCGTATTTGCGCTTCAGCTTGTCGATGGCGGCGAGGCGCGTCTCCACCTCTTCCAGACGCGCCGGATTGGCCTCCAGCCGGCTCAAATAATCGCGCAGCGCGTAGGAGACTTCCTGCAGGCTGAGGTCGGCGGCCTTCAGATGCTCGCGCAAAACTTCCAGAGAGGAATCGATGCGGCAGAGTTCGTCCACTCGCCGCGCCGCCGTGCGGGTGAGCGAAAGGGCCGATTCCGGCGCATCGTAGACCGCTGCGTAGGCGGTGTTCGCGGCCTCCTCCAGCTTCTGCACGTTCTGCAGAACGCGCCGCTCATTCTCCAGTGCCACGTCCTCTTCGGGCCCCAGCGCGGCGCTCTCGATTTCCTTCCGCTGGAAAGACCACAGGTCCAGCAGCCGCAGTTTTTCCTGTTCGCTGCGCTCCAGGTCCTCCAGTTCGGCGCCAATGGAGCGCCATTGCTGGTAGAGGGCCGCGGCTCGTTCCAAAGGTTCGCGGTTGGCGGCGAAAGCGTCCAGCATGTCGCGCTGGGCGTCGGCCACGAAGAGAAGCTGCTGGTCGTGTTGTCCGTGAATATCGCCCAGGTGCGGAGCCAGATCCTTGAGCAGCGAAACCGCCACCGGCCGGCTGCCGACGAAGGCGCGCGACTTTCCGCCGGCCAGAATTTCCCGCTCCACCAGCAGCTCGCCCTCTTCAATTTCGAGGCCGGATGGCTCCAGCAGGCGGCGGATGGCCGTGTGATCCCGTACATCGAAGATGCCGGCCACGCGGGCGCGGGATTCCCCGGTGCGCACCATTTCGGCCGATGCCCGGCCGCCGAGCAGCAGTCCCAGGGCGTCCACCACGATGGATTTGCCGCTGCCGGTTTCGCCGGTCAGCAGGTTGAGGCCGCTATGAAAATGGATGCGCAGGCGCTCCACCACGGCATAGTTCTCCACCACCAGCTCCTGCAGCATGCTTGCGATTATAACTTGTAGTGGTGGGGTAGCCCATTTTGTGTCCCGATTAATACCGAATCATTACGTGCCTTTAATGGCGTCTTTCCGCAAGTCCTGCGCGTCTCTATGCTAGATTGAAAATAGGAGATGAATTGAGCTTCCCGGCTCCCGTTGCATTCCTCCTTCAAGACGTGAACATCTGGAACATGATCCAGGGCAGTGCTCTGACTCTGGCAGTCATGGGCGTGCTGATCTGCTTTTCCGTCTATTCCTGGACCATCATTTTTTCCAAATGGTCCGCGCTGCGCGGCGCGCGCAAGACCAACGACCGTTTTCTGCGAGCCTTCCGCAAATCCTCCGGATTGGAAGCCGTCATGGTGGCCAGCGAACGCTACCGTCCGTCTCCCCTGGTGACGGTCTTCGATTTCGGGTATGAAGAGGTGGAGCGGCAGGTCCGCGGCCGCAACAAAATGACCAACCGGACCGCCGTGGAGCGCGCCTTACAACTCGGCGTGAGCGAGGAAATGGCCCGCATGGAGCGCAACATGAGCTGGCTGGCCACCACCGCCACGGCGAGCCCCTTCATCGGATTGCTGGGTACCGTGCTGGGCATCATCCAGGCGTTCATGGACCTTAGCCAGCAGGCCAGCACCAGTCTGCGGACCGTGGGGCCCGGCATTGCGGAAGCGCTCATCGCGACCGCGGTGGGTCTGATGGCGGCCATCCCCGCGGCGATTTTTTATAATCTGCTCAGCACCAGAATTCGCGATATCGGCACCCGTATGGACGATTTCGCACTGGAATTTCTCAACATGGTGGAGCGCGGATTCGGAGAGTAGCTTATGGGCATGTCCGTGAATGGCGGCGGATCCGGGTCGCGGCGGCGCGGCAGCACCGCGCTCTCGGAAATCAATGTCACCCCCTTCGTGGATGTGGTGCTGGTGCTGCTGATCATCTTCATGCTCACCGCGCATGTGATGGAATACGGCCTCGAGGTCGATGTGCCGCAGGTGCGGTACGTGCAGAATACCACCCAGGATATGCCGGTGGTGACCATTGACAAAACCGGAGACTATACGTTCGCCAACGGCATCAGAGTCAATATCAATGACCTCGTGACGGCCATCCACAACCGCTATCCATTGGCCAAGGGCGTATACGTGCAGGCCGATAAGGACGCCATCTGGGACCCGATCGCGCAGGTGGTAGCGGAATTGGGCCATGGCAAGCTCCAGGTATATATGGTCACGAAGGCCGTGGAGACCACCGCCAAGAGGCGCTAGCATGCCCGCTCATGCCGACATCCTGGACCGTCCCGAGCCCCTTGCCAAACCGTTCTGGGTCTCGTTCACGCTGCACCTGGCGATATTGGGGAGCTTCTCGGTTGGCGCCTTGGTGAATCGCAGTCATCTGAACATGGGCAGCCCCACCGGCGGAGGGATGGGCGGAGTGCTGGTCAACCCCGTGGCGAGCATTCCGCTGCCCAACCGCGGGGGGCCGGAGAATCCGGTGGCCAACGACACCAAATCCCAGGTGCCCACGCCGCCCACGCCCAAAGAGAAGCCCAAGCCCGCTGCCAAAGAGAAGGCTCCGCCGCCGGATGCCATTGCCCTCAAAAGCGCGAAGGCGCTCGCGAAGCGGCCGGCGGAAACGCCACAGCAGCCCAACAAGTTTCGCGATTCGAAGCAATACGCCCCGAACCAGCTTTACAGCGATGTCGGCCAGCGAGTGAGTTCATCCAGCTACGCCGTGCAAGGCGGAGGCGGTGTAAGGCTGGGCGACAGTTCGCCCTTCGGCGAGCAATTCGGCCCTTATGCCAACATCATCCGCGACAATATCGCGCGCCAGTGGCGGCCGTCCGGCCTCGCCAGGACGTCGATCGTGCCGTCCGTTACGGTAACCTTCACCATTCGCCGCGACGGATCGGTGACCAACGTGAAGATATCGAGAAGCAGCGGCATCCCAACTATGGACCTTTCGGCGCAGCGCGCCGTGCTAGACGCCCAACTGCCGGCTCTTCCGAACGGCTTTCCACGCAACCAGGCCGATGTGGAAATGAGATTTGAATTGGGGAACTAAATGAAACGAATCGTCTGGATTACGGGGGCGGCCGCCGCAACGCTGGCTGTTCTGGTGGCCCAACAAGCCGATTTCCACGGTCTCATTATTGGACCCGCGCAAGTTCCCGCCCTGGCGGTGCCCGATTTCCGTGGCGATGGCGCGGCGCAATCCTTCATGACTGATTTCAATCAGACGTTGTGGAGCGATCTCGACGGCTCCGGAATCTTCAAAATGGTTCCCAAGGGGAGCTACCCCCTCAACGTTCCGCAGCAACTGAGCGATTTCAAAGTTCCGCCGCCAGTGCAAAACACGCCCTTACGCCGCGGCCAAGCCCCTCCTCCTCCGCCGACCGGCGGAGGCCTGTGGATGTCGGATTGGTCCGGTCCCCCGACACAGGCCAACTACGTGACCGTGGGGTACACAGCGGTGCAAAACAGTCTTTTCGTGCTGCGTGGCTGGCTGGTGGATCTGAGCATTCCGGAGCCGGCCAATGCCGGTGCGCTGGCCAAGACGTACATAGAATCTATGGACGAGGGCGGCGCGCGCAAGGCCGCGCACGAGTTCGCTTGCGATATTCTGCAGCGCTTCGGCTCGACGTGCCTGTTCGGAAGCCATATCTTCTTCGTGCGCCGCACCGGGAGTTTGAAGGCGCCGGTGTCGGAAATTTGGATGATGGATCCCGACGGGAAAAACCAAAAGCAAATCACCCGTTTCAACGCGCTCTCCGATTTCCCGGCGGTCTCTCCCGATGGCAGCAAGATAGCGTTCACTAGCTGGGTTCGCGGCAATCCTGGTATATTTGTGTTTTCGGTGGATTCGGTCCGGGATTTGCGGTTTTACAATCAGCGGGGCGCGTCGGTGACTGCCAGTCCTTCGTTCACTCCCGATGGCAAACAGATCGTTTTCGTATCGTCCGTGGCGGGCTGCTGCGGAATTTTCATCGCCAATCTAGATGGCAGCAACGTACATCCGATTACCTCTTCCCGATCCAACGACGCCGAACCCAAAGTGAACCCCAAAACCGGCGCGGAAATCGCGTTTTCTTCGGGCCGCTCCGGGCCCGAGCAGATTTACCGGATGAATATCGACGGTACCGATGCGGAACGTCTCACCGACGGCACGGGCGAAGCTTCGAATCCATCCTGGCATCCCAACGGAGAGTTTCTGGCCTACGCCTGGACCCGCGGGTACATGGCCGGTGCGTTCAACATCTTTGTCATGAACGTGGCTACGCGCGCGTACCAGCAGTTGACACACGGCGAAGGGAAAAACGAGAATCCTAGTTGGGCGCCGGATGGCAAACATATCGTGTTTATGTCCGATCGCACCGGCCGGCCCCAGATCTGGTCCATGCTTGCGGATGGATCGCAGCAGCAGCAGCTTACGACGCAGGGTTCTAATTTACACCCGGTGTGGGGTAAATAATTGAGGATTTTCAGGAGGCGATGTTCATGTTCAGCAAACGGAAGATTACAGTCATCTGTCTTGCGGTCTCGATAGCGCTATTCGCCGGGGGTTGCAAGAAGAAGGTTCCGGCTCCCCCGCCGCCACCGGCCCCCGCTCCGGCGCCCGCGCCGCCGCCGCCGCCCCCCGCAGCGCCGGTTGTGGCGCAGTTCACCGCGGAGCCGAGCACCATTCAGCGCGGGCAATCCGCCACGCTGCGATGGGAAGTCAGTGGCGAGACGGCCAATGTGTCCATCAATCAGGGCATCGGAACGGTACGGAGTACCGGGAGCCAGCAGGTCAGTCCCACCAATTCCACTACCTACGTGCTGACGGCCACCGGTCCGGGAGGGTCGGTCACTTCTTCGGCCACGGTGTCGGTAGTCATTCCACCGCCACCGCCACCGCCGCCACCACCGCCGGCGCCGGCTCCCCGAGCCACGGTGGAGGAACGCATCAGTTCCGATGTGCAGGATGCCTTCTTCGACTACGATAAAAGCGACGTCAGGAGCGATGCACGCGACGCTCTGACGCGCGACGCCGCCGCTCTGAAGGCCATTCTGTCGGAGTTCCCCAACGCCACCATCATGGTGGAGGGACATTGCGACGAGCGCGGCTCGGCCGAGTACAACCTCGGACTGGGCGACCGCCGCGCCAGTTCCGCCAAGGATTTCCTGGTATCGTTGGGCGTGCCTGGAGACCGGCTGAAGACCATCAGCTACGGGAAGGAACGGCCGCAGTGCACGGAATCCAACGAGGCCTGCTGGCAGAAGAACCGGCGGGCTCATTTCTCGCCCGGGCAGTAGGATAGATAACAGAGGCTTGACAACACGGGGCGGGCGCCGGGCCAATGCCGCGGCTTCCCGCCCCTCTGAGGAGAGTTGCATATGTTCCGACGCTTTGCGGTCTGTGCTCTGATTGCCGCGGTGGCGCTTTCGCTGTTCCCCATGCGTTCGCCCGCCGCCAGCAAGGAAATCATGGAATTACAGCGGGACGTCGCCGGCTTGCAAGAGCAGTTGCGTATTCTGAAGGAATCGCAGGATAAGCAGCTTGCGGCGCTTACCGTGCTGGTGCAGCAGGCGCTGGATACTTCCAAGTCATCCACCACGGGCGTGGCGGTAATCCAGAACAATCTGCAGCAGAGCCTCCGGGACATGGAATCCAAGGTGTCGACTCCTGTGGCGGGCCTTTCCAGCCGGCTCGACGGCATGGATCAGGATATGCGCACGTTGCAGCAATCGGTGAGCGATCTTAATGGTTCCATGATCAAGCTGCAGCAGCAACTGACCGACCTGAATCACGCCGTGGCCATCCTGGCGGCGCCGCCCCCGCCGCCGCCGGCCGCCACCGGCGTGCCCGGTGTATCCGGCGGAACAGCGGCCGCCGCCCCCGCGCCCGAGGCGCCCTGCCCTCCGGCCAGCCAACTATATCCCGACGCGAATTCCGACCGCACCGCGGGCAAGTACGATCTGGCTGTGAAAGAGTATGCCGACTATTTGCGCTGCTACGGCAACCTGCCCCTGGCCCCCAACGCGCAGTACTACATCGGAGTCATTCACGCGCTGCAGGGCGACAATGAATCCGCCGTCCAGGATTTCGACACCGTGCTGGAGAAATACCCCGACAATAGCAAGACGCCGGACGCGCTCTACTCCAAGGGGTTGGCGCTGGTAAGACTGGGCCGCCGCACCGATGGCGCCGACGAATTCGCGGAATTGATCAAACGTTACCCCAAAAACGATCTTGCCGTGAAGGCCTGCGACCAGCGCAAAAATATGGGTTTGAGCTGCGCCACTCCGCGTGCCGGCGCGGCCAAAAAGAAATAGGAGTCATCGTGGACCGCTACGAAGATGTTGCCCTGATGGTGGACCACTCCCTGCTGCGGCCGCAATTGACCCGCGCCGAGGTGGAGGCGGGGTTGGACTTGGCCAAACGCTACTGCGTGGCCGCGGCCACCATGCGCCCCTGCGATATCGATCTGGCAGTGCGCGCGCTCGAAGGAACGGCCGTCAAGCCGGGCAGCGTGGTCGGTTTCCCGCACGGCTCGCCAACCACCGCGGCCAAGCTATTCGAAACCCGCGACGCGCTGGACCGCGGCGCGCGCGAAATCGACATGGTGATCGCCATTTCCCGCCTGCTCTCGCGCGATCTCGACTACGTGCAGAAGGAACTGGACCAGATGTCGGAGCTGTGCCACCGGCATTCTGCCATCCTCAAAGTGATCTTCGAAAACGCCTACCTGACCGACGAATTCAAGATCCTCGCCTGCCAATGCTGCGGGCGCGCGGAGGTGGATTTTGTGAAGACGTCCACCGGTTTCGCGCCTTCGGGCTACACCGTCGCCGATCTCAAGCTGATGCGGCAACACACTCCCGCGCACATCGCCGTGAAGGCTGCCAGCGGCCTGAAGACGCTCGACCAGGTGCTGGAAGTCCGCGCACTCGGCGTGACCCGCGTGGGGTTGACCTCTACCGCCGCCGTGCTGGACGAATGGAAGTCCCGGCTGGCCGTCGCCGCCACGGTATGATGGCTGAATGGCCGCTGTCGCCCCCGCTGTCGGTTCCAACGCCGCGCCGCCGGGCGCCGTCCGCAGCAACCCCTGGATCGTCAGCCGCGGTGTAGATCTTTCCCTGGTCATCGGCAGCGCCCTCGCCGGGTACGCCTACCTGCTGCTCTATGCCGCATTCCACGTTCCTATCACGCTGCTCTGGTGGTTCTGGTCCGTGGGTTTCGACGGCACGCACATCTTTGCCACGGCCAGCCGTACCTATTTCGACCGCGAAGCGCGCGCGCGCAATCCGCGGCTGCTCTACGGCAGCCTGATCTTCTTCTTCGCCATCGGACCGGCCATGGTGCTCGCCGGAGCCGTGAAATATCTGGCCATTCTGGTGGGTGCCTGGGCCTATTATCACGTGATTCGCCAGCACTACGGTTTTATGGTGCTCTACAAAGTGAAATGCCGCGACTTGCGCCCGCTCGACAATACTCTCGACCGCATTTTTCTCGGCGTCATGCTGGTTTTCCCGCCATTTCACCGCTTCTTCCTCCACCACCCGGAGGAATTGGGCCTGCACACCGCGTTTCCCCGCTTGGAGCCGTTACTATGGGCCGTGGTGGTAGCGACCCTGGTTGTCTATCTGGCCCGCCAGTGGGTGCGATGGCGGTCCGGCGAGCCGGCCAACCTGCCGAAATATCTCTTGTTCGCCGCTGTCATGCCGCTGCACTGGCTGACCTTCGCGTACATGAGCTGGCAGGCCGCGGTCCCCACCGTGACCATCGTGCACAACTTGCAATACCACGCCATCGTCTGGTTCCACAATCGCAACCGCTATGCCGGGGCGGGCGAATCGGCCCACGGACGCATCCCCGCGGCGGTCAGCCGCAGCCTGTTGGCGTACATCGCCGTGGGCCTCGTATTCAGCCTGCTCTATCGAATTCCAGGTTTTGCCTTGGGCAAGGTGTCGGAGCTGGCATTCGGCTTTTTCTGCGGCTTCGGCCTGACTCACTATTACCTGGATAGCCGCATCTGGCGCGTCCGGCACGATCCCGGACTGCGCGCAGCTTTGCGGATGGGGTGATTGGGTTTTCACCACAGAGGCACGGAGACACAGAGAGAACCGCAAGATTGACTGCCGCAAATGAGCCTTTCTCCGTGCTCTCCGCAACCTCTGTGGCCTACTCCGGGAAGACGCGGCGACTCCCGCTTTGAGCCGTCATTTCTTGAGCTTTTCTCTGTGTCTCTGTGCCTCCTAAGAGCCAAAATCCTCGATTTGTTGGAAATAAAGGACTTCGGTTTCTGCTCGTTCGAGGCCACGCACGCTCCGTCAAGACTCTGTTTCTTCCCCCGCCAAACAGGCCACGCCAGTCAACTGCTCTGTGGTGAACAAGAGTTACCCTAAGAGTTGATCCCGATCAACCTTCCCGACGTACGGCCGTGGTGGACACGGGTGCGGCCGACGGCTCACTATCTGGTGGAAACCGAGGCGCATGTTTACGCATTGGCGGTTGCCGCCAGCGTGCTGCTGGCCTTCTTCCCGTTCCTCACGGTGATGGTTTCGCTGTGCCGCGACGTGCTGCACTGGCACGCGGCCGAAGAGGCAATTTACCTCGCGGTGAGCGACTTTTTCGCGGGCAAAGCGGGCGAGTTTATCGACTATCACCTCCGCTTGGCCTGGTACATCCCCAAGCTCAGCTATACCTCGATATTCCTGTTGCTCTTTACCGCCAACGGCGTCTTCGAGCCGCTGGAAGTGGCCCTCAACCGCGCCTGGGGCGTGACTACCAACCGCAGTTACCTCAAGAACCAGGCGATCAGTCTGGGACTGATTCTGATTTGCGGCGCCCTAGCGCTGCTCTCTCTCATGCTCACCGCGCTGGGTGGCCATTTCCTGGTGGGCGCCACCGGCATCATGGCCGATATCGGCGCATTCATGCAGCGGCTGTTCTTTAAACTGGCCGCCATCCCGGTATCGATGTTCGCCCTGTTCCTGGTCTACTGGCTGCTGCCCAATCGCAAAGTTGAGCCGGCTCGCGTGGCGCCCGTCGCCATTGTTGTAGGCCTCATTTTGGAAGGCCTAAAGTACATCAACATGCTATTCACGAACGTCATCCACCAGAAGCTGGACCGTGAATACAAGATTTTCGAGTACTCCGTCACCATCCTGCTGTGGAGTTTCGTCGCGGCCCTGGTCATCCTGGCGGGAGCGCACTGGACCGCCCGCCACGATACCCAAGATCCGCTATCGTAGAGGATGCATGAAAGATTGGGCCGCGACTGCAAAAGCCGCCGGGCTGGACATACCAGCCAAAGACATCTCCCGGATTGTCCAGCCCCTGAATGGTCTCGAAGAGGTCTTTCGGCCGCTGGCGGAAAGCTTGACTCCCGAGATGGAACCCGCCGTCTCGTTCCGTGCGGACGAGGAGCAGGCGTGACCATACGGGAAGCTGCCGAATCTCTGCGCCGGCGCCGTTTTTCCGCACTGGAATTGACCACCGCCACGCTGGGACGCATCGAGCGCCTCAATCCGACCCTGCGGGCTTTCCTCACCGTCACCGCCGAACAGGCCCTCAAGCAGGCCCGTCAGGCGGATGCCGACTTGGCTGCGGGTAATGACCGGGGTCCGCTGCACGGCATCCCGGTCGCCGTGAAGGATATCTTCCATACCCGCGGCGTACTCACTACGGCGGGTTCGCCCATCTACCGGAATTTCGTTCCCGATCGCGATGCTTTTGCGATAGCGCGCCTGGAACACGCCGGCGCAGTGATGCTCGGCAAGCTGAACATGCACGAATTGGCCTACGGGATCACTTCCGCCAACCCGCATTTCGGCGCGGTGCGCAATCCCTGGAACGGCAAGCACAGCCCGGGGGGCTCCAGCGGCGGATCGGGCGCGGCCGTGGCCGCCGGTCTGGTTTACGCCGCCTTGGGCACCGATACCGGGGGCTCCATCCGCATTCCGGCCTCGTTCTGTGGGACCGTGGGCCTCAAGCCGACCTACGGCCGCGTCAGCCGCCGCGGCGTGATGCCGCTCTCCTGGTCGCTCGATCACGTCGGACCCTTGACCAGTTCCGTCCGCGATGCCGCCCTGCTGCTCAACGCCATCGCCGGGCACGATCCCGCCGACGCCAGCTCGTCGCGCTATCCCGTGGTGGATTTCGTCCCCGACGCCGACTGCCCCGTGCGCGGCTTGCGCATCGGCTTTCCCGAGAATTTCTTCTTCGAGCGCGTGGATGCCGACGTGGAGCTGTGCGTTCGTGGCGCCGTCGCCCGGCTGGAATCGCTGGGCGCGAATGTTAAGCCTTTAAAGGTTCCCGACATCGCGGCGATGAATGCCACCGCCCGGGTGATTCTGCTGTGCGAGGCTTCCGCCATGTTGGAACCGCACCTGGCGGACCGGGGGCAGTTCGGTCCCGACGTGCTGGCGCTTCTCGACCAGGGCGGCCTGTTGCCCGCTACCGACTACATCCACGCCCAGCGATTGCGCAGGCAGATGCAGCGGGAGTTTGCCCGCATCTGGTCCAGCGTGGATTGCCTGATTGCGCCTACCACTCCCAATACGGCGCCACGCACGGGCGATACCACGGTGAAGCTCGGCGGTCACGAGGAGGACGTGCGTCTCGCGACCACGCGCCTGGTGCGGAGCATGAACCTCTTGGGTTTGCCCGCGCTCTCCATACCCTGCGGGTTGAGCGGTGACGGGTTGCCGGTGGGCCTGCAGATTATCGGGCCGGCGTTCGAGGAAGCCCTGATACTGCGGGTGGGCGCGGCGATGGAAGACGGCGGCGTGGGGATTCCCCCGTGCCCAGTTGGGTGACGCGGGGTTTCAGCCGTCAAAATCGCGGATTTCAGTCATTCTGATCCTCAAAACCGTATTTCGCCGGTACCAAATGGCATAGAACGGTAACCGCTGTGTTTACATTTGGTTAACGATACTAATTGGCCCGAAACCGGCCTCGTTCGGGGTTTTAACCTCAACATAGTGGATCGTAAACTCCGAGAATTCGGCGTAACAACCTTATTTAACAACGAAATCATCCCATTGATTCTAATGGCTTCGGACTTGCTATAAGGTTCATCCATCTCTGCGTTCGAGAGGACCCGGTTCGCTGGCGGTGCCATTCCCCACGGTGCATTAAATTTCGAAATTCTTGCTGAGGAGAGATGTATGAAGAAATACGCAGGAAGCAGGAGATTTTCCTGGTTATTGGTCGGCCTGGTTTTACTCGCCCAGGCTCTTTCAGCCCAGTCGCTGACCACTGGCGAAATCGCCGGGGTGGTGAAGGATCCGACCGGCGCGATCGTCCAAAATGCGACCGTTACATCGAAGAGTTTGGACACGGGCGCCACGCAGGAGGCGAAAACCAGCGTTGCGGGAGAATATCGGTTCCAGCTTTTGAGGCCGGGCCACTATTCCGTCACCGTCTCGCAGACCGGTTTTCAGAAGTTGGAGCGGACTGCGGAGGTGCTCGTTGGCGGCATAGTCACACTTGACATGACGCTGACGGTCGGCCAGGCGACCCAGACGGTGGAAGTCACCGCCGAGGCGCCGTTGGTGAATACCGAGGCGAGCACGAATACCTCATTCACACCCGAGCAGTTGACGCAGTTGCCTTCGGCGGGCGGCGACATCACGAACATTGCGTATACCGCGCCCGGCGTGGTGGTCAACACCACCGGCGGATATGGCAATTTCCAGGTCAACGGGCTGCCGGCCACGTCGAACCTCTTCACCGTCAACGGCGAGAACGACATGGACCCGTACTTCAACATCAACAATTCGGGCGCCTCGAACCTCACCATTGGCCAGAACGAGTTGCAGGAGGCCACCATCATCGCCAATCCGTACGGCGGGCAGTACGGCCAGCTCTCGGGAGCGCAGGTGACGTATGTGACCAAGGCAGGGACCAACCAGTACCACGGCAACGCCATGTATTGGTGGAATGGCCGCAAAATGAACTCCAACGACTGGTTCAACAATTATTACGGTGTTCCCAAGCCGTTCTCCAATGCCAATCAGTGGGCCGACAGCTTTGGCGGCCCGGTCTTGAAAAACAAGACATTTTTCTTTGTGGATAACGAGGGCCTGTATTTCGTGCTGCCGAACGTGTATGAGGTGACGATCCCCACTCCCGCGTTCTCAACGGCAGTTCTCAACAACGTCACCACCGTAGCGCCGGCCGAAGCCAATGCTTATAAGACGATGCTTGGCCTGTGGGCCAACGCTCCCGGGTCGGCAGGCTCGGTGATTGTGCCTGTTGCCAGCCAGCCGTCCTCCTGCACTTCGGTCACGCTTCCGGGGTACAACGGCGCCACAACGCCGTGCGAGCAGAAGTTCGAAGGAAGCTCCAGCGCGCACGGGCACGAGTGGATCCTGTCTTTCCGCGTCGACCAGAAACTGGGTCAGAACGGCAACGTCTTCTTCCGTTATAAGGCCGACAAGGGTTTGCAGCCTACGACGCTGGACCACATCAGCCCCAACTTCGACGCGCTCTCGAACCAGCCGTCATATGACATGCAGCTCGGGGAAACTCAGGTCCTTAGCTCGCGTATGACGAATAACTTTACGGCGGCATTCAGCCACTATGTGGCGCTATTCTCGCAGAATGCGGCAGAGGTCGCCGCAACTTTCCCCTATCAGATTGCGACATCCGGTACGGTGCCGTTCTCGGGCTTTAACTCGCAGGGCAGCTTCCCACAGGGCCGAAACGTCACGCAGTACCAGTTCATTGACGATTTCACGATGAATCGCGGGGTCCACAGCTTGAAGTTCGGCGAGAATTTCCGGCGATACGACGTAAGCGATCACAACTTCTTCTTCAACAATCCGGCAGTGTATTTCGGCTACACCACGAACGGCCTGCAGAACTTCGTCAACGGCTTGGCCTACCAGTACCGCAAGAGTGACAATCTGGCCGCCGATGTCCCGATTGCGATGTGGGGCTTGGGTGCCTATGCGCAAGATGACTGGAGCGTGGCGTCCAACTTGAAGCTGACCCTGGCGTTTCGCGTGGAGCACAATTCCAACCCGGTTTGCAATTTCAACTGTTTCGCGAATTTCAAGAGCGGCTATAACACCCTGGCCAGCTTCACCAGTTCCAACCCCGGCAATGTTCCGTACTCGGCCGACATTACGCCCGGCTTGAACAAGGCTTACGCCGACGTCGATAAGCTGCTCTATTCGCCGCGCATCGGGTTCAGTTGGTCGCCTGGCGGGAACCACAAAACGGTGGTCAGCGGTGGTTACATGCTGGCTTACGACAACGCTCCCGCCGGCCAGGTGGACAACCTGTTGAGCAATCCGCCCGTTTCGGTGGCCATTCGTGTGCGGCCTGCCGCGGGCATCGCGCCGTTCGATCCGGCCGGCGGCGCGGCGGTATGGCAGGCTTCAGCGAACGCCTTCTCGCTAAACGAGACTTACGGCCAGATCTCGTCGGCACTGAAGGCCCTGGGCGCTACCTTCAGCGCCCCCAGCGTGAATTCGATTGTGGGAACCATGCATTCTCCCAGGGTGCGCGAATGGAATCTACAGGTGCAGCGCCAGGTGAGCAGTGATATTGTCCTGTCGGTGAACTACGCCGGCAACAACACAATCCGGCTTCCCTATTCCAACGCCTGGCCCAACGCATACGATGAATACGGCCTGTATCCGGGCGTGGCGGGTATCAACCCTGCTCCCGCCGTACCCAACTACCTGATCTTCACGCAGTACCAGAGCGGTGCGAGGGGTAACTACAACGGCGTGAGCTTCATCGTGACCAAGCGCTTCGCGCGCTCTGTCACTGCTCACTTCAGCTACACCTACTCTCATGAGCTCGACGAATGCTCCAACGGCTGCCTTTTTGGAAGCGGCAACGGCCCCGACGTCGGGGGACAGATCAATCCGCTCAGCCTGCGGGCCGACAACTACGGTAACGGCGACTACGACATCAAGCACAGCTTTGTGGGCGACTTCGTGTTCAATCCGACGTTTCATCCGGCCAGCCGGGCAGTGAAACAGATTGTGAATGGCTGGGAGATGTCGGGCAAGATCTTCTGGCGGAGCGGGCTGCCATACAGTGTCACCGACAGCTACAACTCGGCACTCGGCAACGGCGGCGGCACGATCCTCGCCACTCCGCTGGGACAGGGCTGGGGCGGGTTGAGCTGCGGCGTGTCCGCGGCCGGCAGCGATCCCAGTGTCGCCACGCCTTGCATCGACTCCAGCAAGTACCTAAACAGCGGCGCCGCGACCTTTAACAACTTTACGGAATGGTCCCCGGCGACACGCAATCAACTGTTCGGACCGCACTACTTCGACCTCGATCTGAACCTGTACCGCAACTTCACCTTCAAGGAGCGGTTCAAGCTGGCCGTGGGAATCCAGGCCTTCAACGTCCTGAACCACCCCAATTTCGGCAATCCGGACAGCACCTTCGGTGATGGCACTACCGGAATCATCCAAGGCACGGTCGCCACGACGACCAGCCCGTACGGTTCGTTCCTAGGGTTCGACTCTTCCGTCCGTGTGGCGCAGATTTCCGGAAAACTCAACTTTTAACGCGCTTAACTCTGCTTAACCCACCTCTCTGAACAACCGGCCGCGCGCTCATATGGGCACGCGGCCGGTTCCTTTTGGACGTTCCAACACAGAATCGTCCCGTCTTTTATTTCCAACCTTGTAGAATTTCCCCCCAAAAACCGTATTTCGATTTTCCAAATGTCATAAAAGTGGTTAATATTAGTCCTTGCAGGAAGATAGCAGGTTGTTTCCGGAACGGAGCAGCCGTTTTCCGTCCTCAAAAAGCCAACTCCTGGGATAACGCTTTCGTCCTAACGTCTCCTAAACTACTGTTTAACCTTGGATTAACCCATTTCTAACAAATGGTTCCAGACGTGCTACGGCCAACGCATGCCATTGACCGGCTTGGTTGCCGGTAAATTCCTTGATTCCGGTCCAGACGGAGGAAGAGTTTTATGACGATACGCCACCTGTTTACGCGGCTTTCCGCAGTTGCGGCCCTGCTTTTAATAGCTAGCGCCGGTTCTTACGGGCAAACCATCACGACCGGAGACCTGACCGGGGTCGTTAAGGACGCCACGTCAGCCGTAGTGCCGGGGGCGACCGTTACCCTGAAGAACACCGATTCGGGCGAAACGCGCACCGAGCAAACCAACTCCACCGGCACGTATCGCTTTGTCTTCTTGAAACCGGGGAATTACACGATTTCCGCGTCCTCCGCGGGGCTGGTGTCGGACACGGCCAAGGTAGCGGTGGAGGTCGGCCAGGCGGTTTCGCTCGACCTCGTCGCCAAGGTGCAGACCGTCGGCCAGACCATTGAAGTCAGCGGTGTCGTCGATTTGCTGAATGTCGATAACGCTAACCTCAGCACCACCTACACCACCAAGCAGATGGAAGAACTGCCCATGCCGGGCGGCGACATGACCACCATCGCGTTCACCGCGCCCGGAGTGGTCATGAGCACCGGCGGCGGATATGGCAACTTCAGCGCGCACGGGTTGCCCGGCGTATCGAATTTGTTCACCATTAACGGCAACGATTACAACGACGCCTTCCTGAACCTGAACAACTCGGGCGCCAGCAACCTGTTGCTGGGAGCTAACGAAGTCCAGGAAGCCGCGGTCGTCCAGAACGCTTACAGCGTGCAGTATGGACGCCAGGCCGGCGCCCAGGTCAATTACATCACCAAGTCCGGCACCAACGGCTATCACGGAGATTTCGCCTACAACTGGAACGGCGACAAACTGAATGCCAACGACTTTTTCGCCAACTCCGAGGGCCTCCCTCGCGAAAAGGCGATCTCTAATGAATGGGCGGTCGATTTCGGCGGCCCAATCCTCAAGAACAAAACGTTCGCCTACGCGGACACCGAAGGGTTGTACTACACGCTGCCCACCGCGGGCGTCGTCACCATCCCCACTCCCCAGCTTCAGACCTACATTTTGAATACGATTAATCCCGCCCAGGATTCCCTCTACCAGAACGCGTTCAAAATCTGGAACGGAGCGCCGGGCGTCTCCAAAGCCGTGCTTATTAGCAACGGCCCCGGCCAATTGCAGGATGGCAACGGCGTTCTCGGATGCGGCGTCACGGGTTTCGCAGGCACTACCGCCCCCAATGGCGGGATATTCGGCACCAACGTCCCTTGCGGCGAGTCGTGGGCCCAAAGCGGCTCCAACACCAACCGGGAGCACCTCTACACCATCCGCGTGGACCAATCCATCACCGACAAGCAGAAGCTTTACGTCCGCCTGAAGCACGACGATGGATTCCAGCCCACCTCAACAAATCTGATCACCAGCATCTTCAACGAACAAAGCATCCAGCCCGAATGGGATGCCGCGATCAACCATACCTACGTGATCTCGCCCACCATCGTCAACAGTTTGATCGCGTCCGTTTTGTGGTACAGCGCCTATTTCGGCCCCCCGAGTGTGAGCGCCTCGCAAAAACTGTTCCCGTACCTGTTCAGCATTGGCGACGGCGGCGCCAATGGCGGCGGCTTCTATAACATGGGTTCCTACTGGCCGGCTTTCCCTCAGGGCCGCGATGTGGGCCAAGGCCAAGTGATCGATGACCTGTCTATCACTCGGGGCCGCCACACCATCAAAGTCGGCGGAAACTACCGCCGCAACCGCGTCAGTGACTTCGGTTTGCTGGAAGGCACCATCGGGCAATATAACTTCGGTTCGCTGACCGATTTTGCCAACGGTGTCACGGATGCGAATTTCAATAGCTACTACTACCAGAACTTCCCTTCGATCACCACCGCGCACACCCGGCTGTATAACGTTGCCTTCTACGCGCAGGACGAGTGGGCCGTCAAACCCGACCTCAAAATCACCTTCGGAGCGCGGATCGACCGCACCGGCAACCCCAAGTGCTCGGATGACTGCTTCTCGCGGCTGACAGCGCCGTTCACTTCGTCCGCCTTTAACAAGGGTGTGAATATCCCATATGACCAGTCCATCGATACCGGGCTTTCGCACGCCTATTACGGCGTCGATGCGGCCGTAGCGCAGCCCCGCGTGGGCATCGTCTGGAGCCCCAAGGGCGGTACTAATTCCACGGTCGTCCGCGGCGGCTTTGGGCTCTTCGCCGACCTGGCCCCGGCCTTCCTGATCTCGCACCTGTACAGTCAGGCGCCATATCCATTTAGTGCCGTCGTCCTCGACGGCTCCGAGGTGGGGCCCGCAAGCGATTCGGCCAGCGCCGCGGCCGGCGCCCAGAATCAGTTCAATGCCTTCAAAACCGGATTCTTCGGCGGCCAAACGCTGGCTCAATTGAACAATTCGGTGCCTGGCGGATTCGGCAGCTTCAACTACTTCTCCATCCCGCAACACTTCGGTACTCCGGAGTACGCCGAGTGGAGCTTCGAGATCGAGCAAAAAGTCGGCGAGAAGAACGTCGTTGTGGCTACCTACTCGGGCAACCATGGGTATAATCTCATGGTGCAAAATGGATTCCCCAACGCCGCGGCTCCGGGCGGCTTCGTCGGCATGCCCTCGGTTCAGCCCGACCCCCGCTTCCTGAACGTTACCGAGATCGGCAACCAGGGCAAATCGAACTACGATGGCTTGACCGTTCAGTTCCGGCGGGCCTTTACGAGAGGCTTCCAGGGCCAGATCAACTACACCTGGAGCCACGATATGGACGACATCTCCAACGGCGGTTCGGGCCTGCAATTCGGTTACAACACCAACACCGTGAGCACTTTGGTGAACCCGAACATCGCCAGGGATTATGGTAATGCCGATTACGATATCCGCAACAACCTGACGGCCGATTTCGTGTACGACACTCCCTGGAAGTTCAGCCACCGCGGCCTGAATTACGCCCTGGGCCAATGGTCCCTGTCCAGCAAGTTTTACGTGCGGTCCGGAGTTCCTGAAACCATTACCGATGGCTTGCTCGGTAACGACTTCCAGGGAACGTTAAACGCCGCGCTTACGGCTGACGCGATCACACACGTTCCCGGGTCCTGCGGAAGCGGCGCCGTCAACGGAGCTGTGCCCTGCTTGTCCCCGTCGATGTTCCTGCCCGCCGGTACCGAACCGGGCTTCGGCAATCTCGGACGCAATACCCTGTTCGGACCCGGCTACTTCAATATCGACACGACTCTGTACAAAAACGTCGAGATCACCGAGCGTGTTCGATTAACCATCGGCGCCAGCGCTTACAACCTGCTCAACCACCCGCATTTCGGATCCCCGAATTCCAACGTCGCCTCGGGCGCTCTGGGTGGGATCTACAACACCGTCGGAACTCCCACCAGCGCTTACGGTTCTTTCCAGGGCTCCGTGGTGAACGGTCGTCTCCTGGTGCTGACCGCCAAGTTCCGGTTTTAGTTCGACCTCGTCAGTACAAAATGCCACGCGCTCCGCAAGGGGCCCGTGGCCTTTTTTGTGCGTGGCGATGACGCACAAAATCAAAATCTCCGCCGCGCAACGGTGTATCCTGAACTCAAGTAACGTCCGATGGCGGTTGGGCTCCAACTCGTGCGGGAAGCGTGTATCATCTTAGCGGTCTGCGCCTGCCTCCCCGCGCAGGTGGCCGGGGTTGTGAACGTGGTTGGCCGGGTCGTCGACGAAACCGGCGCCGGCATCGAGGGCGCCCGCGTGGAATTTCGCCCCGCGGACGGTGGAAGTCCCGTTCCGGTCTCCTCCGATCCAGCCGGCAATTTCCGCGCGACTCTCGCGGCCGAAGGCGACTACGCCGTCCGCGCCGAACGCCAGGGATTCTACGTCTATCAGGGCTCCCAGTCCTTTGCCGCCGGCGCCAGCCAGCTTACCGTCACGCTGAATCACGTACAGGAATTCTCCGAGAAAGTGGATGTCACAGCCTCGTCGCCGCCCATCGACCCGCAGCAGCCGTCCGATCACAAGGAGCTGGTCAACGCGGAAATCCAGGCCATCCCGTTTCCCGCGTCGCAGGATTATCGCAACGCCTTGGCCTTGATGGACAGCGTGGTCCTCGACAACCAGGGCATTCCCCATTTCAATGGTGGCTCGGCCGATCAGACCAACTACACGCTCGATGGATTCAATATGTCCGATCCTGTCACCGGTGGCCTCGACACGCGCCTGAACGTAGACTCCGTCCAGTCCACCGATCTCGAGAGCAGCCGCTTCTCGGCGGAAAACGGCCGTGGCGCCGCCGGTGTGCTCGATGTGAAGACCAAGATGGGCGACGACCGCTGGCGTTTCGGCGCCACCAACTTCTTCCCCTCGATCTCGACCGGCGGAGGACTCCACATCAATAAATTCACGCCGCGGCTCGAGTTCTCCGGGCCGCTGGTTAAGGGCAAGGCCTGGTTTTACAATGGGCTCGACGTCTTTTATCACGACGACTCGATTTATGGCCTCCCGCGCGGGCAGAACCGCGTCCGCGGCACGGATTTTAACGACCTTAACCGCTTCCAGGCCGACCTGACCCAGGCCAACATCCTCACCGCCAGCTTTCTGTACAACCTCTCGGATAGCAACCACAACGGCCTGAGTGTCCTCACCCCGGTGCAGACCACTCTCTCGCAGCGCCGCACGCTCTATATGAGCACCATTCGCGATCAGCACTACTTCGGGCACGGCGCCTTGCTCGAGGCCGCATTCGCCGACAGCCGCAGCCAGCTCCGCGAACTCCCGCAAGGCGGCCAAGTCTTCGAAATCACGCCTTACGGCGATCTCGGCAACTATTTCGTGGCGCTCGAAAGGCATGCCTACCGCCAGCAATGGCTGGGCAACCTGTATCTGCCCACGCTGCATTTTCTGGGCGCGCACCAGTTGAAATTCGGCGTAGATCTGGAACGCGAAGCCTTTCACCAGCACAGCACGCGCCATCCATACGAAGTACTGAACGCCGACGGCACCGTGGACCGGTATGTCACCTTCGAGGGCAACCCTTTTGAGGACCGCAAGAACTTCGAGGGCGCCCAGTATGTGCAGGACCACTGGAATCTCCGCGAGGGGCTTTCGCTCGAAGGCGGACTGCGCACGGAGTGGAATGAGATCGTCCGCGCCCTGGAAGTGGCTCCCCGCTTGGCCGTTGCCTGGGCTCCGCATTTCCTGCCGGACACCAAATTCTCAGCCGGCTGGGGCGTTTATTACGATGCCATCAACCTGAATATCGTGTCGCAGCAGCAGGACCAGGTGAGTCTCTCGACCTTTTACCTCCCCGGCGGTGTGGTGGAGGGACCCGTGGAGACGCAGTTTGAGGTCTACGACAAGCTTCTCAAGGTGCCGTACTACCAAAACGCCAGCGCCACGGTCGAGCGCAAGTTACCGCGTCAATATTACTTGAAGGCCGGGTTTACGCGCCGCGCCGGCAACCGCGGGCTCACCTTTTATCCCGCCGTTCCGGTGACGGAGGATACTTACGTTCCGGGCGTCACCTACGTTCTCGACAACTCGCGGCGCGAGCGCTACGATGCCGTGGACCTCTCGCTGCGCCACACCTTCTCGGGCAAGTTCGAGTGGTTCGCCGGGTACACACGCTCTTCCGCGCGTTCCAACGCAGCCGTGGACTATAGCCTCGAAAACCCCATCTTCGGCCCCCAGGGCGCCGGCCCGGAGCCATGGGACGCTCCCAACCGGTTCCACACGTGGGGCTGGGCTCCGCTGCCCAATCGCATATTGCCTCACGGCCTGAAGTTCATCACGCGCAATACTTCCGTCGCTTACCTGGTGGAATATCGCACCGGTTTTCCATTCAGCGTGGTGGACCAGCAGGGCTTCATGCTGGGAGCCCCCAACTCCGTGCGCTTCCCGAACTATTTCAACATCAACCTCACTCTGGAGCGCCGGTTTACGGCCATTCACTACCTTTGGGCATGGCGATTCGGCTTCAACAATCTCACCAACAACCCCAATCCCAACGTGGTGAATAACGTGATCGGCACGCCGGAATATCTTACCTTCACGCGCGGCCAGGTGCGCGCCTTCAACGTGCGCCTGCGTTTTCTGGGCCACCGGTAAAGGCCGGTTGGCAACCCCGGCGGGCTAAAGCCCGCCATCCAGGGCAAATGGCACTGCATACGCGAGTCTCCTTAGGCCTAAGTTCCAGAATTCTAATTGCAAGTTATTGATTCCACAGGCTCGCTACATGACTACAGTAGGCATGTAACCGCACAAGACAAAGGACTTAACATTTGTTTTCCGGAACTTCGGCTTAGGTACGCCCCCACACACTGGCGTTACGACTGCAACCATAGCAGCCGTGTGTCGCGCGATAATGCATGGAGGAGGAGAGCAATGAAACAGTTCACATTCAGTGCAGCGTTGATCTTGTCGGTCGCAACCATTGCCGCCGCCGAGACCGCCACGGAACGTCTCACCGCATCGGCGGACGTCTTCCAGGAAATCATGGGCACGCCCGATAAAGGGATTCCCCAGGATCTGCTGGCCAAGGCGCAGTGTGTCATCATCGTCCCCGGGCTCAAGAAAGGCGCATTCGTAGTGGGCGGCCAGTACGGCCGCGGCTTCGCCGAGTGCCGTCACGCAGATGGTTATGGCTGGGGCCCTCCAGGCGCGGTTCGCGTGGAAGGCGGCAGCTTCGGCTTCCAAATCGGCGGATCTTCCACCGATGTGGTGATGCTGGTGATGAATAAAAGAGGCATGCAGAAGCTATTGGGCGACAAATTTACTCTGGGCGCCGACGCTTCCGTGGCTGCCGGGCCCGTCGGCCGGACCGCCGATGCCGATACGGATGCCCGGATGAACGCCGAGATCCTCGCTTGGTCGCGAGCCAAAGGCCTGTTCGCGGGTATTTCACTGAGCGGTGCGACGTTGCGCAACGATGCCGACGTGAATGCCGAACTTTACGGCCGGAAGATCGATAACAAAGAAGTACTGGGCGGCGCCGTCGAGCCCCCGGCTGCGGCGCAAGCTCTACGCGCCGAACTGGACAAATATTCCATGCGCAAATAATGCGCGCGCTACCATAGTTGCATGGCGTCGCCGCCCATTCCGCCGTCGTTGGAACACCTGGCGACCCGGCCGTTCTCGTTCTATCCGCCGATTGTCAACGTCGAGCACAATGAGTGGCTGTTCCGGAAAGCCACGTGGTCGGAGATTCAGGTAGTCAACTGCAAAAGCAACGAAGAGATTTGGATTTCCCGCCGCTACATCGGGGAAGTGTCGCGCGTCGACGATCCGGTCTTGATTGTCGGCTTAAACCGCGAACTCGAGCTCAAGGGCGGCATGATCGTTCCCTTACAGCGGCGCATCATCGAGATGCCCGCGGCAGTGGGCGCGCGCGTGCCTGCCCCTGGCACCGCCGCGGAACGGAACGAACCGGCGCCCGTGGTCGGCATCCGGCTGGAACCCAGCGACCGCCGCATCTTCAGGTTGATTCTGATCTCGGTGGCGGCCCTGTTGGTGCTTTATCTGCTAGCGATCGGTTTTACGAGGGTGGGAGAGTTGCGGCAGAAGAACGTGGTGTTCGTGGGCGGCGATCGGAGTTATTTGAGCCTCAACAGCCGCGACGATTTCCTCGGCGTTACGCAGAAGTTGGGCGCCCCGCCCTTGACCGACCATAGCCAGGAGACCGGTACCATTTTTTACCGCGCTCTGGGCTATCCGGACCGGCGGTACACCGTTATCCTGATGGGCCCGGATAAAGGCAGCATGACTTACATCGGCACGATGGACCAGAACTGGCGCCCCATCAGTTCGGTGAACGCCCACACCGACTCTCTGCTGCGCGCGCTCAAACCGTTCTAGCCAGAGCGTCACAAAAACGGTTGCGCACCCGCTCCCTAACCCTAACGGTCACGGCGTCGTGTTAGTTGGCGTGCGTCAACCACCGCAAACCGCCGTCCAGGCGCGAGGACGCATAGTCGATATGAATCACCCGCCGATGTGCCACCTGTGAGGAAGCGGAAGAGGCGTGCAGAAGCAGCGGGCGCATCAACAGGACATCGCCGGCGCGGGCTACGCACGCGACACTGGCCCGCACACGTTGTTCTTCGGCGATCCGCGCCGGGCCGAACTTCCCATTCCTGTGCGTCCCGGCAAGGACCCGCAATGCGCCGTTCGATTCCGTACAATCGTCCAGGTGAATTCGTAAGGACAGCATAGCTTCCAACACCGGCACGGGAGGCTGGACGTGGCATACGCCGGCCTTCCTCGTCCATGGTGCGTAACCCGGTACGTCGATGCGGCTGGTTACACAGATAGTCAGATCCTGGTGCCACGGCACCAGCCAATTGGCTCCGGCAATCTTGTCGAAGAGGGTACCGCGAACCGGAAAGGCGGCTTTCGCGAGGTGTCCCTCCACGATGGCTCTCACCTTCGGCGAGTCCGCGAGTTCCCGGACAGCGGGCGATACCTCAAGCAGGTTGCGGATGGCGTGGACGCCCCCGCGGCTGCGAACCGCTTGATCCGCGCCGATCCGCGAGATTGCTTCAATCAGGCTTGCGATTTCCTCAGGCTCGAAGACGCTTGGCAGAACCGCAAATCCATTTTGGTCGAAGGCGCACACAAATCCAGGATAGATCTACTCCTGCCGCAGCGCTTCCACCGGATTCACTCGCGCCGCGCGGCGCGACGGCACCCAGGCGGCCAGCACCGCCACCGCAGCGAGCACCGCCAGCACCACGGCTACCGTCCATGGATCGTGCGCCGGCACGCGAAACAGCATGGTGCTCAACAGGCGCAGCGCGAAGAACGACCCCACGGCGCCCGCCAGCGCGCCTATCGCCGTGGAGCGCGCGGCGTGCCGCAGCACCATGCCGCTAATCGCCGCCGGCGTGGCGCCCAGAGCCATCCGCACGCCGATTTCCTGCGTGCGCTGGGCCACCAGAAAAGATACTACGCCGTACAATCCGATGGCCGCGAGAAGCAATCCCATGGCCGCGAATAGGGCTAGCAACACCGCATTGAAGCGCGGCCGCTCCGCCAGTTTCCCCACATGCCGTTCCATGCTTTCGACGATCGCGGGCGTGGTGGAATCGATCGCCGCCACTTCCGCCCGCAGCAATCGCGCCATCCCGCCGGCGTCGGCTGCCGTGCGGACGATCGCCGTGGCGCTGCGCGCGAGGTTATCGGGAGTGTGCTTGCGGATCAAGTAGTATTCCGGGCCGGCGTCATCCGCCAGTCCGCTATTCTTCACATTGCCGACTACGCCAACCACGCTCAGCCAGGGGCCGCTGTGCCCGGGCTGAATCTGTTTGCCCAACGGATCTTCGCCCGGGAACATGCGGCGCGCCAGAGCGTCGTTCAGGATGACGCTGTTTCGATCCGCGGCGCGATCTTCCTCATGAAACGCCCGTCCACGGAGGACCGGAATTCCGAGGACCGCGAAATAGTCGGGCGTGACGGTACGCCATGCCACCGTGCCGCCCGTGCCATTGGTGTCTTGCGGCCGGCCCGCGACTCCGATGGCGTTGTAGAGCATCGACAGGGTCACATTCGTGAGCGGCGGCAGGGCGTTCACCAGGGCCACGCCGGTCACTCCCGGAGTCTGCCGCAGGCGCGATTCCCATTCTTCGAAGAAGGCCAGGCGCCTTGCCGGGTCGGCGTAAGATTGCTGGCCGAGCGTGACGGTCGCCGTCAGCACGCCATCCACGCGCATGCCGAGCGGCTGGTTTTCCAGGTTCCACAGGCTGCGCAGCAGCAGGCTGGCGCCGGCCAGCAGCACTACCGAAATAGCGATCTGCGCGGCTACCAGAGCTTGCCGGAAGAAGTGATTGCGCGTGCCCAGCGTCCGCCACCCTGCGAGGATTTCGGCGCGCGGATTCTCGAGCGCCGGCGCCAGTCCGAACAGCAAACCGGCGGCCAGCGATATCGCCAGCGTGAACAGCAGTACCCGCGTGTCCACGGCTGCCTGATGCAATCGCGGAATGCCCTCCGGTGCAATCGCTACGAATCCACGCAGCAGAAGGACCGCCATCGCGCATCCCGCAGCTCCTCCGGCCGCGGCAAGCAGCAGGCTTTCGGTGAGCGCCTGGCGGACCAGGCGCGCCCGGCCGGCCCCCAGCGCTGCCCGCACCGCCAGTTCGCGGCGGCGCCCGGCGGCGCGTGCCAGCAGCAGATTCGCGACATTGGCGCAGGCGATCAGCAGCACCGCGAGCACCGCGGCCAGCAGAATCCACGAAGCCAGCCGCGAGTCGTGAATCTGGAGGTCGCGCAATGGCCGCAGGCGCAAGCTCACGTCCTTGCGGAAGTTCGGTGGTACATCCTTCATGGACGCCGCGAACAGCGGCCCGAGTGCCGCGCGGGCCTGCTCGATGGTCGCGCCAAGTCTCAGCCTCCCCACGGCGTAGAGCAGCGTTTGGGCTCGCCGCGATGCTTGCGCGGGGGCGTCAAGGGCCTGCGGTATTAACATATCCGTCCGCGCCAGCGTAGGCAGTTCGAATTGCGGCGGCAGGACGCCGGTAATGGTCACCGGCTGCCCGTCGAGGGGCACCGCCTTGCCCACCACGCCGGCATCGCCCGCGAAGCGGCTGCGCCACAATCCATAGGAAATCAGCGCCACCTTGGGGACCCTGGGCCGGTCCTCCTCTGGGGTGAAATTGTGCCCCAGGATGGGCTGAATTCCCAACGTCGGCAGCAGGTGTCCATCCACATAGCCGCAGCGCAGGCGGACCGGGTTGGCGTCGGTCAAATCGCAATCGCCGATACCGGACCACACGCCCATGGACTCGAACGGAGTGGACGCCGCGCGCCAGTCCAGGTAGTCGTAGCCGAGAAGGAACTCCTGTGGCGCGATGGGCGCCACCATGCCGAGCGACACCAGACGCCCATCGTCGGGATAGGGAAGGCTGCGGAACAGGATGCGGTCCACCACGCTGAAGACCGCCGTCCCCGCGCCCATCCCCAGCGCCATCGCCAGTACCGCGGCCAGAGTGAAGGCCGGTGTGCGGAGCAGAGCCCGCACCGCATAGCGCGCATCCTGCGCCAGAATCTCCCAGTGCATCCGGATCCACATGCTGACTTAGAATCCGGAGCCGGGGTGGAAGTTCCCCGGTTACTTCTTCACCAGCGCTTTGATTTCGTCCGGAAGGGCGAATTTGTCCGCGGGGATGTCGGCGTTAAAGGTCACGCTGTCGATGCTGATCACCACCTCCTGGCCAGCCGCGCTCTGTTTGATCTTATGCGGCACCAGGACATCGCCTTCTTTGCGGTAATCGCTGACGAAGGAATCCACCGTCTGGTCGCCCATAGCGGACTGCGCGGTCATCGTCATCTTCACCATCAGGTTGGACTCTTTGTCGTAGCACTGGGTGATGGGCGAACCCTCCGCGAGCGTCAGTTGCACTTTGTAACATTGCTTACCGTCGACCGTGTCCGTACCCACGGTTTTGGCCTCTTTGAAGATATCCTGCCAGTGCAACTCGGCGTTGAATCTCGCCGAGACCTCGGCTTGAACCTTCTCGGCACCCTCCTTCACGTGCGGGCCCGCCATGGAAGAAAGCGACCAGAATACTGTGCCGTCCGAACCATCGCGCATTTTACCCATGCCGCCCAGATCGATTTCCGAGAGGCTCTTGTCCGGCTCCGCCCGGTACGTCGTGAGATCCCCCTTGAGCCCCATTGCCGCCATGGAGAGCGAGCCCTTGGCGATTTCCGTGTGATGCTTCTCGTAAGCGGCTTTGCCGCCGGTCGCCTCGACGTATTTGTCGAGGATGGTTTCAGCCTTGGGCAGATCGTCCGCTGCCCGCGCCAACGTGAGGGACAACACCATGGCGGCGCCAATGGCGATTCGTCTTCCAAAATAAAAGCGGTTCATTCGAGTTCCTCAGTTCTTTATTGCCCGTGAATCCAGCTTACCGCAGCGTCGAGCACCGGGTCTTGCCCTTCCAATAATTGGTGACGGGTGAGCTTCACTTCTTCGTCGGGCGTCACGCCCACTCCCTCGAGTGGCTTGCCGCCTTCGGAAATGTAGTTGGCGATGGCGTACTGGAATCCGTCACCGTTCGGAAGTTTCGTGAACATCGAGGGGAGCGCCGCCCCGGCGGTATGGGCGCCGAAAATGCGCGCCCGTTTCAGATCCTGCATGCCGCCCGCGAAAATTTCCGAGGTGGATGCGGAGCAACCGTCCACCAGGATCGCCAGTGGTCCGCGAAACGGTTCAGCGCGCGGAAATACCGCGAATTTGATACTCGTTGTGCGCAGATACATGGTACCCAGGAGCAGGCCGGAACGGCTGGTGAACCAGCCGGCGAGCCCCATCGCCATCCCGCCGATGCCGCCGGGGTTGCCGCGCAGGTCTATGACGAAGCCCTTGCAATCCCGGCAATCGGCCAGGATCTTCTGTATCGACGCCTGTACCGCGTCCGGCTCGAAGAACATGTTGAAGCGCACATAGCCGACGTCCGCGTGAACCTTATGGGCCTCCACCCAGAAGTGCTGTGGCGGAAGCGTGCCAAAGAAGGTTTCGGTACCCCGCGAGCCGGCGCGCCCGAGCTTGAGCGTCACCTTGCGATCGTTCCCGTCGAGGAATTCGACCTCGATGGTTTTGTCGAGGGGACCTTCGAGGCGTTCTAAGACGGACCGGGTCTCGACGAGTTCCGCCAACATCGGCGAACCGAGGGCGGCGCGGACTTTGGCCATCCCGGGAGCCAGCTCTTTGCCTTCGATGCGCAGAATTTCCCAGCCGAGCTTGACGCCCTTGGCGGCCGCGGGCGAGTCCGGGGTTACGAAAGTCACCAGAGCGTGGCCATCCACCAGGCGAACGTCGAGGCTGGGGTCGCCATCCTCCGTGCTGGCCGTTTCGGAGTCGCCTTTATGGTTGAGTTCCTTATAAGCTTCGCTCGGGACGATGCCGAAATGGGTCTGCTTCAGCCGGCTCAGCATGTCGGACATGACATCGCGGGCTTCGTCCATGGTTTTAGCGGCTTCGACTTTGGGGCGCAGTTCGTCATGGACCGCCTGCCAGTCGACGCCGTTCAGTTTGGGATCCCAGTGCTTGTCGCGCACGGTTGTCCAGACCACTTCGAAGGAATCGATGTTCAACTGGCGCTCGGCCGGCGTCAGAGTGGGCTGCGCGAATGACAGTCCGGCAAGCGCCACTGCCAGAACCATCCCGCCGAAGGAAACCCGCATTCTCAAACTATACCGTAAACTTTTCCGAGAACCTCTATTCCCGAGCGGCACTATCGGGTTTGCCAGCCATGTACCGCAGTTGTGGGTTGTATGTAACGCTTGGTTTCCTTCTGTCGATGCCGGCCGTTGGCGCCAGTCCGGGAGTGAAGACCGAGTTGATTGGTGGAACGCTTCCGGACATTGTCGCCAGGTCCGCGGCGCGGTTGGATTATTCCGGCGGAGACGAGATGGTGTTTCACTGCACGGCGGGCGACATCCGCGTGCCTTACCAGAAAGTGAACACGCTCGAGTACGGCCAGACCGTAAGCCGGCGTTACGCCGCGGCGGTGTTTATCTCTCCCCTGCTGCTGCTGAGCAAGGCGCGCAAGCACTTCGTCACGCTGGGATATGTCGACTCCGAGGGCCATCAGCAGGTGGTGGTCTTCCGCGTGGAAAAGGGCGACATTCGCTCCGTATTGGTGGGATTGGAAGCGCGCACCGGCCGTCGCGTGGAATATCAGGACGACGAGGCCCGTAAGGCAGGTAAAGGGTAACTATGACGCCGATCTTTTTGTTGGCTTTGGCATTGGCGAGTGGTCCGGCAGATCCGCCGCCGTCGACGGCTGGGGTGGAGGAATTGGGACTGCGCCAATTGCTCACGGTTCGGAGGGTCTACGTGGACCGCCTCACCGGCGGAGAAACGGCCGCGCAGATGCGCGACATCATCATCAGCAGCATGGCGGGCTTGGAACTCTTTATCCTCACCGAAAATCCGGACAAGGCCGATGTGACCATGCACGGCGCAGCCGAGGACTTGGTCTTCACAGACGTGCACACCTCCAACGACAGCATCAACGCCCGCGCCAACATCGGTTCCGGCAAGTCGGCAAACCAGCGCCCGGTGAGCGCCGGAGTGGGCTGGGGCGAAAACGAATCGGAACACTCCAGCGAGAGGCGCCACGAGGCCGTCGCCGCGGTCCGTCTGGTGAATAAAGATGGCGACGTCATCTGGTCCACCACCCAGGAGAGCATCGGAGCGAGATTCCGCGGCGCCAGCGCCGATGTGGCGGATAAAATCACCGCGAAGCTCAAGGAAGATTACGAGCGGGCGCGAAGGCTGAGGTAGTCGCCGCGGAGACGCAGAGACGCAGAGGAACACCTTGGAAACGGATGTCTGCGTAGGTAGAAGCAGTCGCGTCTTCCCGGGACTGGGTCGCAGAGGAAGCAGAGGTAACCTTCGTTTACGCAACTGGCCGCCAAATTTTGCGAACGCCCCGCGGATGTCGCGCCTCTGCGCCCTCCGCCTCCTCTGCGACCCAACCCGGGAAAACACGCGGCGTCCCCCTATTCACTGAGATTCGCCTGTCTCCCCCGTATCTCTCTGCGTCTCTGCGTCTCCGCGGTGAGCAACCAGCAACTCCGCGATTGTCTGCAGCAGCTCGCGCACGCATCCCTTCACCAATATTCGCGAGACCAACTGCTCCTCGGGAGTACCGTACAGGTCGTCAGGCCAGCCGGAGAGCACGATTACCGGCAGCCGGAAGCCTGTCTCGCGGATCCCGCGGATGAGGCCGAGGCCGTCGGCCGCTCGGGGAAAACGGAGATCCACGATAATCAGGTCGGGCCGCCTTCGCTCCAACTCCCGCAGGGTCTCGGCCGGCGACACCGCCGTTCCCACCTCGTAGCCCAAGGCCTCGAGCAGCCTTCGTTGCATGGCGATCTGCTCGACATCGTCGTCGGCTACGAGGATATGCGCCATCTACCTCAATAAGTCCTCAAGCTGGATCTTGGTATCGGTTTTGGCATCGCGGTACTTCACGATCACCGGAGTATACACCGAAATCCCCCAATCCTTGCCCGGGCCGCTGGTGATGGCGCGCGCCCCGGCCACGATGACGGCCTCTTCGGGGATCACCAGCGGGTCATCACCCTCGGCGCGGTGGACCGTGTGGCGCACCAGGTCGTAGACCGGCGTGGAGCGATTGAGAATCGTGCCGGTGCCCAGCACCGCTCGGCGCTTCACTACCGTGCCTTCGTAAATTCCGCAGTTGCCGCCCACCAGCACCTCGTCTTCCACCACCACCGGCATGGCGCCCACCGGTTCCAGCACGCCGCCGATCTGGCTTGCAGCCGAAATGTGGCAGTTCTTGCCTACTTGCGCGCAGCTTCCCACCAGCGCGTGCGAATCCACCATGGCGCCGTCGTCGACAAACGCGCCGGCGTTGATGTACATGGGCGGCATGCAGGTGACGCCCTTCCCTATGAAGCAGCCGTCGCGAATGCTCGATCCGCCGGGCACGATGCGCACCCCGCTGTGCGCCGTGAAATGTTTCACCGGGAACGTGGACTTGTCGAAAAACGGCTGGCGAGTGGAATCCACCGACATGTCGATGACGCCGCCCATGCGGAATCCCAGCAGAATACCTTTTTTCACCCAGGTGTTCACGCGCCAGCCGGTGCGCGTGGATGCGTCGGGCTCGGCGGCGCGCACGCGGCCTTCGTTCAGCGCGGTCTTGAAATCGGCGAAGAGACGAAAATGCCCATCCTCGTAGATCGCCGGTTTGCTGTCGAAAAGGCTCTCGATTTCAGCCTGCAACCGACACGCTCCCCGCCAGGCCGACGGATTCCAAGACCTTCTCGATCTTCGCCAGGCTCGCCGCGCCCGGCGGGCACATCGGCAGACGGTACACCGGATCGAGCAGTCCCATCAATCCCATCGCGGCCTTCACCGGGATGGGATTGGACTCCACGAAATTGACGTTCATCAGCGGCAGGTAGCGCGCCTGAATGGCCCGCGCGCCAGCGAAATCGCCGCGCAGGCAGCATTGCGCCAGTTGCGCCATCGGGCCGGGAATTTCGTTCGAGACCACTGAGATGACCCCGCGGCCGCCCAGCGCCATCAGCGGGATGGTGACGGCATCGTCGCCCGAGAGCACGGTGAAATGCGATGGTACTTCGTGGACGACGTTGGCCATCTGGCCGATATTGCCGGAGGCCTCTTTCACCGCGACGATATTTTCGATCTGCGCCAGCCGCGCGAGAGTCGCGGGTTCGACGTTGACGCCGGTGCGGCCCTGCACGCTGTACACCACGATGGGCAGGTGCGTGGCGGCGGCGATGGCCCGGTAATGCTGATATAAACCCTCCTGCGTGGGCTTGTTGTAGTAGGGCGTTACGGAGAGGATGCCGTCGGCGCCCCGTTCTTCGATCTCTTTGGCCAGTTCGATGACTTCGCGAGTGTTGTATCCGCCCGCGCCAGCCAGAACGGGGACCTTACCGCCGGCTTCTTCGACGGCGATTTCCACCACGCGCAGGTGCTCGAAGCGCGTGAGCGTGGGGCTTTCGCCCGTGGTGCCGCAAGGGACCAGGAAATCGATTCCGGCGTCGATTTGACGGCGCACCAGCTTGCGCAAGGTCTGTTCGTCCAACGATTGGTCGCGCCGGAACGGAGTTACCAGCGCGGTGCCGCAGCCTGTAAACATTTGCCACCTCCCGAAAACCAATTCATTTAGCCGCCGATGAACGCAGATAAACGCCGATACGAAGAATATTTGTTCTATCGGCGTTCATCGGCGTTCATCTGCGGCCCAAAAATGATATCACCGAACTCATATAAACCCTTCTTCCCCACCACCCAATTCGCGGCTTGCAGCGCGCCTCTCGCGAAACCTTCGCGGCTTCTGGCGGTGTGTCGCAGCGTGATGGTGTCGGCGGAAGAATCGAAGCCGATTTCGTGCGTGCCGGGGTGCGCGCCGGCGCGGTTGGAACTCACGTCGATGGTGCGCGTGTAACCGGCCCGCTTCATTTCGTCCACCAGTTTCAGCAGCGTGCCCGAAGGGGCGTCTTTCTTGGCGGAATGGTGAATCTCCCACGCCCATGCGCCATATGCCGGCTGCGATTCCAGCAGGCGCGCGGCCTCGCGCACCAGGCGGAAAAAAGCGTTCACGCCGACGGAGTAATTAGGGCTCCAAACCAGTCCGATTCCATTCGTTTCCACCGCTTGCTTTACCGCGTCCAGGTGTTCGAGCCAGCCTGTGGTGCCGACCACGATATTGACGCCGAGGGCCGCGATGCCCTCCACATTCCGGCGCACCGCCGCGGGAATGGAAAAATCGATGGCCGCGTCGACACCGCGGAAATTCTCCGCCGTCACGCCTTCGAAATTGGCGTTATTGAATTCGTCGAGTTTCAAAGCCACCGAAAAACCGTATTCGGGCGCAAACTGTTCGATCATGCGGCCCATCTTGCCGTAGCCGACAATCGCCAGTTGCCGCGCCTCAGGCATGCACTGCCTCATTTTGCTCGAAAACATTGGCGTCGAGCTCGGAGAAGAACTCGCGATGCAGCGCTTCCACGGCCGCGCGCAGATCGGCTTCCTTGACGACGAAGCTGATATTCAGCAGCGACGCTCCCTGCGAAATCATGCGAATGTTGATGCCATCGAGGGCATTGAAGGTGCGTCTCGCCACTCCTGGAGTGTATCGAATATCGTCGCCCACCAGGCAAACGATCACCTGGTCGTGCTCCACGCCGGCTTCGGCGAACTGCCGCAGTTCGCCCAGGATGGCGTCCACGTTTTTGGTGTTGTCGATGGTGAGCGACACGCTGACTTCCGACGTCGCCACCATATCGACCGCGGTTTCGAAGCGCTCGAAAACCTCGAAAATGCGGCTCAGGAAGCCGTGCGTCATGAGCATTCGGTTGGAATGGATATTGACCAGCGTGATTTTGCGCTTGCAGGCGATGGACTTGACCACGTTGCTCGAAGGCACGCTCGCGGAGGTGATGCGCGTGCCGGGCACGTCCGGCCGGCGCGAATTCAGAATCAGTACCGGGATATCCTTCTCAATGGCCGGGACCACGGTGGCCGGATGCAGCACTTTGGCGCCGAAATAGGCCAGTTCCGCGGCCTCGGCGAAGGAGATCGTCTTCACGCGATGGCCGCCGCGCAGGATGGTGGGGTCGCAGGTGAGCATGCCATCCACGTCGGTCCAGATCTGGATTTCTTCGGCGCCAATTCCGGCGCCCACGATGGACGCGGTGAAATCCGATCCGCCACGGCCCAGCGTGGTGGTGACGCCGTCGCGCGTTGAACCGATGAATCCGCCCATCACCACCACGGAATCGGCGGCCAACGGCGGCACGGCCGCGGCAAGCCGGGCGTAGGTCTCGGGGAAATCGGGTGCGGCCTGGGTGTGGCGCTTGTCGGTGACGATGACGTCGCGCGAATCCAGATGAACGGCGGGCATGCCGTAATGGCGGAATGCCTCGGTGACCACGTAGCTCGAAAGCCGCTCGCCGTAGCTCGAAATGGCGTCCACCGAGCGCGGCGTAAGCTCGCCCAGCACGGCCAGGCCTTTGACGAGCTCGGTGAGCTCCTGAAAATGCTCGTCGAGAAAGCGGTCGAGGCCCGCGCGCCCTTCGAGCGGCACCACTTGCCGGGCTTCACGCGAGTGGTAGTCGCGCAGATCGTGAATCTGGCGGATATATTCGTCGCGTTTGCCATCGATGGCCGCCGCGGCGATGGCCAGCAGCTTGTTGGTGGTCTTGCCCATGGCCGAAACCACCACCACGGGACGCCGGTCCAGCCTCTGTTTGACGATGACCGCCACGCGTGCGATGGCGGCGGCCGATTCCACCGAGCTGCCGCCGAATTTCATGACGATCATGAGAGGATCATCCCTTCCGAATGCATAAGCTCGGCGTTCAGTACGGCCGCGCCGGCGGCTCCGCGAATGGTGTTGTGGCCCAGGGCGACGAACTTGTAATCCAGCACCGGACAGGCGCGCAGACGGCCCACAAAAGCCGCCATGCCGCGCTCGCGTTCGGCATCTTTGCGCGGCTGCGGGCGGTTGGCCTCTTCCATGTAGATCACCGGCTGCCGTGGCGCGCTGGGAAGCTGGCGCTGCTGCGGGATGCCGGTGAAAGCGTCGAAGGCGTGACGCAGGTCGGCGATGGAAGGCTTCGAAGAAAACGCCACCGAGACGGTGACGGTATGGCCATCCACCACCGCTACGCGGTTGCAGGCCGCGCTCATGCGGGCGGGCAGCGGCTCGATGTGGTCGCCGCGGAATTCGCCCAGGATTTTTTGCGTCTCCTGTTCCATCTTCTCTTCTTCGTTGCCGATGAAGGGAATCACGTTGCCCACGATGTCCATGGACGGCACGCCCGGATATCCGGCGCCGGAGATGGCTTGCATGGTCGTAGCGACGATCTTGGTAATGCCAAACTGCTTCAACGGAGCGAGCCCCATGGTAAGAACTATGGTGGAGCAGTTCGGATTGGTGACGATCTTCCCCTTCCATCCGCGTGCCTGCTGCTGGCCGGGCACCAGCTTGAGGTGATCGGGATTGATTTCCGGCACCAGCAGCGGCACGTCGCGCTCCATGCGATGGTTGCGCGAATTCGACACCACCACGTGGCCGGCCTGCGCGAACGCGCGCTCGATTTCGGTGGCGATGGAGGCATCCATGGCGGAAAAGAGAAGCTGCGGCGCGTTACCCGGCTTGCACTCTTCCACGGTGAGGCCGGCCACGGAATCGGGCGTGGTGCCGGCCAGGTTCCAGTTCATGGCGTCCTTATACTTCTTGCCGGCCGAGCGATCGCTGGCCCCCAGCCACAACAGGCGAAACCAAGGGTGGCCTTGCAAAAAGTTGACGAAACTTTGGCCCACCATGCCGGTGGCGCCCAGAATGCCTACTTCGATGTGCGTTTGCATAGTCTTCTTACGATCAGTTGATAGAGTTGTATTGCTTCGGTCAAGTCCTGTTTGGCGACACGCTCCTCGAGAGTGTGCGCTACGTGGATGCTGCCGGGCCCCAACAGGAATGGCTCGCCCCACCGGCCGTCGAAGGCCGGAATGTCGGTGGTGAACGCCACCACGGTGGTGGGAATCCCATCCAGCGCATTCAGCCGCACAGCGGGGATTTCGATGACTTCCCGCAGTTCCGCGCGGCCCTCCACGGCGTGCGCCAGGGCGGCTTTGGTTTCGGCGGAATCGCCCACCAGCCGGATCATCACGTCGGCGCGCGCTTCATCGGCGACCACGTTCGGCGCGCGGCCGCCCGAAAGCGTCCCGATATTCAGGGTGCTGGGTCCGAGCAGTTCGTCCACGGGCAGCGGGAGGCGGCGAATATCGGCCAGGGCGTCGATGAGTTTGTGGATGGCGGAATCGCCCAATTCGGGGTACGCCGAGTGCGCCATTTTGCCGGTGGCGAACACCTCGTAGCGCAGCACGCCCTTGGAGCCGAGCGCCAGGCGATTTTGCGTGGGTTCGCCGTTGATGACGTAGCGCGAGCCTCGCGGATCCCGAGCGGCACGGTAGGCTCCGGCGCTGTTGCGCTCCTCGCCCACCACGAAAAGCAGGCCGATATTGCGGACGTCATCTGCCAGCAGCGCTTCGACGGCGACGATCATGCACGCGATGATGCCCTTGGTGTCGCAGGCGCCGCGGCCCCAGATGTACTGGCCGTCCTCGCGCGAAGCGAAAAAGGGCGGGACGGTGTCCATGTGGGTGGAAAGGGTGACGTCCAGCTCGTCGCCCCACTGCGCGAAGACGTTGAAGCGCCGCGGTTCCACTTCGACGCGTTCCACGTGCCCGTCGAAGCGAATGGCGAGAGGCGTCAGGAGATCGAACAGGAAGTCGCCGACCGCCTCTTCGTTATTGGTGATCGATTCGATATCGACCAGCGCGCGCGTAAGTGCGAAGACGTTCATAAACGACCGCTTGGGGGAGGAGAACCGGGAAAAGAGACGACACCGCGAGACGGCGTGCCTTCGATCCCGATAGCGCTCCACCCGCCGGAGTTGCGAGTGACAGTGGGCAGGTATTAACCTGACCCCCCAACCGTCCGGAATTGACTTCCCGTCCGGCTTCGGCGGAACCTGCCGGCCCCTTTCGTCCGGGCATCCGAAGCCAATCGGAACTGCAACCCGGCTACTGATGGCCGCCGCACCTCTACCGTGAAAACTCAGGATAGCGGGCTATGGCAGGCAAGTCAAATGGCGCCGCCGATGATATGTTATCCGAGACGGACTGCTTCGCAAGCCGCAACACGACGTGGGGCGAGCTGATGTTCCGGCTGAAGGCCGCCGAGGGAAAGCCGCGCGGGCCGCTGTTCGGGTCGAGCGATATGGCGTATTGAGAGTCGGGCCCGGGCATTGACTGAACCCATATTGGGTACTATCATACCCAATATGGGTATTACGTCAGAGCCTATCGGCGCGGCCTTATTCGGTGCCACCCGCCAGGCCGTTTTGCGGCTTCTGTTCGGCCACGCCGATCGGCGCTTTTATCAGCGCCAGATCATCCGCTCGCTTCAACTGGGCTCTGGCGCTGTTCAAAGAGAACTGGAACAACTCGTCGCCTCAGGAATTCTTACACGCACCACGGAAGGCCGGCAGACTTACTTTCAGGCCAATCGCGGCTGTCCGGTGTTCGAGGAATTGCGCGGACTCGTCCGCAAGACTTTCGGTGTCGCCCAGGTACTACAAGACGGCCTCTCCGCCGTGGCTGGCCGCGTTCGGATTGCGTTCATTTATGGCTCCGTCGCGGCCGGCAGCGAAAGGGCGGATAGCGATGTAGACGTCATGGTCATCGGCGATCGACTATCGCTGGACGATGTCGTCGGCGCACTGGGTGAGTCGCAGCGGGAACTCGCAAGAGAGGTGAACCCATCCGTCTATCGCACCGAGGAGTTCTGTCGTAAACTGGCTCAAGGCCAGCACTTCCTCGTGAGCGTCGTGTCCGGCCCAAAGATCTTTCTGGTCGGCGACGAGAATGAGCTTGGGGGATTGGCAGCGGTTCGGATGGCTCAAGGAGCACGAGACCAGTCGTCTGGAAATCGCCGACCTATTCGCCATCGCCGATAGAGACCTGAAGGCCTGCCAGACACCGGACCTGGGCTCCGACTGGCAGTTCAATATCGCCTATAACGGCGCCCTTCAGCTTGCCTCCGCGGCCTTGGCTGCGGCCGGGTACAGAGCCGATCGCGCGAATCATCACTACCGCGTGATCCACTCGCTTGCATTCACGGTTGGGGCCGACGCGGCACTGATTCGCAAGTTCGATGTCTTCCGCAAGAAGCGCAATATTACCGACTACGAGCGCGCAGACACCATTTCGGATACCGAAGCGGAGGAAATGCGGCAGCTCGCGGAAACACTTCGCGCGAGTGTCGACCGGTGGCTTCGCAAGAATCATCCGGAGCTGACTCCATAGCTCCGCTCTCCGCTCTTTCGCAACGCCCGGATTCTCCTTGACAGCTTAGGAGAGAAGGCGCATAATACTCCTATATCGATTAGGAGAGAGCGCCGCCATGCCGAACCAGGCCGAATTGCTTCCGGGCACTTTGGATTTGTTGATTCTGAAAGCGGTCTCATTGGGTCCGCAGCACGGCTACGGTGTCCTGCTGCGCATCGGGCAGATTTCGGGAAACACGCTGGCCATCGAACAGGGGGCGCTTTACCCCGCGCTCTACCGGCTGGAGCGCCAGGATCTGCTGGACGCCGAGTGGGGCGTCTCGGACAATAACCGGCGCGCCAAGTTCTATCGGCTCACGCCGGCCGGTGTGAAACGCCTGAAGGAAGAAACCCGAAGCTGGAACCGCACCGTGTCGGCGGTGGCAACGGCGCTGGCAGCCACGCCGCAGGAGGCGTAAATGAAATCGCTCCGTATGCTGGCAGCCGCGCTGTTTCACCGCACGCGCATGGAGCGCGACATGGCGGAAGAACTGGCGCTCCACATGGAATATCGCACCGGCGACCTGGAGCGCTCGGGCTGCCCGCATGCGGAAGCGGCGCGCCGCGCGCGCCTCGAGTTCGGCGCGGTGGAAGGGTACAAAGAGCGCTGCCGCGAGGCCCGCGGCCTCGCCTGGTTCGACGAGTTGCGCGGCAACCTGCGGTACACCGCCCGGAGTCTGCGCGCGAGCCCCGGATATGCCCTGGCGGCGGTGCTTTCGCTGGCCATCGGGATCGGCGTTAATATGGGCGCTTTCATCTCGGTCAACGCCATCGTGCTCCATCCCTTTCCGTATCCGCATCTCGATCGCATCATGATGCTCTGGGAGGCCAATACCAGACAGGGCACGGCGTTCAGACAAGCGGCGGCGGCGAACTTTTTTGATTGGAAAGAAAATAGCGCCTCGTTCGAAGCTCTGTCGGCGTACCAGTCGTGGAACGCGCTGCTGAACGGCCGGGGAGAGCCCGAACGAGTGCAGGCCGCGCGCGTGACCCCGGACTTTTTCAGTACGTTGGGCATGGCGCCGGCGCGAGGCAGGGGCTTCGCGGAACGCGAATGCCAGCCGGGCTCCGACGCGGTGGCGGTGGTCAGCCGCGCCTTCCAAAAGAGCCATGTGGCCACGCTGGGCGACACCATCTCGCTGGACGGCCGCCGGTACACGGTGATCGGCGTGATGCCGGAAGAGTTCGACTTCCCGCTGGCCTCCGAACTATGGGTTCCGCTGGCGCTCAGCCCGGAGCGCAAGGCCCGACGGGATGTCACGGACTTGGCGGCGATCGGGCGGCTGAAAGCCGGTGTCTCGGAGGAGCACGCCAGATCGGAACTGGCGGTGTTGGCCGCCACCCTCGCGAAGCGCTACCCACAGACCAACGAAGGCCGAGGTGTGGAGATCTGGCCGCTCCGCTCATTCAATGACATTACGGCCCAGTTCGTAGTCATCATCTGGTGCGCTTCCGCCTTCGTCGTGCTGTTGGCCTGCGCCAATATCGCCAACCTGCAACTGGCGCGCTTCACCGCCAAACAGAAGGAGATGGGATTGCGCGCGGCGCTGGGGGCGAGCCGCTTTCGCCTGGTCAGGCAGTTGCTGACCGAGAGCCTGGTGATTTCCGCGGCCGGCGGGCTGGTGGGATTGTGCCTGGGGACCTGGGAGTTGGGCGTGCTGAAGGCCGCCATACCGGCGGAGATCCTGCGATGGGTTGGCGGTCTGAGACATTTGCAAATGGACCCCAGCGTTCTGGCTGTCGGTTTCGGAATATCGCTGGCAACAGGGGTCGGCTGCTGTCTGCCCTCCATTTACCAGTTGCTGCGCCGGCATAGTGGAGACGGACTCAGCGAGGCGCTGAAAGAGGCCGGGCGAGGATCCACCTCCAGCCGCGCCGGGAATCGGGCGCGCACGGTGCTGGTGTCGAGCGAGGTGGCACTGGCTCTGGTGCTGCTGGTGGGCGCCGGCATGGTGGTCGAGGCCTTCGAGCGCATGCTGGCCGTCAACGCCGGCATCGATCCGAAAGGCGTGCTGACCATGGAAGTGACGCCATCCCCCAACGCTTACCGCGAGGGCACGCAGATGGCCCAGTTCTATCAGCGCGTGCTGGCCGAGATGCACACGCTCTCGGGAGTGGAAGCCGCGGCCGCTTCAGGCGGCGTCGGGGCGTCGAAATGGGAGATCGAAGGACGAAACCCACTTGGGCCGGCGGAACCGCGGCCAGGCGCCTCGGCCATTAGCGCGCGCTACTTTCAGGTGATGCACATTCCGATGGTGGAAGGCCGATCGATTGCCCAACAGGATGGCCCCGATGCTATGCCCGTGGTGGTGCTGAGCGAAGCGGTGGCGCATTATTACTGGCGCAACTCGTCGCCCGTCGGGCAGCGGGTCCGGCTGAACGGAGGGTCGTCGCCGTGGCTCACCGTCGCGGGTGTCTGCGGCGACGTTCGCGATTGGTTTGGGGGCGAGGCGCAGCCCATGGCTTACGTTTCGTATCGGCAGGATCCGCCGTCGGCGGTGCGGTTTGCGCTGCGTACGGCGCGCGACCCAACGCAATCGGCGGCCGCCGCGCGAATGGCGATACGGCGCGTGGACGCCAACCAAGCCATCTACAACGTCAAGTCCATGGAGCAAGTCCTTACCGAACAGACTTCCGGCGTGCGGACCGCGGCACAGGTGATGAGCAGGGACGCAGCCATCGCCCTGCTGCTGGCGCTGATGGGCAGCTATTCGGTGGCCTCGTTTTTTGTGGTGCAGCGGACGCAGGAAATCGGCGTGCGAGTGGCGCTAGGTGCGTCGCCCCGTAGCATTTTGTGGATGGTCCTGACACAGACCGCGCGCACTAGCGCCCTGGGATTGGCGGCGGGGCTCCTGGCGGCTGCGGTGCTGAGCGCGATCATGTCGCGCGCGCTGTATCACGCGGTGGCGTTGGAGCCGCTGACGTTCGTGGGGCTCACGGCGATGCTGGGGGCATCGGCGCTGCTGGCGGCCGGTATTCCCGCGCGGCGGGCGGCGCGCGTGGATCCAGTGGTCGCGCTGCGCGGCGAGTGACTCGTGGGGCGGGCTTCAGCCCGCCACTGGAGATTGGCCATTTGAGAGCGTGTGCCGAGTCTGATTGCCATGGACTAGGGGGCGGGCTTCAGCCGGCTTCAGCCCGCCATTCAGGGGGCAAATTGGCCAGCCTCCAGAGGCGGGCTGAAGCCTGGCTGAAGCCCGCCCCACAGAAGCTTGACAACCTTCAAGCCGTTCTTGTAATAAAATAGGTTTGGGGAAGCTCAAAAAGGTATGTTTCGCTCGGGCGGAGCCCGTCCGCGTGAACGCTTCATTACTCGAGTCCTTTGTTTGAGGTTGAAGCCGAGGAAAGCAGCGATGGAGTGGGCAGAACCGCAACTTATTTCAAATCTCTCGGCTCGCAGAAGGAGAAACTATGCGCATCAATTTTAGATCCCGTACCGTCATGGTGCTGATGCTCGCGGCGGCGGTCAGTGCCCTGCTGATTTTTGCCATCGAGACGGCGCCGCGTTCCACCTCGGCCGCGGCCGGGCCGCAATCCGCGGCCGCGCGAAGCAGCCTGCCGCAGGCGTCTTACGCGGACGTGGTGGATCGCGTCGCCCCCGCGGTGGTGACCATCCACGCGGCCCGCCGCGTGCGCGCCCCCCAAATGCCGGACTTCTTCAACGACCCGATGTTCCGCCAGTTCTTCGGAAACCCCAACCGTGTCACGCCGCGCGGCAACCAGATGCAGAAGGAAACGGCGCTGGGCTCCGGCGTGATTGTCAGCGCCGATGGGCACATCATTACCAATCACCACGTGATCGATGGCGCCGAAGAGATCTCCGTGGATTTGAACGACCGGCGTCATTTCGACGCGAAGCTGATCGGGTCCGATTCCCCCAGCGACCTGGCCGTCCTCAAGATCCAGGCCACCAATCTGCCGGTGCTGTTGCTCGGCGATTCGGATAAAGTCCGGGTGGGCGATGTCTGTCTGGCTGTCGGCAATCCCTTGGGGATCGGCGAGACGGTCACCATGGGCATCATCAGCGCCAAGGGCCGTGCGACCGGCCTGAGCGACGGCAGTTTCGAAGACTTTTTGCAGACCGACGCGGCCATCAATCAGGGCAACTCCGGCGGCGCGCTGGTGAACACGCAGGGCGAACTGATCGGCATCAACAGCCAGATTCTTTCGCCATCGGGCGGCAATATCGGGATCGGATTCGCCATCCCGTCGAATATGGCCCGCAGTGTGATGGACCAGTTGACCAAGAATGGCAAGGTGAGCCGCGGCAAGCTGGGCGTTGGGATTCAGGAAATCACGCCGGAGCTGGCCCAGAGCCTCAATTTGAAGGATTCTCGCGGAGTGCTGGTCGCCTCGGTGGACGCCGGCAGCCCCGCGGATAAGGCCGGTATCCGCGAGGGCGACGTAATTACCGCCGTGAATGGCACGCGTGTGGACGACTCCAATTCGCTGCGTAATCACATCGCGGCCACGCCTCCGGGAACCGACGTCGCACTCACCGTTCTACGCGATGGCCACGAGCAGACGATGCATGCCAGGCTCATCGAACTCAAGGCGGACAACGAAGCTGCGGCCTCGGAAGGCGGGGGCAAGGAGGGCGGCGGTGGACAACTGGGGATCACCGTAGAGCCGGTGACGCCGGAAATAGCCAACCGGCTGAAGCTGAAGAAAACGCAGGGCGTGGTGATCACCGATGTCGAGCCTAACAGCCCAGCGGCGGAAGCGGGTCTTCAGCCCGACGATGTGATTCTGGAAGTCAATCACCAGGCGGTGAAGTCGGGTACGGATGTTCGTGCCGCGGTGCGAGATTCGGGCTCGCGTCCGACGCTGCTGCTGATCAACCGTGACGGAGTGAACCATTTCATCGCCATACAGGCCAAGTGAGCGGGCGTGACGTGATAGCTTGGGCCCGATGACTTGGCTCGTCTGGTCCTTGTTATTCGCGATTTTCGTGGCGCTCACCGTCATCCTGGCTAAACAAGGGGTTGCCGGAGTGGATGCCAACCTGGCGACCGCCGTACGCACCTCGGTGGTGGTCGTATTTACGTGGCTGCTCGCGCTCGCCACCCGGAGCGCGGCGCCTTTCCAGCATTTCACCATGAAGACGTGGCTGTTTCTCGCCCTGTCCGGAGTGGTGACGGGGCTGTCGTGGCTTCGCTATTCTCATGCGCTGCAAGTGGGGGAGGCGTCGCGCGTGGCGCCCATAGATAAGCTCAGCGTGGTATTCGTGATTCTGCTGGCTGCCCTGTTTCTGGGAGAGAAGCTGACCTGGGGCAAGGGCGTGGGCGTGGTCCTGATCGCGGCTGGGGCGATTGTGATTGCGCTGGATTGAACGGGACGACGCCGCCTATTTGGGATGTGCAATGACATCGAGGATGACGTAGGTGTCATGCACGATGATGAAATAAAACCGCCAATCCCGATTGATCCGAGCCTGCCACACATCATTGGTCTCATCGTACTTTTCGCGTGCGGAGAGGCGTGATGCAGATTCCCAGCGAGAAAGGCGATTTGCTTTTAAATTTAAAATGCCTTGCGGACGTTGGCGGGAGCATCCTTGAGTGCAAGAACAACTCACGGGCTATCGTAATCGAGCTTTATCGAACGCGGGGCTTGGGCTCGGTGTGGCCCACCTTTTTCAGGTCCCGCTTTAGCGAGGCGACCAACTCCCCGGCAGTGTGGGATGGGCCCGCAGTGTGGCCTTTCTTCACCTCTTCCAGCGTCTGCTTCAGCCGGGCATCGACAACCCGGCGCTGCGCGGGTGTGTATTCGTCGTCGGCGGACGCTGCGAGGCACGACCAATTCGCTCTTGGCTGTGACGACGACGGTCATATTCTTGAGGGTAGCAGTTTGGTACGGCGTCAGGCATGGGTCTTGCCTCTTCGCGGCCGGGCGGGCATCGCGGGCGCGGTGCCATGCATTCAGATACGCTACCCCGCTCTTCGCGGCGAGTACTTACTCAGCACTTCCAACAGCTTGTCCGCGGCCGGGATCGGCTTCGCCCCGCTCGTCAGAATCTGCCTGCTGGTCCACCGCTGCCCGTAGATCGCCTGATTCTCGTCGATATCGTTGCGAAGGGTGGCGCCATCGAGTGAGATTCCGCCGAAGAGGCCGCGGGAACGCGACCAGGAGAGAATCTCGGCGGTGACCAGCGCATCGGTCTGAGCGGTGGCGTCGCGGCCCACCGGTCCCGCGGCAGCCGTGGCTTCGGCCCCAATGGTGAACTTGCTTTTGGTGAGGCGCTTCATGCCGCCCGAGTTCATGATCAGCAGCACCACGTCGGTGGAGGAAACGCCGATTTGCACTCCGAAGCTGCCGCCTTCGATGCGAATGGCGGCCGGCGGTCCCCAGCCTTGGCCTCCGGCAGCGCGGCAAACGGCGTAGCCGCGGCCGTATTTGGCGCCCACCACCAGCGCGGCCTTCTTTAATCCCGGCACCAGCACCACGCAATACGACTTGTTCAGCAGCCCCTGCGGAATACCTCGATCCGAGGTCGCCATGATCTCGGAAAACAGGTTGGCGGCATCGTTCAACCTCTCGCCGGTCTTGCTGTTGGCATCATTGGCCGGAAGGGGGGCCGTCAGCGGCGCGCAAGCCAGCACCGCGGCAAGCGTCAACGGAATCCATCGCATATTCTCATGGTAACGTTGCGGCCGGCCGCGATCCGTCCGTTTCGGTACGTTTTCCGCCGCCGGGAAGGGCGCTCGATACCGCGCACAGGGTCGCGATCAGCAGGCAAACCGCGGCGAACCAATCGCCGAACCGCGTGTACACGGTTTGCTCGGAGATGTACGTGAATCCGGCGTAATAGGCGGCGCGCGTATTGGGGGGTATAGTGCCGCGCAGACGGCCCGCCGGGTCGATGGCGGCGGTGATTCCGTCGTTGGTGGCCCGGAGGATCCAGCGGCGATTCTCGGCGGCGCGCATGCGCACGATGTTGAGGTGCTGCCGGCGCGCGGCGCTCTGGCCGAACCAGCCGTCGTTGGAGATATTGAAGAGCACATCCGCGCCCCCGGCCGCGAATTTGCGGACGAAACTGGGGAAGACCGATTCGTAGCAGATAAAAGCTCCGATGCGGTGGTTGCCGATGGACGATACCACCACGCGGTGGCCTGCCGCGAAGTCGCCTACCTCCGTGGAGACTTTATTCGCGAGGTAATCGAACGGCCACGGAACAAACTCCCCGAAAGGCACCAGGTTTACCTTGTCATAGCGCGTGAGGGCGCTTCCGGTGGGCGAAATGAGCTGGGCGGAATTGAGCGGAGCGCCCTTGGGAGTATGCGCCACGGTGCCCAGCAGCAGGTAGGCGCCGGTCATGCGGGCCAGGTTGTCGACATATTCGCGGAAGCCCGCATCTTCCTCGTAGTAATAGGGCGCGGGCACCTCGGGCCACACCAGAATCGACGGCGGACGGATGCCCGGCTGCGACGCGCCACCGAGCGTGAGAGCAGACTGTTCGCTTACGGTTTGGCTCAGGATTTCGGGGGTCCACTCCTGGGTCTCGGAAATGTTGGATTGCACCAGCAGGGCTGCCTCCCGGCCGGCCTGGGCGGCGGGCATGGCGGGCAGCAAGGGTAGCAGCAACAGCGGCGTGAGCCACAACAACTCCAGGCGCCGCGCGCGCAAGATCGCCAGCGCCAAGCCAGTGGCCATCATCATGAAAACGAAAGAGAGCCCATACACGCCGGTATACGGCGCGAGCCGCATGGGAAGCCCCATGTCCACCCCGGCATTGCCGAGGGCCAGCCAGGCGAAGCCGAGCGGACCGTGGGTCACCTCCACCGTCACCCACCACGCAGCCACAGCGGGCACGGCCCACCAGCGGCGCATCAGGATTCCGGCCAGCAACGCGAACACGCCCATGTGAATCGCTTTGGCCACGCAGAACAGCGCGAACATGGCCCATGCGAGGCCCTTGCCCATGTCGCCATGGACCGCGAGCACGATCTCGACCCAGTAGCACACGCCGCACCAATAGACCGCGCCGGCCGTCCAGCCGAGCAGGAAGCGGCGCCACGGCCTCGGTTCACGCGTCACTGCCAGCAGCAGCGGCGTGAGCGCCACGGGAGCGAACCAAACCAAGTCGAATCGCGGGAAGCAGAGAATCAGCAGCGCCGCCGAGAGCAGCGCCATCAGCAGGTTCAGCACGGGCCATGCCGTAGGACGGCAGGGGCCGGCCGTCGCGCGGCGTCGGCGACTTCGTCGGCCATATAGGAACTGCGCACCAGCGGACCGCTGAAGACCATCTTGAAGCCCAAGGAAAGGCCGTAATCGCGATAGCGCTCGAATTGGGCGGGGGTGATGAACTCCGCTACCGGCAGATTTCTGCGGGTGGGTTGCAGGTACTGCCCGATGGTGGCCGCGTCGGTTCCCACCGAGTCAAGATCGCGCAGCAGGGCACGGACTTCGTCTTCGGTCTCGCCCAGCCCCACCATGAAACCGGACTTGGTGAGCGCGCTCGAATGGCGCCGGGCGAAGGCCAGCACGTCGAGCGATTGGCGGTAGTCGGCCTGCGGGCGCACGCGCGCATACAAACGGGGCACGGTCTCCATGTTGTGGTTGAAAACATGCGGACCGGCATCCAGCACGCGCGCTACGGCATCCGGATCGCCGCAAAAATCGGGAGTGAGCACTTCCACGCGGGCATCGGGCAGCGCGCGGCGGACCTGGCGGACGGTTTCGGCGAAGTGTTCGGAACCGCCATCGGCCAGGTCGTCGCGGTTCACGCTGGTGATCACCACGTAGCGCAGTTGCATGCCGGCGGCCATGCGGGCGACGTTGGCAGGCTCGGCGGGGTCGAGCGGCATCTCGCGGCGGGCGGGATTGAACTTCGGCACGGAGCAGAATCCGCAGCCGCGCGTGCAATGGCTGCCGAGGATCATGAAGGTGGCGGCGCCACGGTGGAAGCACTCATGAATATTGGGGCAGCGCGCCGATTCGCAGACGGTGTGCAGGTTCAACTGTCGCAACCCGGTCTTGAGCTTGTTGAGCGCGGGAAAATGGGTGCGGCTCTTGCGGGCCCACTCCGGCAGACGGGGCCGTGGGGCTCCGCCGAGCTGTATCAGCGAATCGCTCACGGCTTTTTGACTAGATTCGTAAACCCGGCGTCTTCCAGTTGCTTCTTGGCGCGGCTCAGGGATTGCTTGTCGGGATACGGTCCCACCCACACGTGCGTGAAGTTGTCCCGGCCGGTCCGGACGGTAACTGGAAAACCTTGACCTTTGAGCGTTTGGGACATCGCGTTGGCTGAAGTCTGGCTGCCTGCAAGAACCTGCCAATACGTGGCGTTCGCCGGTTCGGCAGGGGGAGGAGCAGGCTGGGCCGCGGGTGGCGGCGGCGCAGGGGCGCTCGCGTCTTTCGCGGGGACGGTGGTGGGTTGCGGCGGCTGTTCCGCGGGCGGCGCTGCATCGGGATGCCCGACATCGGGATTCATCACGGGCACCGATGCGGGCGGTGCCTCGGTGCTGGGAGTGGCGGCGGGTGTGGATGCCGGTTGCGGCCGGTTTTCCGGAGCGGTGTTCGCCGGAACTGCGGCCGTCTCCGGAGCCACACTGGCGGATTTAGAGTTGCCCCGTCCCAGAACGTAACCCATGGCAAACACCACCGCCAGCAGCAGGACCCCGATAAAGAAGCCGCTCAGCAGTTGCTTGTCGCCCACTACCAGTTCGAATTCGCCGGTGTCCTTGTTTCGCATGTTTTACGCTTGGCGGGCGCCATTGCCGCCCGCATGATCGAGCGCCCCCTTCAAAGATGCAATTATATCCAGTGGGAGCGGAAACACAATGGTGGTATTTTTTTCGGTGCCGATCTCGACCAGCGTCTGCAGGTAGCGCAACTGAATCGCCACCGGTTGTTTTTGGAGCACTTCCGCCGCCATTCCCAGCTTTTCGGAGGCTGTGTATTCGCCTTCGGCATGGATGATTTTAGCGCGGCGCTCGCGTTCCGCTTCCGCCTGGCGGGCAATGGCGCGAATCATCGACTCGGCCAGGTCCACCTGCTTGACCTCGACCATGGTCACCTTTACGCCCCAGGGGGAGGTGTGCTGGTCCAGGATAGTTTGCAAGCGCAGGTTCAGCTTCTCGCGCTGGCTCAGGAGTTCGTCCAGGTCCACTTCGCCCAGCACGCTGCGCAAGGTGGTCTGCGCCAATTGCGAGGTGGCATAGAGGAAGTTGGAAACCTCTACGATCGCGAGCCTCGGTTCGATCACGCGAAAGTAAAGCACGGCGTTCACCTTCACGGTGACATTGTCGCGCGTGATGACGTCTTGCGACGGCACTTCAAGAGTGTCGACGCGCAAGGAGACACGCACCATGCGGTCGACGGGGGCGAACACCAGAATGATGCCCGGGCCCTTGGGTTGGGGCAGCAGGCGGCCGAAACGGAAAATCACGCCGCGTTCATATTCGCGCAAGATTTTGACAGAGCTAATCAGGTAAATTACGACGATCACCACGGCGATGGTCGTGAAACTAGTAAAGTCGATCATGCGAGCCTCCTACTCCGCCAGCGGTTCTACTTTCAGTTTCAACTTTTCGATGGCCGTAACCCGCACGCGCCCACCGATGGCGACCGGCCGCGGCGACACCGCGTCCCAGTATTCGCCATGGACAAGGATTTTACCCTCCGGCGCAAGTTCTGTAACGGCCGCGCCGGTCTCGCCGATCATTCCCTCGCCGCCCGTTTCCACTTTGTTGCGCCGCGCGCGCACCGCCAGAGAAAGCAGAAAGACGGTGATCGCCGAGAAGGGCAACGCCAAAGCAATGGCGGTCCCCCAGTGAACGCGCATTTCGGGCAGCGGACTATCCACCAGCATGACTGCACCGAGCACCATGGAGATGGCGCCTCCAACGCCGAGGATTCCATGCGTAGCGAACTTGGCTTCGAGTATGAACAGCCCGAATGCCAGCAAAAGCAGACACGCGCCCAGCCAGTTGATGGGGAGCAGCGAGATGGCCGAGAGTCCCAGCAGCACCAGGATTGCGCCCACTACTCCCGGAACGATCAGGCCCGGAGAATTCAACTCCAGGTAAAGGCACAGCGCTCCGACCACCAGCAGCACCAGCGCGATGTTGGGATCGGCGATGGAGCTGACGATGCGCTGGCGCAGGGTCAACTGGTAGACTTCGACTTCCGCGCCGGCGGTATGCAGCGTCTCGGTGCGGCCGTCGATTCGCGTGACTGTACGGCCATCGAGAGCGGCCGTCAATTGCTGCTCGCTCGGCTCGATGAGATCGATGAGGTGTTGGTCGAGCGCTTCCCGCTCGGTGTATGACTTGCTTTCCCGCACCGTAGTTTCGGCCAGTTGGGCATTGCGCCCGCGCTTCATGCACAGGCTGCGCAGACCGGCGGCAGCGTCGTTCTCGACCTTCTGCGCCATTACGGAATCCATCTCGCCGGTCATGGCGACGGGGTGGGCCGCGCCTGTGCGCGTGCTGGGAGCCATCGCTGCCACGTCGCCCGCTTCCAGCAGAAAAAATCCCGCGGAGGCAGCCCGGCCGCCGCTCGGCGTCACATACGTGACCACGGGAACGGGGGAGGCGAGCATCTCTTCGATGGTCTTCTCCATGGCGTCCATCAGGCCGCCAGGCGTATTGAGACGCACCAAAACGAGCGATGCGTTTTGCTGCTTGGCTTGCGCGATGGCGCCGGCAACAATCTCGGCGGTGATGGGGTGCACTACGCCGTCCACGTCCACCGCGATGATCTTCGGTGCCGCGTAGACTGCCTGCACGGTGAGCGCAAGCACAATCCCGAGACTCGCTGCGCCTCGCAATCTATCCCTAGTATACGCCACCCGGATAGTGTGGTCTGAAACACATTTGGCGCCCGGATCGTAATGATATTGATAGAAAGTTTTAATGTACGGGCTGCTCGCAATCGGGTAAAATGAAGAAAACAAATTCTGTTTTCTGAGAGAATGACACCAATATGCCAAGCAAGCGCGTATCCGAGAAAGAAATAGTTGTATCCGCCGTTGTTCCGGCCCGTCACAAACCGGCAAGTACCAAACGGGTGAAGCGTACGGCGCCCGGCTCGCCCGTCGCAGCCGCCGCCGAGGCGCCAGTACCTCAACCAGTACCGGACGCACCCTCGCAGGAGCAGATCGCCTGCCTGGCGCATTCGTATTGGGAAGCCCGCGGTTGCCAGGGCGGCTCGCCCGAAGAAGACTGGTTGCGCGCGGAGCAGGAACTTCTGGCGGCGGCCTCCATCGCCTGACCTTTCCCCTAGCGATACTTTCGCAGGACAGCCAGCAGACGGCCCTGTATCTCGATATCCGCCGCTGAAACTACGATCGGTTCCAAGGCGGAGTTGGCCGGTTGCAAGCGGATCTTGCCTCCCGGTTCGCGGTAAATTCGCTTCAAGGTAGCATCGCTGCCCGCCACCAGCGCCACTACGATATCTCCGTCTCTTGCTTCGGCGGTCTTTTCCAATAGAACCACGTCGCCATCGCATATGTGGTCGTCGATCATGGAATTGCCGCGCACTTCGAGTGCGTAGGTGTTCGCGCCGCCGACATAATCGGCGAGGTTGAGCGTCTCGCTCTGCTCGACAGCTTCCAACGGCGCACCGGCGGCGATCCGTCCGCGCATAGGGATCTCGGCCTGAGGCGGTTTCGCGCGCTGCAGCTCCGCCATATATTTCGCGGTGATTTCGAGGGAGCGGCTCTGATTGAAGCCGCGCTTCAGGTAGCTTTTCGACTCGAGGATGGAGATGTGTTTGTGGACGGTGGCCAGAGAGGCCAAGTCCAACCCTTTCGCAATCTCTTCATAACTCGGGCAGTAGCGGTTCTCCTCGACGAACCCGGCGATGAAATCGAGCACTTGCTTTTGCCGTTTGGTCAATGCCATAGTTTGCCCCCAACCCATTGTGGGCGAACAAAAGGGGAAAATCAAGAGGCATTTGCGATCCGACAGTGAAATTTCGAGTAAAGGCAGCCGAGGAACTTAGGCCACCGGGTTACTAAGTGTGCCGATTCCGTCGATGGCGATAGCGATTTCGTCGCCCGATGCCAGAGTGAAGGAGTGGGGTGGAATGATGCCGGTGCCGGTCAGCAGAAAACAGCCGTTGGGAAACGTGTTTTCGCGGAATAGATACTCCACCAGTTCCGCGGGAGTGCGCTTCATCGCCTCCAGAGTAGTGCTGTCGGAGAATACCGCGGATCCGCCGCGGAGGATCTCGATGTGGATGCCCGTAGTGGGCGCGAGCGGCTTGTTGGTGACCAGTATTCCGGGGCCGAGCGCGCACGAGCCGTCGTAAACCTTGGCCTGCGGGAGATATAGCGGATTCTCGCCTTCGATATCGCGCGAACTCATGTCGTTGCCCACGGTGTAGCCGAGAATCCTGCCTTTCGGCGACACCAGCAGCGTCAATTCCGGCTCCGGCACGTTCCATTTGGAATCGCGGCGGATGCGCACCGGCGCGCCGGGGCCGACGGTGCGATGAGGGGTGCTCTTGAAAAAGAGCTCGGGACGCTCGGCGGTGTAGACGCGGTCGTAGAAACTCATGCCGCCGGCCGCTTCCGACTCGGCCATGCGCGCGGTGCGGCTGCGATAATATGTCACGCCGGAGGCCCAGACCTCCTGTTTTTCGATGGGCGCCACCAGGGCATGTCCGCCGCCGCCCGGAGCGGCTACGCTCTCGGTGCCCGCCAGGTATTCGTAGAGATCTTCGCGGGTGGTGAGGCAGCCGGAGGCCTGCGTAGGCACCGGAATTCTGCCGCCCTCGGCGGTTTCGAACTCCCACCCGGTTTGCGTTCGGTAAATGAGCATTTTATGATTTCAGCCTTTCGAGGATTTCAACCTTTCGACGATTGCGTCGACATCGAAAACACAGCCGCCCCAGGTGCCGCCGCTCACGTCCTGCAAGGCGGCCCACAAGCGGGTTTCGGGAGGAAGAGCGGGGTCGGCCGCCAGATCGGCGGGCGTAGCACGCGCCGCCAGCACGCGTGCGCCTTCTTCGGCGCTGCCCTCCACCACCAGATTCACGGAGCCCTCCAACCGCACGCGGTCAATCGCGATCTGGATGCGGTCGCCTTCCCTTACTTTGCCGATGGGACCGCCCGCCAACGCTTCGGGCGTGACATGCCCGATGCAGGCTCCAGTGGAAACGCCGCTGAAACGCGCGTCGGTAATCACGGCCACGTGCTTGCCGAAATCGAGGTAGCGCAGCGCCGCGGTGATGGCGAAGATTTCTTCCATCCCCGAGCCCATGGGGCCGCGGCACATCAGGACGATCACGTCGCCCAGGCGAATGCCGCCGCTCTTGATGGCGGCGATGACGTCCTTCTCGGCGTGGAAGACACGTGCGGGTCCGGTCTTGCGGTAGACGCCGTCGGCATCCACCACGGTGGGGTCGATGGCCGTGCTCTTGATCACCGAGCCGCCGGGCGCGAGATTGCCCTTGGGGAAGGTGACGGTGGAGGTAAGACCGCGGCGGTGCGCGCCATCGGGGTCCATAATGACGTCGTCGGGGTCGATGCCGTCGCGCTCGCGGAGGACGTTGCGGAGGGCGGTGCGGCGTTCGGATTGCTCCCACCAGTCGAGCACGGCATCGAGCTTTTCGCCGCTGACGGTGAGAGCGCTAGTTTCGAGAAGGCCGGCGCGGCGCAGGTGCAGCATCACTTCAGGAACTCCGCCGGCGAGGAAGACTTGCACGGTGGGATGGCCCTTGGGCCCATTCGGCAAGGCGTCGACGAGGCGAGGCACCTGGCGATTCACGTGCGCCCAATCGTCCACAGTGGGCCGCGCGAGTCCCGCGGCGTGGGCGATGGCGGGCAGGTGCAGGATGAGGTTGGTGGACCCGCCGAAAGCCGCGTGGACCACCAGGGCATTGCACACGTTGGCGTCGGCGAGGACGTCACCCATGGTCAGGCCGCTCGATTCCATTTCGAGGACGGCGCGGGCGGAGCGGCGCGCCATATCCGTCCAGATGGGGTGTCCCGAGGGCGCCAGGGCGGAATGTGCGAGGGTCATGCCAAGCGCCTCGCCGACCACCTGGGAAGTAGCGGCGGTGCCGAGAAACTGGCAGCCGCCGCCGGGTGTGGCGCAGGCGCGGCAGAGCATGTTGGCGGCATCCTCCAGGGTCATCTGTCCGCGGGCGAATCGCGCGCCGGCGGATTGCGCTTTGCCGGCGTCCTCGCCGTCGGACGCTTGCAGGGTGACGCCGCCGGGCACGAGGATCGACGGCAGCGAGCGCGTGGCGGCGAGCGCCATCATCATCGCCGGGAGCCCTTTGTCGCAAGTCGCCACGCCGATTACGCCGCTGCGCGTGGGCAGGGAGCGGATGAGGCGGCGGAAGACGGTGGAGGCGTCGTTACGGTAGGCCAGGGAGTCGAACATGCCGGTGGTGCCTTGCGTCCGGCCGTCGCACGGATCGGTGCAGTAGGCCGCGAAAGGGATGGCCCCGAGCGACTTGAGTTGCTTGGCTGCGGCGTCCATCAGCAGGCCGACTTCCCAGTGGCCGGTGTGGTAGCCGAGCGCGATGGGCGTGCCATCGCCCGCGCGGATGCCGCCGTGGGTGCTGAGGATGAGGATTTCCTTGGCGCCGAGCGCAGCGGGATCCCAGCCCATCCCCGCGTCTTGCGACCAGCCGAAGATGTCGCCCGAAGGGCGCGCGATGAGCATCTCGGGGGTTATCGGCAGGGAGCCTGCCGGGCCGGGTACTTTGCTACGGATGTCGTAAAGCGAGGGGTCGCCTGAGTCCAGGAGCTGCGCGAGCATGTCTTCCTTGAAGTGTAGCGTAAGGAAGACAGAAGCCGGGGAGTGGGCCAGCGCCGGCCTACTCGTATCTCAAGGCCACATTCGGATCGATTCGGGCAGCTTTGCGGCTCGGGAAGTAGATCGCGAGGAGCCCAATGAGAGCGAGGACGGCCGGGGCGGCGACGAAGGTCCACGGATCGTTCGCGCCGACGCGGAACAGCATGGCGTGCATGATGTGGGAGAGTCCAAAAGCTACCGCCAATCCGCAACTCACGGAAATTGCGATGAGCCGAAAGCCCTGGCGCACGGTCAGCCATAGCACCTGGTTACGGTCGGCGCCCAGCGCCATGCGAATGCCGATTTCTCTGGTCCTACGGCTCACGGTGTACGCCATCACCCCGTAGATACCGATGGAGGCCAGCGTAAGGCCAAGCAGCGCGAGCGCCGCCGCGCCCCAAGACGCGAGTCTGAATGGCAGAATTTGGAAATCCATCACCTCGGCCATGGTGCGCACGTCGAACTCGACCGACGGGTTCACGGAAGTAAGCGTCTCGCGCAGCAAGGGGAGAAACGCGCGTGGGTCGCCGTGCACGCGCAACAGCAACGAGTAATACGCGGAATTGCGCGAGCTCGCCGGCAGGTAAATGCACGTCCAGTTAGCGCCATCCCAGAGCCATGCGCTGACTACATCTTTTGCGACACCGACTACCTGAACCGTCCGCTTCGTGCCGAGAAACAACTCCCGTCCTCCGGAGGAATACTGAGGCGTTGTCATTTCCAGAGTCTTGCCCAGGGGGTCCTCGTTCGGCCAAAAACGCCTGGCGGTAGCTTCGCTGATCACCGCCACGGCAGCGCCGGCGGCGCTTTCCGCGGGAGAGAACGCGCGGCCTCGCACAATCGGGATGTCAAGCGCTGCGAAGTAATCCGGCGCCACCTCGTTGTAGCTTGCGTTGAGCTCGCGCGAAGCCGGGGCGCCGATGGATACCCGGGCCACCGGAAGAGATCCGCGAAGAGGTTCCCTCATCGCGGGCGCTACGGCTACGATACTCGATATCGAGTTGAGGCGATCCCCTACACGTGTCAAGAGCGTCGAATCCGCGCCGGCCGTTTCCTGAATCAGCTCGACACTAATGGTGTGAGCGACGTCAAAGCCGGGATGTACGGACCCAAACTCGACGGTACTGTGCAGCAGCAGGCCGGCGCCGATAAGCAAAACCAGGCTGAGAGAGAATTGCGCCACTACCAGGCCGTCGCGGAGCCTGGATGGGCGAAACCGCGATCCGAGCCAACCGCTTTCCCCCTTCAGCGCGGAATTCAGCGTCGACCGCGTGGCATGGAGCGCCGGCGCGAGCCCAAACGCAATACCGGTTGCAAGAGAAAGAAGGAACGCGAACAGAAAGACCCGGTAATCCGGATAAATCTCGATAATTGGCATGCCCGTTTTCATCGAAAATGAAGACACCATCATGCGGCGGATGAGGACCCAGCTACAGTGAGACATCGCCAGCCCGGTCGCACCGGCAATCAGTGAGAGCACGGCAGTCTCAGTAACCAGTTGCCGCACGATGCGGCCGCGGCTTGCACCGAGCGATAAACGCACGCCGATCTCACGCTCGCGGTTTAGGGCGCGGGCCAACAGGACATTTGAGAGATTGGTGCACGCGATCAACAGAATCATTGCGAACGCCGTCAATACGGGAAGGACATTGGCAGGGTCGGCATGCTTCCAGTTCTGGTACCTCGCACGGGATTCGAGGCTCGCGCCTACGAGCCGCATTTCCTTCGGTCGGGATTCGGTAATTCGGGGAAGGAGCGCGGATAGGGCGCTCTGTGCCTGCGCCGGCGCAATGCCTGGCCGCAAGCGGCCTATGATACGCAGCGACCGGTCGTCCGCTTCATCTGACGCATTGCCGTGGTTGCCGGTAAACAGCGGCTTTGCTGTCAAGGGCACCCAGAAGCCGGGAATCTGGGCATCGATGCCCGTGAATTCTGCGGGTGCCACGCCAATGACTGTGACTCGATTCCCGGAGAATTCGATTGATTCGCCGACAATCCGGGGATCGCCGTTGAAGTTCCGTTGCCATGCGGCATAGCTCAAAACCGCAACCGGCGGGGCCGAAGGCAATGCGTCTTCCGGCGTAATCGGTCTGCCCAGAACGGTGCTGCCGCCGAGCGTCTGGAAGTAATTTCCGGAAACCACATATCCACCCATCCGCTCGTTCCGATACCTGATGCGAACAGGCGAGTCAGCGATCACTTGAGTGAACAGTTGATTGCCGGTTGTAAGATCCTGATACTCGCGGATCGAAAACGACCCAAGCGACACACGATTCGCGAGGTGCCCCGACACTTGGTACAAGCTCCATGGATCGTGAACCGGGATGGGCCGCAGGAGCAACGTATCGATCATCGTGAACAACCCGTTATTCGCCCCGATCCCCAGCGCCAGCGTCAAAACGGCGGTTATCGTGAACGAAGGGCTTTTCAGGAGCGCGCGGACCGCGTAGCGCAAATCCGCGCGTAGATCGTCCAGCATTCGAAGCCCACGGGCATCGCGGCAGTGCTCCTTGTGGGTCTCCAACCCGCCAAATTCGACGCGGGCGCGCCGCTCCGCGTCCTTTTGGGGCACACCGGATCGAATCAGATCGTTGGTGTACGCCTCGATGTGAAAGCGCATCTCGTCATCCATCGATTTTTCCATGTGCTTTCGCCGTAGAACTCCAGCGGTAAGGGATCGTAGGCGCGCAATCAAGGGCATGGTTCCTCCCGCAGGCGGGTAGGTTTCTCTCCTAGAACATCTAGGAGAATGGTAGGCCGCACGCCGGAATTTGTCAAGTGGGCGACTTGCCGCTCTCCGTCAGCAGACGGCCGGCGGCCATATGTTAGTAGATATGCGCCCTGCGAAGATAGCTTTTGGGTAGACGCTCGACCATCGGTTCGGTTAGCATGCCGACGACGCGCGGATGGGACCCCCGGCGCGCATCGGTATATACTGTACCCTGTCATGACTAGAAGCTGCTTTTGGGTGGTGTGTTTCCTCACGGTGTGGCCCGCGTGGGCGGCGCAGCTCCAGCCGCGGACCGGCTGGGTGTTCGTGCCTGGCGCTCAGGATATGATTCAGGCCGGCCAGTGGGGCTGCACCTCCGGCGTCACCGTCAGCGGCGATACCCTTTCCATCTCGGCCTCCAGCGGCAACTACAATACGGTGATCGACACCAGCGGGCCGGTACTGAAATTGCAAGGCGATTTCAGTGTGCTGGCGACGCTTTCGGACCCCGGCACCGCGGGGTCGTTCCTTACCATGGTGGGAACCTTGAACACCGGAAGCGTCTATTGGACCGGGCTCAAACGGCTCGACGTGGGGCGTTCCGGCAGCTCGATTCAGATGAACTATTGGACCGGAACGTCGGCGAATCCCACTTCGCAGAGCTTTGCGATCCCCTCGGGAGTGTCGGATCCAGTCACGTTCGAAGTGGCGCGGGTGGGCAAGCAGATCCAGATTTATGTCAGCGGCTCCGAGGTTGGGAGTTTCGCGGACCCCGGCCTGTTCAGCTCCGGACAAATGTATTTCGGCTTCAACGTGTCGCCCGGAGATACCCTCGACGTCCTGGCATTGGCGGCGGCGATGCCGGCGGGATCGAGTACTTCCTTGTTCGCTCTCGATCTACAGGTCGCCAATCGCACCGGGTCGGGACTGCGCGACCTGGCGGCGCCGTCCGGCCTGCTGATCGGCGCGGCGGCCGACGCGCCTTACTTCTCCGACCCGAATTACGTTCAGGCGCTGGGCGGGGAATACAGTCTGATCGTCCCGGAGAACGACCTGAAGTTCGCGGAAACCGAGCCGGACCAGGGCCAGTACAGCTTTTGCCCGGCCGACCAATTGCTTACCTTCGCGCAGGCCAACGGGATGAAAATGCGCGGTCACAACTTGGTGTGGTCGCAAAACCTTCCAGGTTGGCTCACGGGCGGAAACTTTTCAAGCGCCCAGGTCGCGAGCATTCTGCGGGACCACATCAATACGGTGGTGGGCCACTACAAGGGCCAACTGGTGGATTGGGACGTAGTGAACGAAGCCGTGTCCAACTCGCCGCCCTATGGCCTGGACCAAACCTCGTTCTGGTATCAGCAACTCGGCAGCAGTTACCTGGACACCGCCTTCCAGTTGGCACACGCCGCGGACCCCAACGCGAAGCTGTTCTACAACGACTACGGCGGCGAGGGAAAGGGGGCAAAGTCGGACGCGATCTACGCCCTGGTGCAGGGGATGATCAGCCGCGGCGTTCCGATCAACGGCGTGGGGCTGGAGATGCACTTGACGCTGAACGGGCCGCCGAGCGAGAGCGATATTTCCGCCAATATGGCGCGCCTGGGAGCGCTGGGCTTGGAAGTGCACGTCTCCGAGATGGATGTGCGGCTGCTTGTGGATAGCGGCAACGCATCGGCCACCGACCTTGCGTCGCAGGCCACCTTGTACCAGAACGTCTTCGCGGCGTGCCAGGCCAACTCCAACTGCACGGCGTTCCTCACTTGGGGCGTGACCGACCTGTATTCCTGGATCCCCAGTTCCTTCCAAGGCTACGGAGCTGGACTGCTGCTCGATCAGCAGTACAACCACAAGCCGGCTTACAATTCGGTGTTCGAAAACATGCAAACGGCCAGCGCGGCGGCGGTGAGGCCGGTGATTTTCCCCGGTGGTATCGTGATTCATGCGAGTGCGTCGGCGCCGGTTTCGCCCGGGTCGCTGGCGGATATCTATGGGACCAACCTGGCGGAAGCGCCCGCCACCACCGCCGGGTTGCCGCTCGGCAACACACTCGGGAACGTGCAGGTGACGGTGAACGGAACTCCCGCGCCCCTGTACTACGTTTCGCCGGGACAGGTGGACTTCCAGATTCCGTACTCGATCCCGCCGGGACCGGCGCTGGTGCGAGTAAGTTCGAATGGGAACGCGGGTGGCGCGGCGGGGATTACGGTGCAGCAGGCCGCGCCCAGCATTCTGACGTGGGTAGATGCGGCCGGCAACACCCGCGCCATTGCCCAGAACCAGGATTACTCGCTCAACACATCGACTAACTGCGCCGTTCCAGGCACTTACGTGACGGTCTACATGATGGGGAGCGGCCCGCTGAATAATCCTATAAATTCGGGTGCCGCGGCGTCGTCCAGCCCGCTGTCGCAGGAGACTCTGACGACCACCGCTACTGTAGGGAGCGCTTCCGCGTATGTGCAATTCGCGGGAATGACTCCGGCGTTCGTGGGGCTGATGCAGGCAAATCTCCAGGTCCCCGCGGTTAACGGCGATTTGCCCGTGCAGGTGCAGGTGGGCCCGTTTGCGAGCAATTCGGCCTTGCTTTGCGTGCAATAGGGCATGCCGGAAGACCACTCCCTGGCGTCGTGGCTCAGACAACTGGACGCTCCGTGGGGCGGACTTCAGTCCCGCGGAGGGCTTCAGCCCGCCCCACCACAGGATCAAGGCGTCTTGGGTGGGACGGGCTTTATTTCCCGTTATAGTTATAGGGGCCCCAACGAGAATTTTGTTCCCGTTATGACGGTTTCAGGCGGCAACCCTGAGGCCGACTGGAAGAAGTCAGCCGACTCCTGAACGCCTACGTTGCCGCCATTCTGACTTCCGGCTCCTGACTTCCTCGACTCCCATATCCCGCGGGGATATCAAGGCGTGCGTCCGAAAGTGATGTTGATGTACTTGCTGAATGAAAGGAATCAGCTCGGGTAATGACTCGCTCACCCGATAGCCTGGTC
>Ga0326728_10000551_pt1 | contig 146929 bp, 130 predicted proteins | sample MB3enrmetagenome_FD_207602 | JGI IMG/M metagenome (GOLD analysis project Ga0326728, IMG submission 207602) | Lab enriched peat soil microbial communities from McLean, Ithaca, NY, United States - MB31MN | ecosystem: Environmental > Terrestrial > Soil > Wetlands > Peat | place: USA: New York... | reverse complement strand
GGCGCCCCCCCGGATTGCGCAGAGCAAAGCTCTGCGGCCATGGATTCGCAGAGCTTTGCTCTGCGCAATCCGGGCAGGAAAATCCGGACAGGAAATGCGAGCTCAGGGCCGGGGCAAATTACAAAGTCGGGATTACTCCTGAAAAAACACGCGGGGCAGAACGTTTTGCGCTCTGCCCCGCTTCACTGCATTCAGGCTTTTGGTTCAGGCCTCTGGCGCGCCAGGAAGGCTAGAAATGCACCTTCATGGAGAACTGGAGAATGCGCGGGTCGTACGCGCCAGTGGCTTCTCCGAACGTCGAAGAACTCATAGCCTGGCTGACCGTTCCTGCATTGAACGCACTTACCGGCAGCCCGGCCGGGACGGTTTGCCCAAAGAAGTTCACCTTGTTCAGAATATTGAACGCTTCGGCGCGGATTTCCAGATTGAACCTCTCGTTCAGCTTCAGGCTCCGGGCCAGTGCGAGGTCGAAGCCGAAGTAGTTAGGCCCGCGCGTGCCGTTGCGCTCGACGGTCCCGTACGCGCCGGTGGGAACGCAGTCGGCAGCATTTGAATTGACACTACAGGCCGAAGCGAACGCCGCCGGATTGAGGAATTGGAAGCAGGGGGCGTTCTTACAAGCAGTTGGAGCGCTCGAGCGGATGGGCTGGCCCGTATAATTGGGGCGATCGTTCCCCAAGCCCGAGAGGGAGTTATCCACGCCGGTCGTAATGAACAAGGGCTGGCCACCGGCAGCGTGAATCAGCGGCGCCAGCTCCCAGTTGCGGATCGCGCGGGCTGCCCAGGGATTGGCGGGGTTCCAGGGGCTGTGCACCACCATCGAGAAATTGAAGTTGGTGCGGGTGTCGGAAACGCACCGCCCCCAGTCCGCCTGGCGATTGAACCGCTGCGAGTTGGTGGAGGTTGACAAGGCGGCGCCAAAGTCATAGTCGGACCAACATTCGGCGTCCGTGAAATTCGCTTGTGCCGTGTAGTTTTGGCTCAAACGATGCGTTACCGATACGAGGACGCCTTCGTAGCGGGCTACCGCTCCGGGGTCCATGGTATTGACACTCGCGTAATATTGGCCCGTAACCGGGTTATCCTGAAAGAACAGGCGGCGCTGGTTGGTGTTGGAAGTGGTTGAACAGGTGGTGTAGGTGAGATTGCCGGTGGGGCCAGGGAAGGTGCACGCGCCGGTGCCTAAATATTCCGCGGGATCCGATTCGTGGGCGATCCAGATGTGGGTGGTCTCGTTGCCCAGATAGCTGATCGAAGCGACCCAGTTGCCCGCGAACTGCCGCTGGTAGGTGGCGTTCCACTGCACCATGTAAGTGGGAGGAGGATTGATCGGAAAGTTGATGTAGGTGCCGAACTGCGGGAAGAACAGGGCGCCGGGTTTCTGGGGGAACGGGTCTACACCGCCTTGATAACCCTTCCAGGGATTGCTGAGCAGGCCCGTCGATCCCACGTCAATGGCATTGCCGAAGGGAGGATTGGTGGATTGACGCTCGTTAAACCAGGTCTCCTGCGAGTCGTAGAGGAGTCCCCCGCCGATGCGGAGGGTGTCGCGGCCCGTGCCGCTCGGATTCCACACCAGCCCAGCGCGCGGCCCGAAGTTGGGAATGTGTCCATTCCAGTTGGCGGGAGGAATTCCCGCGTCACCGGGGAAGAATAGTCCGGGAGGGGCCGACGGATGGACCGTGCTGACCTGGCCCGCCAGGAAGGCCGTCTGGCTGAAGGAAGTGCCGCGGCCATATTTGTCGGGGTCGGCGAACGTCGGCTCCCAGCGCAGACCGATGTTGAACGTGAGGTGCTTGGAGAACTTGAAGCTGTCCTGCGCGTAGAAGCTCATGATCCATTGCCGCAAATCGTCGGGCGTGGCATTGGTCTGCTCCCAGTCGCTCATCTCCCCAAGCATGAAGTCCCCCATTCCCAGGCCGGTGAACGACCCGTTCCAAGTCGGCGCCCCATTCTCGTCGAAACCGGAAATGGTGTCGTTTTGGACTCGGATAATGTTGAAGCCCAAGGAAATTTCATGCCTCCCGCGAATCAGGTCCACGTCGTCGGCTATCTGCTCGTCGTTCACGTTGAACCACCCTGGGGCGCAGGTTCCGCAGAAGGAGGCAAAGCCGCCGGTGATGGACGAAATCAGCAGGAAGTTGGGCACGGCACTGTAAATTAGTTGTGACGCCGGAATACCCGCTGCCTGCCCGAGGAGGGTCCAATTGGCGGGAGTGGAGGTTGGCCCGCGATCGTCGCGGACGCGATTGTAACTGACGTGGAAAGTATTCAGGGTTCCGGTGCCGAACGTATACGTGTCGCCGATGGTGCCCGACTGTGCAAATTCCAGGTTCCCCGGCGACGTGGTTTGCAAGATATTGGCGGAAACCGGCGGATTCGTGTAAGCCTGCCCGTAATACCGCCCGTAGATAGTGTTCTTTGAACTCTGGGCATAGTCCATCCGCGCGATGTACTCGTTCGCGTCTCCTGTGACAGGAATACTATACGTGACCTGGCCACACGAGGTAGCTTGGCTCTGAAGCTGAGGTACAATGTATTGCTTGATAAACGCCATGGCCACCGGATCGAACAGCGTGGGGCTGATCGTGTTGTTCACGAAGGGAGCCTTAAGAGTAACGGCTTTTCCGCTCGACTGGCAACCGGCCCCGGCGATCGTGGTAAAGTCCCCTCCGACCATCGCCGCCGTGGGAATATGGGTGATATTGGAGGGCGAGGCAACCCGGTTTCTCGTGCCCTGATATCCTCCAAAGTAAAACAACTTGTCCGTAATGATCTTGCCGCCCACCGTTCCGCCGAACTGGTTGCGCCTCAGGGTGTCGTGTGTCGGCGCGAAGAAGTTGCGCGCGTCCAGGTCGCCGTTGCGGAGGAATTCAAAAAGGTCCCCATGGATTTGGTTTGACCCTGACTTGGTGACCGCGTTGACGGTCGCCCCCGGGTGCGTCCCGAAGCGCGAGGATACTGCACTGGTCTCGATGCTGAACTCCTGAAGAGCATCCGGGAACGGGAAAGGCATGTTGACGTTCGAGCTCGGGGCGGTGTAATCCCCTCCATCCATCAGATAGGCCGTGCCGTTCCCCTGTCCGCCGGCCACCGAGATCCGGGTGGCATTCCAGAAGGTCTTGCTTCCGGTGTCCCCGGCGTCGGCGTACACGGCCGCGCCGAGGGTGATAATCAACTGCGTGGGCTGCCGGTTGTCGAGCGGCAGATCCTCGATGCGCTGCGTGTCGATAACGGAAGAGACCGAGGTCTCTTTGGTCTCGACCATGGTGGCGCTGGCCTGCACTTCCACCCGCTGCGTGGAGGCCCCGACCTGAAGCGTCGGGTTGATTTCAATATTGTTGTTGACCACGAGAACGATGCCGGATTCAACGAAATTCTTGAATCCTGACATTTTCACTTCCAGCCGGTAGGGCCCGACCGGAAGGTCGGTGAACGTGTACCTGCCGCCGGAGTCGCTCGAGACGGCGTGGGTCACACCTTTGTCGGTCTCCGTCATGGAGACTTGGGCGCCGGCGATCACCGCGCCGCTCGGATCCGACACCGTTCCGCTGACCGTCGCCACCGCCGTTATCTGCGCGCTGGCAATAGACGGCAGGCTGACCAAGAAGAAAATTAACAGCAAAAAGGAAAAGAGCGCCGACGCCGGTAGAAGTATCCGGGTCCTCGCCGCCCTCTTGCGTAAGAACCTACTCTTCATCATCGATGTACCCTCCAAATGGCAAATTTCAGCCCCTAAGGCCGACACACCCTAATACCTTCCACGGGAGTTTAGCCCAACCTTTCCAGACCCTCGACGATGACTAGTTTTCAAGTTCCGCCTCCCCGATGCATTGAGCAACCCCCGGCATCGGAGAATGGAACGCAGCAGTAATGATTGCAATTTATACTGACTCCGTATCCCGTTGTCAAGTAAATTCTCGAATAATACTTGAAAATTTTCAGAACCTATCGTAGATTCTCATGACGGTTTCGTGAATGAGGCCGTACGGCTTCTCGCGGCCCGCGTTGTAAGAAGCCGGGGCAGCAGATATGCACCTCGCTTCAGAGGCGATGCATGATCAAAAAAACGCGCCAATCGAAGGTAAGGATCCAAGACGTAGCCCGCGCCGCGGGCCTCAGCAATGCCACGGTCTCGCGCGTCCTGAATGGGAGTGAGCGAGTCCGGCCGAGCCTGCACGAACGCGTCATCAAAGCTGCCCTAAAATTAGGATTCGACCTCGAGCGCAGGAACGATTCACGCATCGTTGCCTTCCTGCTCAGCAATCGCGCCGTGCTGCATCCTTTCCACTCCGCGGTCTTGGTGGGGGCAGAGGCCCATTGCGCTGCGAATGACTTTGGAGTTTTGTTTCTGCCTCTGCAATACTCGCCCAAGCTTCCCTGGAGGGAGCTTCACATCCCCCGGCTTCTCCAGAATCGCAGAGTTGTTCGCGGGGTGATCGCCGCCGGCACGAACTCCCAGAACCTCCTCGACGCAGTGACGGACCGGCGGCTGCCCATTGTTTGCCTGGGCAACAATATTGTGGGCGACTGGCACAACGAAAAATACAGTGTGGTGTATTTTGATGACATTGGCGGCGCCCAGGAAGCTACCAGTTACTTGCAGTCCTTGGGGCATCGGGATATCTGGTATCTGGGCAACTGCCAGCGCACCTGGTTTGCCCGCCGCTGCGAGGGTTATCGCCGGGCGATGGAAGAGGCCGGCCTTTCGCCTCTCATCCGTGACTTGAACGTTGACAACGCCGAAGACCTCGGTTATCTGGCCACGAAATCGATTCTCAGCGAGGCCCGGCCGATCACCGCGATTTTTGCCGGTGACGACACCACCGCCCGAGGCGCCTACCGCGCCTTGGCTGACCACGGGCTGAAAATTCCCTCCGATATCAGCGTGATCGGCGTGAATGACACCATCGAAGCTTCTTCGCTCATCCCCCCCCTGACCTCGGTGCGCGTCTTTACTGAGCAACTCGGCAGGCAGATGGCGGAGCTGCTCTTGAAGCAGATATCCCGCCTGGACGTTAAACCGCAAGCTGTGACCCTTCCGACGCGGCTGATTCGCCGGGAATCCTGCGGCCCGGTCACGCAAGCTGAGCCGGTCGCTTTCAAGGAAGAAGCCCAAGCCAGTTAAACTTGCGCCTTGGGCAGCGGAGTTAGTTGGTTGCGCTCAATGGTTGCGCTACGCGGATCGGGTTGTGAGGATCGACACGCACCCCATCAACAACGATTTGAGAAACGGCAAGCTACAGGAGCGTTGACCGCTATGAATCGGCGAACCTTCATTTCCACGGCGGCGGCATTGGGCTTCGAAACCGGGCGAGCCCACGCCGCCCAAGGCCCCCATCCCGAATCGCCAGCCAATACGAGTTCCACCGCGGCGGCGCGGAGCCCCCGGCTGGTCGAATTGGATCTGCGAACCCGCGATGCGGATTCCGGCCGGATCATCTCGAACAAACGAAGCCTGGACCCGGCGCGCATCGGGATCGTAATTATCGACATGTGGAACTACCACTGGTGCATGACGGCGGCGCAGCGCGTCGCTGCGCTCGTGCCTCGCATGAACGCAGCGCTGGCGGCCGCCCGCCAACTCGGTATGCGCGTGATCTGGGCACCCACCGATGTGGCGAGCCAGTATGTCGGCATGCCTCAGCGGGAACGCTCCATCGCCGTGCCCCGGTTCCCTCGACCGGCGCCGGCGGAGTTCGTCTGCCGGCTGACGGCGAAACAGGGCAAATGCCTGTGCGGGCCGGGTATTCCCTGCCTTGTCAACTACGGTTGGGACGCTATGAATCCGGATCTGCGCATCGACCCGGATGACGTCATCAACTTCGCCACCGACGAACTCTTTGGCAACTGCCGGACTCGCAACCTGGACCACCTGATCTACATGGGAGTCCACACGAACATATGTGTCATGGGTAAGCCGGAAGCCATCCGGAACATGGCCTCCGGGGGTCTCAACTGTATCCTGGCGCGTGACCTGACAGATGCCTTCACGCATTACGATCCGGAAGCTGCCTACACGCCCGATGACGGCACCGCCCAGACGGTTGCGGACATCGAACGCGCGGGCATTCCCAGCATCAATATGGCCGAGGAAATGCAAAAGGCTGGAGTGTGGGATGACAACGCTGTGCTCGAAATGGTGCGCATTTCACCCTGGGGCGCGCGCCAGCGGCCGTACCAGTTCCACGACACGGTGACGGTGACGCTGACCTCGCCATGGCTCAGCGATGTGGACATCGGTTATACCACTGACGGCAGCGAGCCCGGACCCGCCTCGGCGCGTTATGCTAAACCCCTGCGGTTGACGGAAACCACAGTCCTGCGCACCGTTGCTCTCCGGCAAGGACGCCGGGTCTCGCTCCCTTCTGAGAGCCTGTTCGTTCGCCTCGCACCCCTGCCGCCCGCGCCTGACGTTTACCTTGACGAGCCCAAGAGTCCGCTGTCTCCACCCCCCGACCTGACCTGGCAACCCAAGGTGGACGAGGCTTTCCATGGCGGCCCGTTGCGCATCCGAGGCCAGACTTACGCCAAGGGCATGGGGATGCGCGCACCTTCCAGCTTGCTGTATGAAGTACAGCCTGCCTATGAGCGCTTCATGGGGCTCGCCGGCGTCGACGATGACCCATTCCGGGAACGGCCGTTTGCCCGGTTCCTGGCGATGCATGCGAGCGTTCAGTTCCGTATTTACATTGATGGCAACGCGGTGGCCGAGAGCCCTGTGATGCGGATATCCCAGGAACCGTGGCGTTTTGATGTCCGCATCCCGAAGGGCAGCCGGCTCATCAACCTTGTGGCCACCAATGCGGGCAGCCACAGCGCTTATGATCTGGCCGATTGGGTCGACGCCGGGTTTAAGCTGGCGCAATCCTGACAACCGGCGGCCGCTGCGCCGTCACCCCGACCGCGTGTGCAGGGGCAGGACTCCGCATCGGCGAAGCCACAGCTCGTCTTGACAAAGATTTCCCAGAAAGTTAGGTTTGTGACATGGCATTGAACGAGAACGAACATCTTCCGTTATCCAGCTTCTACTTTCTGGAACGAAAGGGGCCGAGCCGCCCTCCGCTTGCCGATGTGCGTGCATCTGTTCAGGCCCGCTTGTCCGGGCTCGGTCTGGCGGCGGAAAAGCTTCGTGGCCGGCGCATCGCGATTGCCGTGGGAAGCCGTGGCATTGCTAGCTTGCAGGAGATTGTCCGCGCCGTCTGTGGCTGGTTGAAGGCGCAAGATGCACAGCCCTTCATTATCCCCGCCATGGGCAGTCATGGAGGGGGAACGGCCGAGGGCCAGCGCCAGGTTTTGGCGGACTATGGAATCACCGAGGCCGGCGTGGGCGCGGAAATCCGATCGTCGACGGAAACACTCCAGGTAGGGACGACCCCTCAAGGGTTCCCCGTCTTCGCGGACCGCCACGCGTGGGAGTCCGACGGTATCGTGGTGGTCAACCGCGTCAAGCCCCATTCCGATTTGATCGGCAGCATTGAGAGCGGCATGTTGAAAATGATGGCCATCGGTCTGGGCAAGCGCGAGGGCGCCACCGAAGGTCACAAGCAATTCCTGAAGTACGGCTTTGAGCCCACCATCCGCGTCGTCTCGGCGAAAATACTCGAGGGCGGAAAGGTTCTGTGCGGAGTCGCGATCGTCGAGAACGAAATGCACGCCGTGGCGGAAGTTCGCGCGGCTCTGCCGCAAGACATTGTGGCGATGGAAGAATCCGCCATCGCGCTGGCACGCGCGTTGATGCCGCGACTGCCATTCCGCCGCCTTGATCTTCTCATCGTGGACGAGATGGGAAAGAACATCAGCGGCGCGGGGATGGACACCAAAGTGATCGGCCGAGCCCGTGGCATGGCGCCCGGCGAGGGCCCCGTCATCTCCCTGGTCTTCACTCGCGATCTCACCGCCGAGAGCGCTGGAAACGCTATTGGCGTCGGGAACGCCGATATCATCCACGAGCGCTTGTACCGGAAAATCGACCTCCCGAAGACCTACGTCAACGCCATGACCGCTCTGCACCCCGAGGCCGGGCGGATTCCCATGCACATGCCCTCGGACCGCGCCGCATTGGATTTTGCCCTCGGCTGCCTGGGAAGCCCCGAGCCCGGCGCCCAACGCGACGTTTGGATCGGCAACACCCTCAACCTGAACCGCCTGGCCATCTCGCCTTTGCTGCGCGATGAGATCGAATCTCCCCAGCGTTGGCGTTTGGCTGAAATCCCGTTCTCCGCCGAATTCGACGCCGCGGGAGATCTCGTCTCGCCCTTCGCGCGCGAGTTGGTAGTAGCTGGTTCTTGATGACGCGCGGAAAACTCGACTGGCCATTGCGCGGGAAAGCCGTTCAGGGTATGTTAACCTCCGGCTGGGAATTGACCTTGCGATTCCGGCTCGACTGTTAGGGCGCACCTCCGTAACTTAACTTCAAAATTTCCTCCGAGGAGAAAAGCCATGAGCCTTTCGCGAAGACGGATGATGTACGGCCTTGCCAGTCTTGCAGGCGTGACCCGGAATATGACCGCGCTCCACGCTCACCATCACGCTCCGCGGTTCAGCAGGCGTGCCGTACAAGCCTCTTTCGCCGCCTCCCACGCGGTGGCCGATAATGCTCCCGGCGTCAGCGGCCAGGGAGATTTGAAATTCAAGGTTCTGTACACCTCCGACCACCTTCCCCCCGAGGCCCAGAAAGTCCTGGTGAACGCTCATGGCGGCTTTGCCGTCGACCGCCGGCCCGGGAAAGAGGAGACCTACTTCGCGCTTCCGGGCGCCGGCATTCTCCAGGTCAGTGCGGATTTGAAAACCGTCAACCTGCTCAACACGCCGGATGAGATGCGGAAAGTGAACCTGCACGACACCAATATCTGGTACGACAAGGTTGGAACTCCTTACCTGGTTTTTCCCGCCAACAATGAGGGCAAGATCTTCACCACCAGCCTCGACGGCAAACTGGTTCACAAGCTCGATGCCCCCACCGCCGCCGACAACTTCGAGCAACAGGAAGTTCACGATTATTTTCTGGGAGGGGGGAATTTCGCGCCCACCGCGGTGGAGTATTTGGAAGGCCTGTATTATATTACAACAGGATATTGCAATCTTGATTACGTACTCACCGCCCGCGTCACTCCCCAGCAGTGCTTCGAGGCGGTCTGGAACGATCTGGCCTTCGGCGGAAAAGGCGACGGAATCGGCCAGTTCGGCACCGGGCATGGAATTACCAGACCTCCCGGCATGGTGCGGCTGGACGTTGCGGACCGGCCCCACTCGCGCTTCGAACGCTTCACCCGCTACGGCCACTACCTCTCCAGCCTGCCCATGCCCTCCGGTTCGTTGCCCTGCGACATCAATTATCTGGACCCGCAGTACAGCGTGGTCCCCGCCCTGGATGGTCCGGATAAGACCAAGGGCGCGCCCATCTACATCCTGGAAAATGAAAAACTGGTTTCCACCATCATGATCAAGGAGGACCTGGGGCTGCCGAACTTCAAGCACATCCACAACGCCGCGATACGGAGAATCGGGGACAAGTTTTACATCATGGCGCTGGCCTGGAATCCCGGCGACTTCGCCATCCTGGAACAGGTGTAGGGTACTCAATCCATTCATTGGTCGCGAAGTATTTCCACTCCCGCAGGTATCGTGCTTCCACGCCCTTCAGACGCTGCGAAGAAAAGACTCACCACAGAGCGCACAGAGACCACAGAGAAAAGCAGTTCTGCTCACGCGTTGAAGCCCCACAGAAATATGTTGCGATCGTCCACCAAGCGAGGGAAGATGCTTCACCGTCGCAGTCTCGATATTCCCTTCGTTTTCGGCCGCGTGGAGTAGCTGCCTTTGGCACGGGATTGAGCCTGTGACGAGGAGGAGCGTGTGATGAAGGCTCAAAATACCAGGTCAAAGGTGTTGCCTTATCAGAACCCTGCTTTGTCGGCAGCGAAACGCGTGGAAGACCTGTTGTCTCGCATGACGTTGGAAGAGAAGGCTGCCCAGATGGTCTGCATCTGGCGGCAAAAGGCCGAGAAGTTGGTGGATGCGGATGGTAATTTCGACTTTCAGAAAGCCGCCGTTGCCTTCAAAAGGGGACACGCACCCGGCCAGGTTGGCCGCCCCAGTGATGCTGGCCCTGGCAAGAACGCCCGCGACATGGCGGAACTCACCAACGCGATCCAGAAGTTCTTCATGGAAAACACTCGTCTCAGGATCCCCGTGATTTTCCACGAAGAATGCCTGCACGGTCACGCGGCCATCGACGGCACGAGCTTTCCGCAACCGATTGCGCTGGCCGGAACATACAATCCCGAACTCGTGGAATCAATTTTCACAACCACGGCTCACGAAGCGCGGCTGAGAGGGACGCACCAGGCGCTGACCCCGGTCGTGGATGTGGCCCGCGAGCCGCGATGGGGCCGTGTCGAGGAAACCTACGGCGAGGACCCCTACCTTGTGTCGCGGATGGGCATTGCCGCAGTCCGTGGTTTCCAAGGTCATGCGACTTTCCGGGATAAGAAGCACGTCATCGCCACGCTCAAGCACATGGCTGGACATGGCCAGCCGGAATCGGGCATGAACTGCGCCCCGGCGAACATCTCGATGCGCGTTCTGCGCGAAACGTTTCTCTATACCTTCAAGGAGGCGCTCCAGAAGGGAGGCGCCATCAGCATGATGGCCTCCTACAATGAGCTCGATGGGGTACCTTCTCACGCCAACACCTGGCTTCTCCGCGACGTTCTCCGTAAAGAGTGGGGATTCAAAGGATTCGTCGTATCGGATTACAACGCCATTTGGGAGCTCGGTTACCGCCCCGACACGCACGGCCACTTCGTCGCCAAGGACAAGAAGGAGTCGTGCGCGCTCGCCGTAAGAGCCGGAGTGAATATTGAATTGCCCGATCCGGACTGCTACCTGCATTTGGTGGAGCTGGTTCGCAAGCGCGTCTTGAAAGAGTCCCAACTCGATGAGCTCATCGCCCCCATGCTCTTGTGGAAATTCAAGCTGGGACTATTCGATGACCCCTTTGTGGATCCGGACGAAGCTGGACGCGTTGTGGGTTGCGACGCGCACCGCAAGCTGGCGCTCGCGGCGGCGCGTGAAGCCATCACCTTGCTGAAAAACGAAGATGGTCTCCTCCCGCTTGATCCAGCCCGCGTCCGGATAATTGCCGTCATCGGCCCGAACGCCAATCGCAGTTTGCTTGGCGGTTACAGCGGCGTGCCGAAGCATGAAGTCACCGTTCTCGAAGGTATCAAGGCGAAGGTTGACGGACGGGCCGAAGTCGTCTACAGCGAAGGATGCAAGATTACGATCGGCGGCTCGTGGAACCAGGATGAAGTTGTTCCGAGCGATCCCATTGAGGATCGCAAGCAAATCGCGGAAGCCGTTGAAGTGGCAAAGCAGGCGGACGTGATCGTGCTGGCCCTCGGCGGGAACGAACAAACTTCGCGCGAGGCTTGGTCGCGCGTTCACATGGGCGACCGCACGAGCCTGGATCTTATCGGGAGGCAGGAAGAACTCGTCAAGGCGATGCTGGCACTAGGCAAACCCGTCATCGTGCTTCTCTTCAACGGACGGCCGCTTTCGATCAACTACGTCAGCCAAAATGTTCCGGCGATTCTCGAGTGCTGGTATCTCGGCCAGGAAACCGGCCATGCCGTCGCCGACGTCTTGTTCGGTGACTTCAATCCCGGCGGCAAACTCCCGATCAGCTTTCCGCGCTCGGCGGGTCATTTGCCGGTTTTCTACAACTACAAACCCTCCGCGCGCCGGGGGTATTTGTTTGACGATGTGTCGTCGTTGTACGCCTTCGGCTACGGCTTGAGTTACACCACTTTTGAGATCAAGAATGTCCGGCTCGCCAACAAAAGCATTCGCCGCAACCAGGCCACACGCGCAATGGCGGACGTGACCAACACCGGCAAGCGCGAAGGGACTGAAGTCGTCCAGATGTATATCCGGGATTTGGTCAGCTCGGTCACGCGTCCGATCAAGGAGTTGAAGGGTTTTAAGAAAGTCTCCTTGCCGCCGGGCGAAACGCAGACCGTCGCTCTGGATATCACTCCGGACTCGCTCGCCTTTTATGACATCAACATGCGGTTCGTGGTCGAGCCGGGGGAGTTTGAGATCATGGTCGGGAATTCCTCGCGGGACTCCGATCTACAGAAGGTGGTTTTGCAGGTGAAAAACTGAGTGGATTGGGGCCTGAGGACGGGCGGAAACGCGGCTTACAGGCAGGGAGAGAGCCGGGTATGACGCAGAAGCTTTCGATAAAAGAGAAGGTCGGCTACGGCCTTGGGGACATGGCCGCGAACTTCATTTTTCAAACCATGATCGCCCTCCAACTGAGTTTCTATGCCGACACATTCGGGCTGAGGGCGGCAACGGCGGGCACGCTCTTTTTGGTGGTCGGGTTGGGAGCCGCGGCTTTCAATCCGGTCATGGGCGTTATCGCGGATCGGACCAACACCCGGTGGGGGAAGTTTCGTCCGTGGCTCCTCTGGACCGCAGTGCCCTTCGGCATCATTGCCGTCCTGACTTTCACCACACCGAACCTGAGTCCTGGCGGCAAGATCATCTACGCTTACACAACCTATACCCTCCTGAGACTGATCTACGTGGTCAACAACGTGCCCTATGCGGCCTTAACGTGCGTGATCACGGGGGACCCGGACGAGCGGACCAGTTTATCTTCATACCGCCAGATCTTCGCGAACGCCGCCGCTTTCATCGTGCAGGCGCTGGCCATCCCGATGTGCGATTACTTCGGCCGCGGGAACAGGGCCAAGGGTTACCAGATGACCATGGGTTTGTTCGCGATCCTCTGCGTAATTTTCTTTTTCACCGCCTTCGCCACCACCCAAGAGCGAATCCAACCCGATCCTCAGCAGAAGACCTCGCTGGGACAGGACCTCACGGATCTGATCAAAAACCCATCGTGGATCGCGCTCTTCCTGGTGACCATTTTCTACTTTATTGCCATTTCGATCCGCGGCAGCGTGATGTTGCCCTACTTCAAATATTGTTCCGGCAAGGAAATACTGTTTAGCTGGTTCAACGGCTTCGGGCTAACGGCGCTGCTCTTGGGTGTCGCTATCTCGAACACCTTATCGATTCGCCTCGGCAAGCGCAACTTGTTCATTCTCTCGATGACGCTGGCGGCGATCTTCAATGTGGCCCTGATATTCATTCCGCCGACCGCGACCGTGGCCATTTTCGCGTTGGAAGTCCTCCGCCAGTTCGCGTTTGGATGGTCCTGCCCGCTGCTGTGGGCGATGATCGCCGATGTGGCTGATTATGGCGAATGGAAAACCGGGCGCCGCGCGAGCGCCACCGTGACTTCGGCGGTGGTAGTTGGTCTATGGGCCGGGCTGGCTCTGGGCGGTGGCATTGCTGCCTGGCTGTTCTCGTTTTATGGCTATGTGCCTAACGTGATGCAAACGGCACACGCGTTGATGGGTATCCGTTTGACGGCGAGCGTTTACGCCGGGCTGGCCTTCGTGCTCACTTTGGTTTGTTTGTTTTTCTATCCGATTACGAAGGACTTTAATTTGCAGATCGCGGACGAGTTGGCCGAGCGCCGCAAGAAGTTTGCGGCCAGTTGAAAACACGCGTCCTAGCTGAAGGGGGGCAATTCGATGTGGGGGAAAGCCTTGCTGTGGCTTTGGCTGGCTGGAACCTTGCAGCCGTCTTTGAAGACAGCCTTCAAGGATTCTTTTCTGGTCGGCGCCGCGCTGAACGCAGGCGAGTTCACGGAGACCGATGCTCGCGACGCCGCCATCGTCAAGGCGCAATTCAACTCCATCTCCCCGGAAAACGTTTTGAAGTGGGAGAGCGTTCATCCTGAAACGGAGCGGTACGATTTCGATCTGCCCGACAAGTACGTCGCCTTTGGCGAGAAGAACCACATGTTCATCGTCGGCCACACGCTGGTGTGGCACCAACAGACGCCCAAGTGGGTCTTCGAGGATTCGAAGGGAAATCCCGTTGACCGCGAAACGCTCCTGAAGCGCATGCGGGAACACATCCAGACGGTCGTTGGACGGTACAGGGGCCGCGTCAACGGCTGGGATGTTGTCAATGAGGCGCTCAATGATGATGGCACTCTTCGCCAAACGCCCTGGCTGAAAACCCTTGGTGAGGATTATATTGCCAAGGCCTTTGAGTTCGCGCATGAAGCCGATCCCAAAGCGGAACTCCAGTATAACGATTACTCGCTTGAGAACGAAGCAAAGCGCAACGGTGCTATCGAGCTGATCAGCAAGCTCAGGGCTCGGGGTGTACCGGTCACGGGTGTGGGTCTCCAAGGGCACTACAAAATCGACTGGCCCTCGGTTGACCAGGTGGACGCGACGATCGGTGCCTTCGCCAAACTCGGTGTCAAGGTGATGATTACGGAACTCGACGTTGACGTGTTGCCTCCGGCAATGCAGTACCGTGGCGCGGACATCTCGGCTAACGTTGAGCTGCAACCCAAACTGAATCCGTACACGAACGGATTGCCGGATTCGGTCCAAGAGGCGCTCGCGAAGCGGTATGCCGATCTGTTTGGAGTGTTTCTCAAACACCGCGCAGACCTTACCCGCGTAACTTTCTGGGGTGTCACTGATGCCAGTTCCTGGCTAAACAACTGGCCCGTACGAGGAAGAACCAGCTACCCACTCCTGTTTGATCGCGAGGACCGGCCCAAACCGGCTTTCTACGCAGTAATTCAGTCTGCGCGCAGTGCATCTGCGGTGAAGTAGGGTCCTGCTGTGCCCATGTAGGCCCAGAATCCCCAGGAGGTGAGTGATATGAACATGGCGAAATATAGACCGGTGAGGCAAGGGATTATTCATGCGCTCCTAGCATTTGCTCTTGCCTGCGGGTTGATGGCGACGGCTTTTGCGCAGGAGAAGGTGGAGCAGCCTTCCCCCATGTACATGGATCCTTCTTTGCCGATTGAGAAGCGCGTCGCGGATCTTGTTTCGCGCATGACGCTCGAGGAGAAGGTCCGGCAAATGCAGCACACGGCGCCGGCCATCCCCCGGCTCGGGGTTCCTTCCTATGACTGGTGGAGTGAGGCGCTGCACGGGGTAGCGCGTTCCGGGTATGCCACGGTGTTCCCGCAGGCCATCGGCATGGCGGCAACCTGGGATTTCGACTTGATCCACCTGGAAGGCGAAACGATTGCCACCGAGGCTCGTGCCAAGTACAACCAGGCGCAACGCGAGGGAAACCACAGAATCTACTATGGTCTGGATTTCTGGTCGCCCAATATCAACATCTTTCGCGATCCCCGCTGGGGGCGCGGCCAGGAAACCTACGGCGAAGATCCTTTTCTCACCGGGAAGCTGGGCGTGGCCTTCGTGACCGGCATGCAGGGCACCGATCCCAAATACTTCAAGGTCATCGCGACGCCCAAGCATTACGCGGTCCACAGCGGACCGGAGCCGTTGCGGCACGGGTTCAACGTCAACCCCTCGCCCCACGACCTGGAGGATACTTACTTGCCCGCCTTTCGCGCCACCGTGGTGGAAGGCCATGCGGATTCGGTGATGTGCGCTTATAACGCCGTGGATGGCGCGCCGGCGTGCGCCAGCAAGTCTCTGCTGCAAGACACCCTGCGTGACGCCTGGAACTTCCAAGGCTATGTGACTTCCGATTGTGGGGCGGTGGGCGACATAACGACGGGTCACAAATTCACCCCAGACGGTGAGCACGGCTCGGCCGTGGCCGTCCAGGCCGGCACGGACACCACCTGCGGCAACGAGTACGTGGCGCTGTTGCACGCTCACGACGAGGGCTTGATCAAAGAGAGCGAAATCGATACGGCGGTAAAGCGCCTTTTCACGGCGCGATTCCGCTTGGGCATGTTCGATCCGCCAAACATGGTGGCCTTCAACCAGATTCCCTTCTCCGAGGATGACTCACCCCCGCACCGCCAACTGGCCCTGCGCGCAGCACGAGAGTCGATTGTGCTGTTGAAGAACCAGGATGGCATCCTGCCTCTCAAATCGAACTTCAAAACCATCGCGGTGATCGGACCCAACGCGGAGTCTTTGGCGGCATTAGAGGGAAATTACAACGGCACGCCATCTCATCCGGTTTATCCCTTGGAGGGAATCCGCAATTTCTTTGCCGACAAAACGAAGATTGTTTACGCCCAGGGCTCCCCCTATGTGGAGCAGTTGCCGGTCCCCGTGCCCTCCAGCGTCTTCCATCCTGAAGACGGGGCTGCCGGCTCGGGATTGAAAGGCGAGTACTTCTCCAACACGGACTTTTCCGGGAAGCCGGTGCTGACGCGCATCGATCCGCAAATCCAGTTTGACTGGAACGCCGCTGCTCCCGTGCCGGGGGTTTCCATGAAGGCCTTCGCCGTGCGTTGGACCGGCACGCTGACTCCGCCCGGACCCGGCGCCTACACCTTTAGCGTCCCGAGGCTGGGATGGCATCCCGGCGGCGGCAAGGTGGGTTACCGAATCCTCCTCGACAACAAGGTTGTTTTCGATACCACCCTCTTCGTTCCTCCCACATGGGTCACGGAAGGAAGGAAAGAGTCACCCACCACGTTTCAGGTGAAATTCGAGGATACGAAACCCCATGCGTTCCAGCTTGATTATGTGCTCTCTTCCCTCTCCGCCAGCCACGTCACCCTGAACTGGCAGCCGCCCGTGGAGGTCCTCCGTGATGAGGCCGTGAAAGCGGCACAGCAAGCGGATGCGGTGGTAGCGTTCGTGGGGATCTCGCCGAATCTCGAGGGCGAAGAGATGCGCATCCAGGTGCCGGGCTTCAGTGGGGGCGACCGCACGGAGATTGAACTGCCGGAAGTGCAGCAACAACTGCTGGAAGCGCTGGCAGCTACCGGCAAACCGCTGATCGTCGTCTTGATGAGCGGGAGCGCGTTGGCGGTGAATTGGGCGCAGGAACATGCAGCGGCGGTCCTGGAAGCGTGGTATTCCGGGGAAGAGGGCGGCACGGCGATCGGCGAGACATTGGCCGGCGCAAACAATCCCAGTGGCCGTCTGCCGGTTACTTTTTACGCTTCCCTTGACCAATTGCCTCCCTTTGAGGATTACTCCATGCAGAACCGCACTTACCGCTACTTCCAAGGAAAACCCCTCTACGGTTTCGGGTACGGATTGAGCTATTCCACGTTCGAGTACGGTAACCTGCAGCTTTCGCCGCCGCAGCTTCAAGCCGGATCCCCTCTCAGGGTTCAAGTGGACGTCCGCAACACATCCAAGATTGCGGGGGACGAAGTGGCAGAGCTTTACTTGGAATTCCCGTCCATCGCCGGCGCCCCGGTGCGCGCCTTGCGTGGATTCGCGCGCGTGCATCTCGCGCCGGGAGAAAACCATCCCGTGAGGTTCACGCTCAACCCCCGCGACCTGAGCATGGTGAATGAAAATGGAGAACACGTCGTGGCGGCGGGCGAGTACACGATCTTCGTGGGCGGCGCACAGCCCGGGGAGACGGCAGGTGGCGTTAAAGCAAAACTAACCATTACTGGAGATGAGGTGAAATTGCCCCGCTAGTGACGTAGGGGCGGTTCGCGAACCGCTCCTACGAATCCCCTGGAGGATATCGATGTCTTGCAGAATTCACTTGGCGAGCGCCTTGGCGTTTATCACCTTGGTGTTTGGATGTAATGTGATTGCGAAGGCCGGTGATCAATCCTGGTCGCAACAGTCAAGCTATGTCAGCACCTCCCAGATGAACTCGAAGTTCCTGGCGAAGGACTTTGTCGCGGAAGGCAATCTCCGCAAGCCCGTCTGGCGCGGCGTAGCTTGGGTGAAGGTCGACCGTGACGCTTTTGGTCCTACCCCTTTTCCGCTATCCGCCACCGAAATCGCTTCCCTCTGGACGCCGGCTTACGTTTATTTCGCCTTCCGGTGTAAATACACAATTCTGAATGTGTATGAGGTCAAGGATCCCCGTAAGGATTTCTGGAGCCTCTGGGAGCGCGACGTGGTGGAGGTTTTCCTGAACCCCCACCCGGAGCGCATGCGGCACTACTACGAGTTCGAAGTGGCGCCCAACAACCTTTGGATCGATTTGGAAATCGATCTCGACAAAACTCCTTTCGGCAATGCCAAATGGGATTCCGGATTCGAGCACGCAACGCATGTGGACGCCAGGAACCACGTGTGGACCTGCGAAATGCGCATTCCGGTTGCCGCGGTGAATAATACCAAGCCGCTGGAGGCCAACACCGAGTGGCGACTCAACTTCTTTCGTGCCGACGGTCCGGGCGACGATACCCAGCGGCGCTTTCTTTCCTGGAGTCCTGTGCAGAGTGACACCCACTCGTTTCACTCCCCATGGTCGTTTGGTGTTATTCGGTTTGTAAAGTAGAAGCGGCTCACCGCAGAGGCGGGGAGAACGGAATACGGTAGACGGCGCACAGTGGGTACGCTCAATACCTACGGCTGTTCACCATTGCCCTCTGTTCCCTCGCCCCCAACTAGAGGCGGCTCACGAAGCGCCCCTACCCATTTCCAGGGGCTCTCCTTTCCGTAGGTTTCAACTACGGCTAATGATATTGTCCCCCTTCGAAGAATGTGGAGGAACTCCCATGAGGCGACGAAAGTTCATTGAGGGTTTAGGCGCAACCACGCTGCTGGCAGGAGCAATGCCGGGTTGGAGGCGGCCATGGGTAGGCCCTGGCAAGGAGCCGGAGGCACGAGACCTCGGCGGGACCGGCGATTCGGGGTTTTTCTACAAGCCCAAGGGCGCCTGGGCAGCAGACTTCATCCCCTTTTACGAGGATGGCAGATTCCACCTTTTTTATTTGCATGACTGGCGGGATGTCCCCGGCCACGGCGAGGGCACGCCCTGGTATCAGATCAGTACAGACGACTTCATCCACTTCAAGGAACACGGTGAAATGCTGGCACGGGGGACCAAAGATGACCAGGATCTCTATGTTTTCACAGGATCGGTAATCAAGGCGGGGGGCCGCTATCACATCTTTTACGTTGGCCATAATCCCTACTTCCGTAAGCAAGGGAAACCCGAGCAGGCCGTCATGCACGCGGTCAGTGATGACCTGTTGAGCTGGAAGAAACTCCCCGCGGACACGCTCTATGCTCCCCCAGCGAGCTATGAGCGTCACGATTGGCGCGATCCCTATGTGTTCTGGAATGACGAGGCAAAGGAGTATTGGATGATCCTGGCCGCCCGGCTGAAAAACGGCCCATCGAGACGGCGCGGCTGCACGGCGCTCTGTGCCTCCAAGGATCTCAGCAAGTGGGAAGTTCGCGAGCCTTTCTGGACGCCGGGGCTCTACTTCACTCACGAATGCCCGGATCTATTCAGGATCGGTCATTGGTGGTACCTGGTTTATTCGGAGTTCACGGAGCGCTTCGAAACTCATTACCGCATGAGCCGGTCCCTTAAAGGACCATGGCTTGCCCCGGATAATGACACATTCGATGGACGGGCTTACTACGCGGCCAAGACTGCCTCCGATGGCCATCGCCGCTTTGCCTTTGGATGGCTCGCCACCCGCCAGGAAAGCAAGGACTTTCGGCCCTGGAACTGGGGGGGGAACCTTGTGGTCCACGAACTTGTGCAGGAAGCAGATGGAACGCTCTCCGTGAAAGTCCCTGTGAGCATTGATCAGGCGTTTCACGAAAGCGCCCCTTGCGAATTTCAGCCCGCGTTGGGTCTCTGCAAGATTTCTCCGGGGGCCGTACAACTGGCCGCTCCGAGTGGATTTGCCTGCGCTTCCGCGGGAAGCTTGCCAGCGCGATGCAAGATTGAGGCGAGGGTAGATTTTCAAACGAGCACCCGCGGGTGTGGCCTGATGCTTCGCGCCAGTGACGACTTCGATTCAGCTTACTATCTCCGCTTGGAACCTGCCCGCAACCGGCTGGTGTTCGATTCTTGGCCGAGGCCCGGCGACGTTCCATTCTGGGTCGAGTTGGAACGGCCAACAAGCCTTGAACCACAGCAGCCCGTCGACCTGAAAGTGTTCGTGGACGACACCGTGTGCGTGGTTTACGTCGCCAACAAGGTGGCGATGAGTACGCGACTCTACAACCTGAAACAAGGGGCCTGGGGGTGCTTCGCGAGCGAAGGAGCCGCACAATTCAGCAATGCCCGGATTTCAGTTTAATGAGGGGCGTCAAGGTCATCCGAAACCGCGGAGGAGGAACGAAACAAGCTGGGGACCTCCCGATCTCGCCCCTTCCAGGCGACCGCAGTCCATGGCCATCAGTGAGTTGCTGGGCATAACTTTATCCAGTCTCTGATAATTCACTTGATACTGTCCAAGCCGTATACCAGGATAATAGGTGGTTGAGGCGCGCCGGTCGCGAGAGCTGAGGGGGTGGCGAGATCGCGCATGCGCGCTCGATGGATTCTAAGCGATATGTCCTACGAGGTCGCCAAGGGGTAACGCGACCTTCATGCGGAGCGTGGAGGCAAACATCGACTGGCGAACCAACTTCTTTCGCTGTGACGGACCGGGATACGAGACCCAACGGCGCTTGCTTTCCTGGAGCCCGGTGCACAGCGACACCCACTCCTTTCACTCTCCGCGGTTGTTTGGCGTGATTCGATTTGTGAAGAAGCGTCAGCTCACCGGTGCGGCGGCCGATCTGCTGTACAGCGCCTACTTGCTCGTGTCTGCCGCATTGAAGGCATCGGCCAGCGACACCACGTGAAGATTCGCCTTCAGCGCGTCCAGCGTGTCATGGCTTTTCACCAACACGACCGCATCCTCGCCGGGCAGCAGATCGAAGTAGTTGTCTGATAGTTCCGGGCTCAAAGCGCCAAAGGTCACGTAGATGCTTCGCGCCAGCACCGGAGAGGAGAGTTTCAGAAAGTAACCTTCGGCCCCCCGTGTCAGCCCCGCGCTAATGTGTGCCTCCGGCAAATGCACCTGCTTAGTCGGTACGAGGTAGATCAGGTTGCGGGATACCCTTACTCCCTCCACCACCAGATCCGCCACCGCAACTTGGCGCGCCGTGTCAGCATTACCCAGGTCCGACATCGGCCATTGCAGGTACACCTGGCTCGAGAGCCCCGGCACGCTCACCGGCTGGAGGGCCTCCTTCACCACCTTGCCATCGAAGTCAACGATGCGCAAATGCAGTTCGCCCGAAACCGGCTGCACCTTGTCGGAAACGATGTAGGTTCTCAAGATGCCGTCTTCAACATGCGGCGATACGAGCAAAGGCGCATAAAAGCGCCTTGCATAGTACTGGAGGGCCTTCCATCGTCCGTAATAGTCAATGCTCGACCACGACGCCACCGGCCAGCAATCATTCAGTTGCCAGAAGATGGAGCCCATCGTCTCCGGCCGGCTGCGCCGGAAATGCTCGGCCCCTATCTTGATGCCTTCCGCTTGCAACACCTGGCTCACGTAAAGGAAAGAAGCGAAATCCTTCGGCTCAGGATAATCCTTGAGCAGATAATCGCGGATGATCGAATTGCCTTCATTGTTCTTCTGGTGGCCGAGCATCACGGGCGTGAAGATGCTCGTGCGATCCTCGGGCGAGGTGAAGGCTTCGATCGTCTTCATCTCCGGGAAGGACTGGAATCCGTATTCGGTCACAAAGCGCGCATGGTGCTGCTCGTAAGTCGAAAACGGCACGCGTCCATGCCACACATCCCAGATGTGCGAATCGCCCGCTTGAAACGTCGGCGACGTTTCTTCGTAGTCGGAGCTGGGCGAACTGGGCCAGTACGGACGTTGCGGGTCCAGCCTCTCCACCACCGAAGGAATCACGCCGCTGAAGGTGGAAATATAGTCCTGCCACATCTGAATGCGGGCGTCCGCCGGCAATTGCGGGCGGTCCTTCCAGAGAATCGCTTCTTCCGTCTCATTGTTCCCGCACCAGATGATGATGCTAGGATGATCGCGCAGCCTCTTCACCTGATCTTCAATCTCCGCGGCGACGTTCAGCTTCCAGCTATACAATCCGGGCTGCCAGTCATTCCCAAACATGAAGTCCTGCCAAACCATGATGCCGAGCTCGTCGCAGAGGCTGTAGAACTTCTCGCTCTCGTAGTAGCCGCCGCCCCACAGGCGGATCATGTTCATGTTGGCGTCCTTCGCCGACTGGAGAATGCGGCGATAATTCTCCACCGTCACCCGGTCGGGGAAGCTATCAAACGGAATCACATCCGCGCCTTTGCCAAAGACGGGAATTCCGTTGACCACAAACTCGAACGATCGCCCCCACTGGTCCGGGTCGCGCCGCAAGACTACGGAGCGGAGACCCGTGGTCACGCTGCGCTCATCCTCCACGTGGGCCCGGGACTTCACGTGCGCAATGAACGTATAAAGCGGCTGCGCGCCGTATCCCGCGGGATACCAGAGACCCGGCTTGTCGATCTCGAGCGGCAGATCGAGGTGATTCACACCCGCGTGGAGCGCCACGCTGCGCGCTGCCTCTGCCGGCTTGCCAGCGTGCGAGTAACGAATGCTTACCTCCGCGGTGGCATTCTCAGCAGCGGTCACCTCAACCTCGCAATTCAAATGCGCTACCGTAGCGGTAACATCAAGCTGCCGAATATGCAAGTTGGAAATACGCGCCTCGTCCCACGCCTCCAGGTGCACGGGCCGCCACATGCCACTGGTAACAAAGGTCGGCCCCCAATCCCACCCGTACTCATACGCAGCCTTGCGAACGTAGGTCTTATCTTCCACTTGAGTCTTCAAGCGCCACGGATCGGCGGACGCCGCCTGCGCCGCCGCTTTGTCCGGCGAGGGGAACACGACGCGCAACTGGTTCGCCCCGACGTGCAGGAGCGGCTTTGCGCTTACCCGCCAGATGCGAAACATGTTGTTGGCCGTCAGCACCTGCGTATCATTCAAAAATACTTCGCTGTAGCCATCCAACCCGTCGAAGACCAGTTCCAGGTTCCGATTCTTGAAGATATCCGGAGTGATGGAAATCGTCGTGCGATACTCCCAGCTCGCGCCTTCGATCCACTGGAGCTTCGCCTCGTTGTCGCGATAGAAAGGGTCGGGAATAAGTTTGTTTCGCAGCAGGTCGAGATGCACGTCGCCCGGCACTTGAGCCGGCCGCCACGGTTCGCCGGGGCCGTTCGCCGACGGCGCCATTTGCCGAAATTCCCAGCCCTGCTCGAGGGCGGTATCGGTGTGGAGCGCCGCTTGCGGAGCCGCCGCAAATCCGCTGCCGAGGCAGACAGCCATTGCCATAAATAGAATTCCGCGTCTATCGAATCGCATAACCTCTCCTTAGCCTGTTCAGCCTGGCCTTCCTCCGGCTGATGAGAAATCACTGCTCGGAATACACCCATTAATGCTCCTCCAGATCGCGGATGCACCGTGCCCATGTCTGGTCACCTCACGTGGCGTAAGTTCCGTACTGGCGGAACGCCTCATACATGGCGCGAATATTCTCCAGCGGCACGTCGGGGCCGACTTCGCCGCAGGCGACGATGCCGCCCTGCGGCGAGCCGCACGCCTCGAAGGTCCGGTGCACTTCCTCCTTAACTTCCGACGTCGAGCTAAAGGGCATGATCCGCTGACGGTCAATATCGGTGCGGATGGCCACGCGTCCGCGCACGTTCTTGGCGATCCATTCGTGTCCCACCACGGGTACCTGGCAATTGATCACCTGCACACCGATTTCGATCAAATCACCAAAGATGTCGCGTACTTGCCCGTCGGTGTGGTACCAAACGTCCATTCCCTTATCGCGGACCCGTTTGAACATTTCCGCATAGCGCGGCTTGAAAATACGGCGCCAGGTTTCCGGCTTGATAATCAGCGAGGTTTGGCAGCCCCAGTCGTCGGCAAAGTGCAGGCCGTCATATTCGAGGCTGGTCCACTTGTCGATCCAACGCAGGTGGAAATCCAGCAAGTCGTCAAGCAGCCGATAGAACTCCTTGGACTCGGTGGCGATATCCAGCATGAAGTTTTCCATCCCGCGCAATTGCTGGAGTTGTTCGAAGAAGGTTATCCACGCGCCCCGCGCGTACCAGCGATCATCAAAGCCCATCATGTGGCCACTGTAAAGCCTTCCGGCAGGCGGCCCGGCAGTGAAAACCTCCGGCCACTTGAAATCCTCGTAATGCGCCAAATCGCGGATCGGCCATTCGATGGGGATGCCGCAAACCCCCAGCCATTCGGAGAACCACACCGTGCCAAAATCGTCAGTGTTTCTACCCTTTTTGTAAACCGCAGGGAAATCTGCCACCGGCAGATCCTGCATGTAGTCCCAGCCGAAATCTTCGCGGAATTCCGTGAGGATTTCATCCAGCGCCTTCCCGTACTTCACCTGCGCCGCGGGAAGAACCGCGTGGGAGATGGGAGCCCGATCAGGATGATTAAAGTTGATTGTGGATTTAACCCGTTGTCGACTGTTCAAATCGAAAGCCTCCTCCTTGTTGCCGTGGCGTGCAACATAAATTGTAGCGGCGCTCTCCGAGCGCCGAACGGCGGTCGGAGAGCGCCGCTACAGCCGAGAGCGTACACTCACCTCGCGCTGTATAGTAGGGGCGGGTCGCGAACCGCCCCTACACGCCGGTACAAGCCTCATGGCTGAACTGGCCTGCGCAGCAGATGCCTGCGGAAAACCTTGTTTCCGTATCCGAGGACAGCGTAAAGGTATTGGTGATTCTGGCCACCGAACGCGACTCCAGCGTTTGGACCCATTTCAGGCGTAATGGGTCCCGGCCAATTAAGGATTGCTACTACCCTACCCTGCTGATCGCAAATCTGAATCCCCATGCGCGTTGCCACGTAAAGAAGACCATTGCTATCCACCGCCATCCCGGATGCGTCACCTTCCGAAGATTCGTCAAGAGTCTCCAAGCGGAAGAAAGGCTCCCCGTAGGCGGGTGAGCCGTCGGCTTGCACTTGGCTCGACCATACCCATTTCCGCGTGCGGTCACTAACGTAAAGTAGTGATTCGTCAGATGACAAGCGAACTCCGTTTGCCATTAACCAAGTAAGGGGCTGCGATTGAGCGCTGCCATAAGCGCCAATCCAGTGACTCGAATTGGCCGGAGGGAGGTATCTCACCAAACCTGAGCGCGGTTCAGTGAAATAGATCCCTCCCTCCCGGGCGACGGCGATGTCCTTACAACCAACGCCTGGCAAGTGGACAGTTTCCGCTCCGTCTGGCGTGTAGCTCACAATCCCCTCATGGTTGCAGCCATACAATCGCCCGTCCGGCCCAAATGCCAGACCGCGCGTGCCATGGCCATCTTTCACAAAGGTTGACAACTGCCCATCCACACCAATCCGGTAAATGGGAGATGAGGAGATACAGGGAGCGGAATCGATGGTGAACACGTTCCCCTGCTGATCCGTTGCAATTGCCGCATCGTCCCTGACTAGCGACGCGCAAATCGTAGTCTCCGGAAGACTCGCCACCTCCTCCCATTCTGTATCCACACCCTGGAACCCCGTTTTCGCGTCGCCGAGGGGTTTCATAGCGGGCTTCACAATCGGCTGCGGATAGTCGCGCCATAGCCAGCGCAAGGCGTCGGGCAGGATCGCTCCGCCCTGGATCATGTCGTGATCTTTGTCGCCAGTCACGAACTTGACGTCGCATCCGGCGAAGGTAAGGGCGGAGGCCATGGATTGATTGGCCAGCCACCAGGCGCCCGCGAAATTGTTGAGGTCATGGTCGCCGTCCTGAAGAAAAACCCGCAGCGGTTTCGGCTCGGTTTTGCGGATGAGCGCCGGATAAATGTCGCCGCCGCGGAGGTCAGTGAAGCTGCCGATAAAGCTCAGCACGCGGCGAAAGGCCTCGGGATGCGTCCAGGCGACCGTGAAGGAACAGATTCCACCCGAGCTGCCGCCGGAAATCGCACGGTCGTTGGGGTTGGTGGAAAGGTTATAGTGTTTCGCCACCTCGGGGAGAATTTCGTCGAGCAAAAACCGAGCATAGCGGTCGCTCAAGCTGTCGTACTCGTAACTGCGGTTAACCCGATCTTGCTGGCCCGGTGCAGTCGCTTTCAGCACACCCGGGTCTATCAAGATGGCGATGGTCACCGGCATGTCGTGCTTGGCGATGAGATTATCAAACACAATCGGGATGCGCGTCCGGCCGGTTTCACTCACATAACCCTTGCCATCCTCGAACAGCATCACGCAAGCAGGTTTTTCCGGCGTGTACTGGGCGGGAACATAAACCCAATAGTCGCGCACGGTGCCGGGGAAAATTTTGCTAGTCCAGGTGTACTGCGTCACCTTGCCTTGGGGAACCCCCGGCTGGCGCTGGGAATCCGGACCCAAGGGATAATCCTCCGCTGCCCAAGCGAATCCCCCGAGCGCCGTAAACAAACCTACGAGCAGACACAGCTTTTTCATATAGTTTCCTCCGCCGCCACGCGGGCATCCTAACACGGAGTCACGAGTATCGGAAGCTCTCCCCGTTCAGGATTTCACTCTGCGTGATCTTCTCGAAGCAAGAAAACTGCTTCCCCCTTTTTTTTGACCGACTTCCCCGTGCCGATTTAGGGCGCTCCAAAGTGATTTCGTAGCTGAGTAAAATCTTTGTTAAATCTCGTTGCCGCAGCAATTAATGTTCGCTTTCTGAGTTCACATTTAGCAAGGATAAGATGTATATTCTCAATCAGGATGGAGGTGTGCAGTGCGACTTTTTGTCTGTCCCTTCCTGCGTCGCCGAGAAATGGGAAAAGTCGGATGCTTTGCGCATTTTTTGCAACCCAGACATTGCAGGGTGTAAACTAGACACTGCACCATGTAAATTTGTAACCATTTGATGCATCTGTTGTTTTAGCAAGGCACGCGATTTCAGCGACTTAATTTCAGGCGAAGCTTGGAACGACGATTGCCAAGCAGTGGTTTACGGAGCGATAGGGTGGCACTAGTCAGCAGTATAAAGCTGCTGCAAAAGCAGCGGAATGGCCGTAACCCACCACTTTGGTGGTTTATGGCCAGATGAAAGGCTTTGAAAGAGCGGGGTCGATCGTTAAAAGCATCTTATTTTCAGCAGGCTACGCACTGGCATGGGTTTGGCAAAACACTTGCCGAGACCCCTTCGAAGCTGGCCTTTGCGAGCCAGAAGACAAAATACGCCTGGATTCAAAACAATTTGTTCGATTGATCCTTGGAGGCTAAGATGCGCAGAGCAGGGCAAATTCTTTTGGTCGTGGGATTCCTTCTGTTTATGTCGGGATGTGGAAGCCAATCGCAGGTTGCCACCCCCTCTTCAACCAGTTCAAACCTTTCCCAAGCACCCGTAGGCCTTTCGCTTACCGACACGCCACCGTCTGGTGTGACGGTCCTGTTTTTCCAACTCAGCATCACGGGAGCTACTCTGACGAACTCTACGGGGGGACCACCCGTCTCGCTTTTGAGCAGCACCAATCCTGTCCCCGTTAATGTCGCCGCGCTTCAGACAGACATTGCATTTCTGGGCAGTCAGAACGTGGCCGCCGGAACCTACAACAGCCTGGCCGTGACCTTCGCCAATCCGCAGCTCACGATTTTCAACGCCTCGGATTCCAGCCTCAGCTCAGTTTGCGCCGTGGGCAAGGTTTGCGAAGTCACGCCGACCACGACGAGTGGTTCTTCTTTGGCGCTGACTTTTTGCGCCCCGGGATTCACGGGCAATCCCTGCCCATCGAATTCTTTGACTTCTTCGGCTTTGCCGGTCACCTTATCGGCAAGCTCACCCTTGGCATTCAAGCTTGACGTTCATCTGGACACCGTCATTCAATCCGATCTCAGCCTTGATTTGACCGCTACCAACGGCGTGACGATTTCGCAGGTGACACCGCCTACGCCGGGTGGCCCGATTCCCGCCTTCGCCAAGATCTTTACGGGTACCGTCCAAACCCTCGGGACAAACCAGTTCACGCTTCAAACCCTTGAGGGAAGAACCTTCACCATCGACGTGAATAACAGTACCACCTACAGCGATTTCCCCAGCTCCGGTACCTGCACGACGACGGCGGAAGGTTTCTCCTGCGTAGCGACGGGAGATGTCGTCAACGTGGAGGTCACCCTGCAAACCGACGGTTCCCTGCTCGCCACCGCGGTCGATTTTATTCAACTCCCGACACAACAAACTGTGGAAGGAAATATCATCGGCTTGAGCACATCGGGCAGCAACACGATTATGGACCTTGTCATCCAGAAGCAGCCGTCCTCCGCCAACGCGGACGTGCTTCCGGTGGGGAAACACGCCAGTGTGACCGTGCCCGCCTCTTTACCGGCCGGTTCTTATACGGTTGATTCGGGCAGCTTCGTCCTTCCCACTTACCCCCCCGCGTTAACCTTCACCAGTGCCGCAAACTTGCAAGTCGGCCAGACCGTGCTGGTGGTTGTGGAAGGAACGGTGACTCACCCGGCCGGTTCGGGCTCTGGTAATCCGAACGGTTCAGCTCCCTTTGGTGCAGCGGATGTGAGTTTCACCGCCAGTATGATCAGCCTGGAACCCAGTGAGATTACCGGCACCGTGGCCTCCGTCCCTGCCCAAGGTTCACTGAGCTTCACTCTCGCTACCATGCCGGCCTTTTTCGTGCCGCCCTCTGCGACCGCTGGGAAACCTCCCGCCATGGAGCCCGTTATCATCACGATAGATACTACGGGCTCTACGACGTTCTTGCCCTCGACTCTCTCCCCGGACAGCATTTTGGGGTTGAAGGTGAACGATGTGGTTTCCGTGCAGGGGTGGGTCTTCTCAACCCCGACCAGCACCACCACGATCACAATTGGGGCGGAAAGCGTGCTCGATCGTGGGCAAGTAAGTCCACTTTTCTAACGGGGATTGTTGACCCGCACGCCGCGCCATAGCCCAAGGGGGACCGGATCGCCGGTCCCCCTTTTCATTTCATGACGCCCCCCCTCCACATCCGAGGAGGAAAGCTCTTAGGAACTCCCCTCCTGAATCAGGAGGGGCGTCCGTCAGCGGACGGACGGGGTGGTTTCAAGGCGCCTCGCGCATTTTCATCGTCAGCGGTGCGGGCCGGGCGCAGGAGTCGTAGGGGCGGCCCTCGTGGCCGCCCCCGGGGCAACCACGAGGGTTGCCCCTACGGCGCGACGCCGGTTCCGGAACCATGAGCTGAGCCAGTATTTCTTTTGGAGAGATTCCTGCCCGGCAAGAAGAGTAGTTTATTGCAGTTTGTGGCCGTTGCCTTCCATCCCCTGGATGAAACGGTCCATGCGGTCCAAGAACTGGGTCATCTTGGTCTCTAAGGACCCCAAGCGGGCTTCATTCCCCTGCATCTGTTCGGCCGTGCGGCCTTCATTCCTTCGCATCTCCTCGACGAGGCGAATTTCGGCCTGCGCCAGCCGGCCGACCAGATCGGAGAGAGTGGCAATCTGCTCGCTGTTCTTCGCAATCTGCTCGCTGTTCTTGGCAATCTGCTCGTTGTTTCTGGCAATCCGCTCGTCGTGCATCTGCGCCGACGCCTCCAATCGCGCCTGCTGCTCGAGAATGAATTGCATCGTCCGTTCGATGTCCATGTTTGCCATTATAGCCTGAAAATCGGCTCCTCACTCAAATTGCTTCTTGAAATCCGCGAACTGTTGTTGCAGATCGGCGAGTTGCTGCTTCACTTCGGCGAGTTCCGCTTCCAGTTGAGGGATGCGGTCGTCTTCTGAGTGCACGGTGGCAGAAACCTCCGGTGCGGCGGGAGGCGCGGTCCATTCCGGCTTGTCGCCAGCCAGCAATTGCGCGTAACGCGGTTCCTTGGTGCCGGGCAGGCGGGGCAGCTTTTTAACCAGGGGCGACTGGCGCTCGCTGAGCTTCAGGAGGGTGGCCTCAAGAGTCTCGAGGTCGTCGAAGCGATACATGCGCTCGGCGTGCGCGCGCAATTCGCCCAAGGTCTGGGGACCGCGAAGCATGAGTTCGCACAGCAGAGCGGTGACGCGCCGGTCAAAGTTAAAGACCTCCTGCGTGCGGTGCGCGAACTTGGTCACGCGGCTTTCCGCGGTGGAGGTGGGTCCCGCCAACCCCTTCTGGTTCAAGGAGTCGAGGGCTTCGCGCACCGCCGCCTCATCCAGCGCCATTACCGGATGGCGGTTCGACTTCTGGTTGCACGCGTTCATGAGCGCGTTGAGCGACAGCGGATAATAATCCGGCGTAGTGATTTCCTTCTCGATCAGCGCCCCCAGCACGCGCACTTCCCGGTCCGATAAGAGCAAGTCCACAGTGCCGTCCTTTCATGCCCACGGCCATTCCACCCGCGACAAGTCGGGGAGAATGGGCTATCCATTATAAGGGGAATTCTTACGCGAGACTGAAGGCTTCGAATTCGGCAAAATCAGGCAGGACATCAAAGGGTATTAACCTTTCCGCATTTGCGGCGCACTTATCCACAATTAAGCCTGTCCCCTATTCTGGCTCGTTGAGTGACGGGATACCCAAGAAGGAGGGCTTGCTGATTTGATCCTGCCATACGCGGCAGGCGACCCCTGCCGTTGCACGTCAAGATTGCGTCATGAGGTTCCGGATGTAAGCCAGATTCTTGCGCATGTCCGCTTCTAAATCCTTCGAAGGCGAACCGGTCTCCAAGTTGGCAAAGCCCGAGAACCCGATATCCCGAATGGCTTGCATGATGGGCGCAAACTGAATATTTCCTTCACCGAGGTAGTGCGGATTATCCTTAAGATGGAATTGGCAAATCCGGTCTTTCCCCAACCAACGGATCTCTTTCACCGGGTCGAACCCGGCATTCGTGGAGTTCCCCACGTCGTAATAGACCTTCACGCTCGCGGACTGCGACCGCTCCATGAGGCGGACGTTGTCCTCGGCGGACAGAGTGTTCTCAAGGCCTAGAATGACTCCCGCTTTGGTTGCTTCCGCCCCTAGGTCGCGCAGCACATCGCCGATATGATCCATCTCCTCTTTGGTCTGCGGCATGTTGTGGCCGAAGAAGGGCAGCAGAAGCGGTTTGGTATGCAAGGCCTTGGTCAGTCGAATGGAATCAAGTACCCACTTGGGACCCAGCGGTCCGCTCTTCAGGTTATTTTGGTGCAGCTTGTCGCAGCAGGTTCCGTCGATCGGAATCTTGTATTGCTTGGAAAGGCTGAGGTAGCGGGCAATCACTTCCGGATTGTCCGCGGGCATCTTGCCATCCACGAGCTTCGTCCCGAACGACATCTGTACGCCATCGAACCCGAGCTTGGTCGCCAGCGGCACAGCCTCCGGGTTGGCACCCAGGTTCAGGTTCCAGTCAGTCACACCGATGCGCAGCTTCGCTTGTTTAGCGAAGTCCATTCGAGAGCATAAACTGGCCGCTACGGCAGAGCCGAGAAATTCACGACGGGTAATTTTGAGCACCAGGAACCTCCTGAAAAACCGAGTCGCGCGCGAGGCATATCATTTGCCCGGAATTTTCATTTTGGCATCTCGAGCCACAGCAGTATACACCCCGATGGCTCCTTCGCCACCCCAATTGTGCACTCCCTCCCAATCGGTTTGCAGTCTCCGCCTGCCGGTGGTAGCATGGCGGGCGTTTCCAGGCCAGTAGTAACCAAGCGCGAAGGGTTAGATCTTGAGGTGAAGCCGCAACCAAAGGGGTCCGGCCGCGAAAGGGTTCGATGTCTCGGTTTGCTGCGATCACGCTTTCGTTCCTGATTGCCTTCCTGGGGCCAGCCACGGGAATACGGGCGCAGACTACTCCCGGCCAAACGAGCGCCGCGGGAGCCGATAATCAGAGCAATCCCGTGTATTGGTTAAATCGTGGGGCTCTGGAAGCCCGCCAAGGAAAAGACGCGCAAGCGATTGCCGACCTCCAGCGATCCATCGCGCTGAACCCGAATGACTTTAGGGCCTACAACGAGCTCGACCGGGTTCTTTCCAAAGAGCGCAAGTGGGACCTCGCCGCCACCAACTGGAGCGAATACCTGGCGCTTCATCCCAATGATGCCCGCGCTTACCGCGGGCGTGGCGGAGCGTATTTCTGGCTCCATGATAGTGTGCACGCTCTGGCGGATTACGATAAGGCTTGCAGCATGGGCGACCAGGGCAGTTGCCAGCTTGCTCGCAACTACCGTGCAAACCTGGCGGCGCGCGCCGCGCGTGCCGCGGCCGCCGGGCACGCGGCGCCGGTTAGCAACGACATCTCGAATCGCAAATTGAAGGAGGATCACATGGCAGGGTTCATAACTTTTCTCACCGTGCTGGTTATCCTGTTCGCATTCGGCACGATTCTCTCCGGGTTTTTTACGGTGCCGACGGCCAAGGCGGGGGTGGTGCAACGGTTCGGCAGGTTTGTGCGAGTCGCCGGACCAGGTCTCAACTTCAAACTGCCCTGGCTCGAGCAAGTGGTGGCCAAGGTGGATCTGCGGGTTCGGCAACTCGACGTCAAAATGGAAACCAAGACCAAGGACAACGTCTTTGTCAGCATTCCTGTCTCCATTCAGTTCCACGTTTTGCCGGACCACGTTTACGAGGCCTACTACAAGCTTTCCGACCCAAAAGAACAGATTGGCTCGTATGTGTTCAACGTGATCCTTGGCCACGTGCCCAAGATGAACCTCGACGAGGCCTTCGAACAACAAAATGCCATTGCTACGGCCGTCAAACAGGAGCTGGACGGCGTCATGGAGAGCTTTGGTTATGGAATCGTTAAAGCGCTGGTAACCGACATCATCCCCGATCCCAAAGTCAAGGCTGCCATGAACGACATCAATGCCGCGCGCCGCGAGCAGGAAGCCGCCAACGCCCGGGGCGAAGCGGAGAAAATCCTGAAGGTGAAACAGGCCGAAGCCGAGGCGCAAAGCAAGCAGCTTCAGGGACAAGGCATCGCCAACCAACGTAAAGCCATCATCGACGGCCTGCGGGAATCGGTAGAGACCTTCAAGGCGGGGGTGGAGGGGGCGTCGGCAAAGGACGTCATGATTCTGGTCCTGTTGACGCAGTATTTCGACACCCTGAAGGAAATTGGCGCGTCTTCCCATTCCAACACCATTATGATGCCTCATAGCCCCGGCGGCATGGTGGACTTCTTCGAACAAATCCGCAATGCGGTCGTCCTGGGCGACATCATCGGCGGCGCGGCACAGGCTGTTCCGGTGCCGTCCAAGCCCGGCGCGCCAGCGTGACGGCATCCGGGGTGTGGTTAAGGGGGTAAAGGCCTCCTTAGGAAAGCCTTAATGAACACCCAAGGGCTAGCCGCATCGAGGCGCCTCCTGGCAGCAAGCTTAACATGGCCGTAACAATTACTTAACGTGGTCGCGGCCATGATAGCTGTGCATAGGGCTGGTTTGTCCCCGCATGAGATTTTCCGATTCCCCGGCGCCTCGAGGAGAAGACCATGGCTCTTGAAATCAACGAGAAGGAGTTACAAGGGATTATCATTATACAGCCGACGGGCCGCTTGGTGCTGGGGCAGGAAAGCATGGACTTCCGCGGCAAAATCAAAGAGGTGCTCGAGAAGAGCGACTGGGTCAAGGAAAAATGGGGATGGAATACGCGCATCGTGCTCGATTTGGGCAGCTTGGCTTTTGTCGATAGCGCCGGCCTAGGCGCTCTGATCGCCGCCCGCACCGCCGCCGTGAACCGTGGAGCCCAAATAAAACTCGCCAACCTGACCAAGAAGATGCGCGATGCCTTGTCCATCACCAAGTTGGCTACCGTCTTCGACGTTTACGATAGCGTGGAGGCTGCGATCAACTCCTACCCGCAGGCAGAGCCCGCACCCGGAGCAACTGCCGCTCAATCCTGAGCGCTCTATTTCTTCATTAAGTCGAGCACCGCGCTGGTCATGGATTTCACGCCGGTGCGGAGCGTCGGTTCGGGAACCGGCGCCCACAAACTGGAGTGCAATCCGGGCAAAAGCACTCCCGTGCGCCGGCTCTCCGCAAGCTTCGCTGGATCCACGGCGCCTAAGCTGAACTGGCATACCGGGATTTGGTGATTTTCGAGGCCGAAGCAGCCGAAATCCTCACTGGCCATGATCGGCTGCCCCTCCTCAACGTTTTCCTTCCCCAAGGCATTCTTGAAAACTTGTGCCAGGCGCAGTGTCAGTTGTGGGTCGTTGTACATGGCCGGGTAGGCGTTTTCGCGGGCGGTCACCGTCGGGGCGCGCGAGGCGGGAACGCCGTCAGCGGCGGCAATGCCTTTGGCCATGCGATCGAGCGCGGCCAAAATGTGCTGCCGCACCTCCTCCTTGTAAGTCCGAATCGTGAGCTGCAAATGCACTTCATCGGGGATGATGTTGCCTTGCGTGCCGCCGTGAATGGAACCCACCGTGACCACCGCCGGGTCGAAGGGCGAATTTTCCCGGCTCACGATGGTCTGTATCGCCAGGATGAATTCCGCGGCTTCCACAATGGGGTCTTTGGCCACTTGCGGCTGAGAGCCGTGCCCGCCCACGCCGCGAATGACGACCTCCACGGCGGTTGAACTCGCCATGGCGTAACCTGGCGTGTAGCCGACCTTTCCCGCCTCGAGCGCGGGGGAGTCGTGCAACGCCAGGACGTAATCCGGCCGTGGAAAGCGCGCGTAGAGGCTGTCGTCAAGCATCGCCTGGGCGCCGTTGCCGCCTTCCTCCGCGGGCTGCGCCAGCATCGCCAGCGTACCGTGCCATTGGTCCCTAAGCTCCACCAGCATTTTCGCTGTCCCCAGAAACGAGGTGATGTGGATGTCATGCCCGCAGGCGTGCATGACGCCCACAAGTCGCCCTGCGTCATCATGTGTTCGGACCTTGCTGGCGTAAGGCAGCCCGGTTTGCTCCTCGATCGGAAGGGCATCAAGCTCCGTGCGAACGTACACCGTGGGGCCCTCGCCGTTCTTCAGCACACCCACCACGCCGTAGCTGACCCACTCGGGATGCCCAGCGTATTTGCCGACACGCTCGGTAACTGTGTACCCCAGAGCGCGAAGCTCGCCGGCAACAAAAGCCGAAGTCTTCTCTTCGTGATGGGAAAGCTCGGGCGCAGCATGGAGCGCCTTGTAAGTGGAAAGAAGCGACGGCATATCGCGGTCAAGCAATCCATCCAGCTTGGCTTGTTGACTGCGCGCCGCAGTGATGCATAGGAACAGGCAGAGAAAGGCAAGGCAAAGGGAAACAGCACGATGGCTCACAGAATCCTCCCGATTGCTGGATGGTCCGGCGCAGATGGCAATCCGCAGCTCTTCCGGGATGACGCCAGCGCGGACGCCAGCCAGTATCCCGGAAGTTGGCATGGCAAGGCAAGGAAAAGCGCGCAGGCATAAATCCCGCCACATTTGGTGGAAAATGGTAGGATACTACCCGTTCCGGCAGCCGCGGGGAACGCCGGCAATTTTCTCCATTCATGGAAGGAGTACTAATCATGACGCGCTTTTGCTCGATAACTCTGGCCATAGTTTTCAGCGTGGGATCGCTACTCGCGCAGGCTCCACCTAAGGTGAAGGTTCTCATTCTTACCGGCGTGAGCAATCACAAATGGGCCGCCACCACACCGGTGCTGCGCGAAATACTGGAACAGACGGGGCGATTTGAAGTCCGCGTGAACGAAGAAGTGCGCGGCAATGGACCGGAAACTTTTGCGCCCTATGACGTCCTGCTACTCAACTACAGTGACATGAAGCGTTCTTGGTGGGACTATCGCCCCCGCGAGGCCATGCTCGACTTCGTACGCAACGGCAAGGGATTGGTGAGCTACCACGCTTCGAACAACGCCTTCTGGGGCTGGGATGATTACGATAAGCTGATCGGTGGCACTTGGCGCGAGACCGCTGGCCATGCGCCCTATCATCCCTACACGGTCAAAATCGTGGACCCGGAGGACCCCATCACCAAGGGCATGCCCGCGACCTTCGCGGAGACGGACGAACTCTATCACGGGCTCTCGATGCAACCGAATATTCACATCTTGGCGACGGCCTACGACGATCCGAAGAACTGTTCAACGAACGGCAAGACTTGTGGCACGGGAAAAGATGAGCCGCTCATTTGGACTCTCAAATACGGCTCTGGACGAGTGTTCCAAACCGCCCTGGGCCACGATGTAAAGGCCATGGACAGTCCTGGCTTCCGCCTGACCCTGGTGCGGGGCACGGAATGGGCGGGTACGGGGCAGGTGACCATTCCTGTGCCGCCAGATTTAAAGTAGTGTTTTATGCCTGCTTACTTCGCGTCATCCTGAGGAGGAATTTTGACGATGTCACGATTTTGTTCGACTGTTCTGGCCATCGTTTTCGGCGTGGGGTCGCTACTCGCCCAGGCTCCACCCAAGGTGAAGGTTCTTATTCTAACCGGCGTGAACAATCACGATTGGCGTGCCACCACGCCGGCGCTGCGGCAAATGCTCGAACAGACAGGACGATTTGAGGTCCGTGTAAATGAGGAAGTCCGCGGCAATGGATCGGAAACCTTTGCGCCCTATGACGTGCTGTTGCTCAACTATAACGGCTTGAAACATACTTGGTGGGACATCCGCCCGCGCGAGGCCATGCTGGATTTCGTGCGGAACGGCAAGGGATTGGTGTGCTACCACGCCTCGGACAACGCTTTCTGGGGGTGGGATGAGTTCGATAAGCTGATAGGCGGCGCTTGGCGGGAGACCGCCGGCCATGCCCCCATTCATGCTTTCACGGTCAAGATCGTGGATCCGGAGGACGCAATCACCAACGGCATGCCGGCGAGCTTCGCACAGACTGACCAACTCTGTCACGGGTACGCTCTTCAACCCAATATTCACATTTTGGCCACGGCCTACGACGATCCGAAGAACTGTGCAAAGAACGGCAAAAATTGCGGCACGGAAAAAGATGAGCCCGTCATTTGGACTCTCAAATACGGATCGGGCCGAGTGTTCCACACCACGCTGGGCCACGATGTGGAGGACATGAGCAGCCCCGGCTTCCGCCTGACTCTCGTGCGCGGCACAGAATGGGCGGCCACGGGAGAGGTGACGATTCCTGTGCCGGCAGATTTGAAATAGTAAGGAGACTATTCCTAGGGCAACTTCGTCCGCACCCCTTTTGAATTCGAAAGATCGCACAACCTGCTCCTCGCCGCGCGCCAGATTTAGGAGAGAACGCTTCACTGATCCGGATCGTTGGGCGCAGCCGGGCCGGAATTCGGAAGGAGTTTGTTCAGCCCCTCGAGGATGTCGCGCTCATGGGGAGAAAACTGCTCCCTCACGCGCTGGCTATCCAAAAACCCCCGGCGTTGGTCAGGCGGGAGATCGCGTAGGTGGCGGAAGGCCACCATTACGGCTTGGCGGCGTGGAGGTGTCAAGCCGCGCCATTGGGGAAAAATGGTGCGTACCTCTTGCCTCTTTTCAGGAGAGAGCCCCTCCAGGATTTCTTCGCGCTCGCGAATGGTCTCCTTTTGCTGAGGAGTCATAGCGTTCCATTGCCGCAAGCGCTCGCGGATCAACTCCTGGCGATCCGGCGACAAGCGCTGGAATTGCGGATTATTCGCCATAATGCGTCTTTGCTGCGCGGGGGGCAATTCGCGCAAGCGTCTGAAAAAGGCTCCCGGCATGGGACGCTGTTGCTGCTCTTGCGGCTTGGCGTTCCCGCCGGCGCTGCGATCCGCTTCTGGCACACCTACAGGGGGAGTCGGTTGCGCCCCACCAGCAGGATTTGAACCCTGGCTGCCACTACTCTGCGCATGGATGATGGCCGCCGGCGAAAGAAGAACCAACAGAAACAAAGTCCAAACGAGATCGCGGCAGAGGTGGGAAATCCCCCTTCGGGCGCTGCAAAGGGGCGCCGTAGGTTCAGTTGGCAACCCTTGGCACTCCCTTGGGAAGTTCCGAGAGCAGGTCGAAATTTGCAGCCAGATCATAGTCTTCCAAAGCTCGGGCGTCATTATCCTCGTTCGAGAAAGCGCCTTCCTGTATCTGTACGGGGACGGCCTGAGCCGGCCTCACGCCCGCAGGGGCTGTGACGGTTGGGGATTGAAGCTTGGCCGCCTGTGCCGGAGTCTGTGGGCCACCCGCCCGCGGTGGTTGTCCCGTCGCAACCGCCGATGGGGTGCCGACCCGGTGACGGCCCTGAGTGAACCAAACCACCCCAGCGATAATCAAAACGCCCAGCGAAGCTAGTGCCAGGCCGCGTGCCCACTCCCAGCCCCAGAAGCCCCAGGACTCGCGCCTCGCCTGATGTGCCTCCACGGCATGGCGCACGTGAGCGTCAAAGCCCGGCGTGGGCTCCGCCACCTTCCATTCGTCCAGCAGGGCGTCCAGCCGTCCGTGTTGTTCTACAATCCCGCGGCAGAGAGGACATTCTCCCAGGTGCGCGCGCACCTGCGATGCCTCGGGTTCATCCGTCAGGCGGTAAGCGTAGCTGATCAGTCTTTCCGTTTCAAGGCATTTCATAACTGCCCCCCCCGGAGCAGCGGCTCCAGGCGCTCTCGCAGCGTTTCGTAAGCTCGAAAAAGCAGCGATTTTACGGCGCTTTCTGAGACGCGCAAAACTCCGGCGATCTGGCGATAATCTACTTCCTGGTATTTGTGCAGGATCACTGCCACGCGCTGATTATCCGGCAGCCCTTCGATGGCCTGGCGAATCAGGCGTTCGCGATCACGCTGCATTAATCGCTGCTCCACCGTCGGCTGGGGATCAGCGAACCGTTCCAAAAGGTGGCCGCCGTCGCAATCGTCGCCTGCCGTATCGGAAATCTCATCCTTGCGATCGCGAATCGCATTGAGCGCCAAATTTGTGGCAATGCGATAAAGCCAAGTGGTAAACCGCGCCTCGGGCTGATAGCGCTCCCGCGACTTGTAGACGCGCAGGAAAACCTCCTGGGCCAAATCCTCTGCCATTTCTTGATCGCGCATCATGCGGCGAAAGTATCTGACCATAGGAAGACGATAGCGGCGCAGCAGCACCTCAAAAGATGCCGCATCGCCATCGCGCACCCTCAGCATCAGTTGAAGGTCGGACTCTAGGGCCATACTCGCCACATTATATACAACACTTTGACCGTGCAAGAGTTGTGGAGGTCCGGCGAAAAAATTTCCATACCCCAATAGGTAGGGCCGCCGTCTCCAAGGCCACGAGCGAGCAACGATCAAACCTCTACCCGCTTGGACCTTCGTGTCGTATGATGAGGCCGATAAGTGTTGGCCATCAGGCGCGAGAGTCTGTCTATGCATGACCCGGAAATTCTGAACTCCATCCGCAGCCTCATTCTGTCCAAGCCGGACGCCACTTCCCTGCTGGCGGAGGTGGTCAGCTTGTTGCATCGCGAGCGCCCGCACTATCACTGGGTGGGCGTCTACCTGCTCGTGGGCGGGGAACTGGTGTTGGGACCCTACGTGGGCAAGCCCACCATTCACACCCGGATCCCGCTGCATCAAGGCATCTGCGGCGCGGCGGCTTCCACCGGCCAGACCCTGATCGTCGACGACGTAAACGCCGACCCGCGTTACCTGGCGTGCAGCCTGGAAACGCGCTCGGAGATCGTGGTGCCCATCCAGCACCAAGGCCGCGTGCTGGGCGAAATTGATATCGACAGCGACCAGCCCGCCGCGTTTACGCCCCATGACCGGGACCTGCTGGAAGCCGTCGCGGCACTCCTTGCGGAAAAAATCTAGCGGGAATGTGCTCATCGGGTCATCGGGCCATTGAGTGATTTGCGCTATGCGATTGGCGATCATCGAAGTCAGAAAATTGGTTCATTTTCCCGGCTTTCACAGCCGATAGCCGATAAGGGGGAGTGTGTCACGGTGGGTGTTTGTCAGTTGGCTGACACTTGGGCCCTTATCATTTCGGCCCCCACTTCAATCTGGCTATCTGAATTCCTTTTAGATTCGGCAATAGGACGGCAAGGTAGGTCTGCCCTTCGAAATCAACAATTTCAGGCGCGGCGTACGGCATCGTTTCGACCAGGTAGCGATCGTTGTCCCGGCCGAAATCGAGCGGATCTTTGGAACGATATACTGAGAATTTTGCGTTCTGACCATAAACCTGATTCCGCAACAAGTAATAGTAACCGGACGCCTGGTGATAGTAGACGAATGGGCATTCGGCTGAACTCCCCCCGCTGCCTTGCGAGCCCCCGTAAGCTACTTTTGTGGATTTGCTCCAGTGCAGTAAATCCTTGGAGGTCCGGGCAAAATCAAAACCGTAGGCGTTGATGTGAGCAGTGTAATAAATGTAGTAGAGGCTTCCGATTTTGATCACCATGGGATCGCGCGTGTTACTTTCGGGGCCTTCGCTGAACATCCCCGATTTCCCCTCGGAGGTTAGCTGGCGCGCGAAGGTCTTGCCGTCTTGGCTTTTGGCGAGGGCGATGTGCTCCCAATCTCCGTAGAACATGTAATAATCGGAGCCCTCCTTGAGCACAAACGGCGCTTGCAGTCCGCCTTCCGTCTCTCCGAAATTCGGGTCCGCCATCATCGCGATTCCCATCGGAGTCCAATCCCTGTCTGTTAATCGGTTGGCTTGCCAACGATAGAAGAGGCGGGTCTTGCCCGGCGCCGCCGTGGATCGGATACACGACCAAAGCTGCCACGTGCCGTCTGCTGCCTGCCAGACGCCGAAATCGACGGGCTGCTGCTTCGCTGTCGTGTACTTGCCGAGATCCGGATCTCCCGCGATTTGCCAAAAGTCACCGTCAATCGTGGGTAGCAGGACCTGGTCCGCCGCGAACATGCTGCCGGCTAGAAATAGAAATCCCAAAACATGAAGTAAGATTCGGCGCATAAGATCTCCTTGGTGATGAAAGTCCCCCAACGTTTTTCCTTCTCCCAGTAGCCCGTCACCTAAAACCCACATCCAAAGCAGGAGTCCCGCCCGGTCCCCAGCGCCTAGCCGCCGACACCTGAAGCCGAGCGCCTCTCTTAACCCTCTTTCTTTTCATCAACATCGTGGAGAGAATGGTCTAACTTATTAGTTTTCATCAACATCGTGGAGCGGCGGAAAACTGACATTTTTTCTGTATTTGTTTTCAATAGCTTACAAAAGATTGGCCCCATTTTTTACCCGTTTTTTTTCTTGGCCGCCGCCATTCGATTGTATTCTAATTATTTTAGATTCAATAACATACATTTTTGCAGATTTCTGGGTGATCATTGCTAACCCGTTTTGTTTCTAGTAGATCGTGGAGCACGCGCTCTTTTTTTCACCCTGTCTCCCATATTTCGACCTAACTCTCCTCATTTGAATGATTTAAAGCTTTCAGACATTTTTACTCTAAACCGCTAACCTCTTCTTTTTCTGATACATCGTGGAGAGCCGCAGTCTTTTCCAACGCCTGCATCTGACGCTCGTAGCGTTTAATCCTCAGCAGCAGGTTGGTGAGTCGGCGGACTTCCCGAAGGTTGGAATCCTGCATTCTTCGCATTACCCGCGCGTTGGGATGCGTGGGAGCGATTTCCGCAGCTCGTTCGTAGGGCGACGGGCCCTTCAAGGACTCCTTCAGAACGGCCTTGCGCTGCGCCTCGCAGGCGTCCGCCTGCCGCGTGAGGATATTCTCCAGAAGCTGGCGCGGCCGCTCCCGCGCCTCCCATTCCGCCTCCGTGATGTTGGGATATCGCTTATCGTTTTCCGGTGTAGCGCCGACCTTGAGGTCGGCACGTGCCGGACTAAAGTCCGGCGCTACTTCCACATGTGCTGGACTCGCGTCCCGCACGGTGCCGCCTTGCGCATTGTGCTGGCTTTCTTGTGGCGAGCTGGAATTCCGCGTCACGTTCACTTGGGGCGGAGAGTCAGTGTGTAAACCGAAGATCTCCTTGATCCTTACCAGGGCCCTGCGAGCCTGTTCATTGCGGTCAACGCCGTCCTCACCCGTGCCGGGCGCCTGAAGCTGGTAGAAGAGGGCCAGAGCGATTTCGCCGTCCTGGTGCAAGTTTTTCATCTTCTCCAGGTCGGCGGGAGTGGTGACGTAATGCTCGCGCGCTACGGATTGAACGAGCAAGCGCAAACGGTCCGCCGTGATCCTGAGGCGCATCATTTGCGCGTGCAGGCGGTCCTGCCGCCCGCTGTTTACGTCATGGGCCTGGCGCAGGGCGTAGCCTTCCTGCATGCGGTCGGCGCGATTCGCGAGCCACAGGGCCCGCGCCAAGCGGATCACCACGCCCTCCTGCAAGCCGCCGACAGGATTCCATTCCTCCCAGAGCGCTTCCAGGAGTTCCTCGAAGTCGGCCGGGGCTTCGCCGAGGGCGCGCATAGCAATCTCCTCCGCCTGGACGTTGTAACCAAAACGGCGGAGGGCGGCGCGAATGCGCTCGCGGCGCTCGTCCACCACCGGAGGATTGCAAAGATTCTGGTTCCGCCGATTCGCGGCCACTTTCTTCTCAGTCATTTCTGGTTTTTTAACAAGCGACATGGAATACCTCCAAAGAGCAGTGGTTAGTGGCTAGTGGATAGTGGTTAGTGGCCAGTCCGTCATTCGGGGTCGTTTGACCAGGGACATGAAAACCTTCCAGGGACAGTCGCCGGTAGCTAGCCAGTTCCTACTAGCCACTAGGCACTTTCCCTAGCACCTCACGCCTAGCCTTGCTACGCGATTTCGCGCTGGCGCCAATCTCCATGGATGTGGCTAGCATTCACCATGCCATAGGCCAGAATAATTGCCCTTGAGTAGGGAAGCGCCAATAAAGCGGTCAAATTGCAGCACACCCCCACTTTGGTTTTCGCAGGGTGAAATTCCTGCCTCCGCTAATCTCCTTCGCGGCTCAGGAGGTCCGACTTACGGTCCGATTCGCCGACTCGGCAGATCGGAAACTCCGATGGTCCAGTCTGATCGGACCGGTAATCGGAGGGGTCAAAGGGTGCGTTGAACCAGCACAGCGCGAGATCGCCCATTTCCGCGCGCGTCGTACGGGCGGTTCGCGAACCGCCCGCCCGCGAAGCGGGCAAAAAGGTCATAGCCCGCGGCGCAACTTGCCTCGATGTATTCGATCGGGATCCGCGGGGGAATCTACCGTTGACTACAAAGTGGAATGCAATGTTTTCCAAAACAGGCATGTATAGTACAATATAGTGAGTAAAACAAAGTTGCGCGAGGGTGGGAGTGAAGATGTCAAAAAAACGCCAGCGAATTAGCGCACGCGAGTTTTCCAACCGTTTTACGAAGATCGTGTCACGACACCTAAGCGCGCTGCCCCCCGAGGAACAAGACAAGTGCATAAAGAACGCCGAGCGCACCGTGCTTGGTGCTAGCCGTGCCGAGCGTCCCACAACTCGCAGAGTTGAAGAAACTCGGGCGATCCCTCTTTTATCCCGTACTCGCGAATAACCGCAAGAAATGTTCTCTTCTCGCAGCTCGGATCAGCGAGCATGTCTGCCACTTTTCGAATCATGCGTTGACGCGCCAGGGTTACAGCCTTCTTCGGCTGACGACGCCCTCGCGCAATTTCCTCAGCCATCACGTCTTCGAAGTCTTCCTTCTCTGACACGGCATTTGCTCCTCGCCCACTCATCCTGCAGGACTGGCGGGCCGAGCGGGGACGAGTAACCACCTATCGCCATCCCACGCGACTCGGACCAGCAACCGGATGGTGGCAATCTTCGTGGGCTTGTCGAGGGTAATTTCGGCAACCTTGCGAAGCTCGATACACAGTTGCGCCGTTGAGGAGATCTTACGAAGCACGACCTCATCGATGTCAACTCGCTCGATTCTAAAGTCGGGAAATGGGTCGGGGTCCTTCGGGCAAAGATGAATTGTATAAGGCAGCAAACTCTTGAGGTAGTCGCGTACACATGCCATCCGATGTTCCCGCAGTTCGGCACTGGACATCTCAACGTCGCACCCAGGGCAGCGAACGATGCTCGGGCGACCAGGGCCCGCATGCGGGGTTTGGCGGCGGCCCTTGCGCCGTGCCATCTCCGTTGCAAGTATGGCGTAGTCGAGCTGCTTCGCGACTTCGGCGGCATTTCGAGTGCTGTGACAATCGGGACACTCATAGGGGAAAAACTGTAGTTTGTCTCCCATGCCCTCAATTAAACCACTAGTGGTCAAACGTGTCAAGGAAAAATCTTGTCAGGATTATGGGCTGGGGCTAAATTGTTCCCAAGCGCGACGGTCTTGGGCGTTCCACCAGTGATCCCGTTCACCTTTCGACTTTCGCCGTCCTGTCATCATAAACCTTCACGCGCCTCGCCTTAGATCTTCGATTAACCCGTGGCATTCAGCGGACTTTGGCTTTCGGCGGCTCAACCGACCTGCGAACAAAATAGAATAGGTAGAACACCGCCGCCCGGACCGCTTTCAGCAAGCGGAGGGAGTTCTCATACAATTCGGCGTCCGTTAATCCGTCAGCAGGCGTCCTATCGGTCGGACCTTTCTGGATGACTCCAGCGCCCTCCTCCCCAGATGAATCTTTAGCTCTTCGCACCGTCATACATCTGTGTTCTAGTACTTGCTTGATTTAATTAGCGTCCGTAACTGGTTGTAGATCGCCCTTTGATTTCAATGACTTAAAAATGCGCGAATTAATCCAAGCAAGTACTAGTTTGCGCCGGAGGTCCCTCAGAGGATAAAGCGGCTGGTCCTTGGAAAACTCGCAGGCTAAGTCGAATAGAGCGGCTAGCTGCGGGCCATCATATTTCGCGAACGCTCGTCTGAGGACCTTGTCCGCCAAGAAAAGCTCTTCACGGAAATAAATCCTGTCCTCCTTTTCGCCCAGCTTGCAAAATTTGTTCAAGAAGAATGCGATCTTATCAAGGATCGCGAACGCTGCTCGAAATGAGAGGATCAACAGTTGGATGTATATTTGCCCACTGCCCTCTCGGAGGGACGGGAGGTAGGTACCACGATCTACGAACGACAAGTCGGGTTGCTGAAGCCGGTAGGAGAAGAGAAGAAAGCGCGCCGCGATGTACTCCTGTTTGATGAGCGCCAAGTCGTCCGACCGCAACTCCAGGAATTCGTCCTTAGCGGATGTGGGGAGGCGCACCGACATCGGGTCTTGATACGCTTCGTGAGCGTGGACCGGGCATGGATGCAAATAGAGGCGGTTCTCTAAGCAGAATTTAATATAGTTTGCTTCGGTATCTGAATCTGCGATGTGCTCCGTATGCTTATGGGGAGGCGCCTTGGGTTCCTTCAAAATGCGCTCTAACTCCGCCAACTCCTCCCGGGCTTTTGCCTGGTGTCCGGGATCAAGCCCTCGCTCCAGGGCCTTCTTCAAAAGTTCCCACGCTTCCAACAGAGATGACCCCTTTGTAGGGCGTTCAACGAGCTGCGAGTACCAACGCAAGCCTCTTGCTTTATGCCAAAGGGCCATCGCAAAGTCCGGTACTGCGTTTAGTGCCTCATCGTAGGCCTCGATCTCCTCGACCTGCCTCCCAACGGTCCTGAGCAAGATGCCGTAATTCGTATACAGGCGGGCCATGGTTTGGGGTGAACCTGAGATGAGCGCCATCGCGCTCCGGTAGTATTGCTTTGCGAGCTTGAAGTTGAGATCAAGCGCCCTCAGTGTACCGGTTGGTGTTTTCTCGGCGTAACAAAGCGCACTGTGGGCATTCCCCAGATTGTACCAGTGCGCACACTGGGAGGCTTCTGGGAACTTCCCCACTTCATTCGCCGAAAGAAGTGAAATGCCTCGGTTCACCAAGTCCACGGAGCCAATTCCACTGCCGATGTCAATCAGGATGGCACCCTCTGTCTCGTTGAGAATCACCGTGTTGCCACGCCCGAGATCTTCGAGTTCCGCAAGCCTTGGCAGGGCCTCGCCAGCGCGTCCGGCCCTAATTAACCGGTAAATCTGCGTGATCACAGTCTTTGCCGCTGGCGGTAGGGAGGCAGAAGCGGATTCCTCTTCTTTTCGGTTACTCATACCTCACACGGGTAGACTTTACCGAATGCTCCCCCTTCTTGGCGATACCTAGAACAGACCCTCCTGCGAGTGTTTTGTTTTGCGTTTGGCCTTGGCGAAGGTTTCGACGCGGTGGGCGGGGTATCCGAGTTCCTTCCCCGCCAGCAATTCGGCGATGGAGAGGATTTGCAGGCGGGGATAGCGGCCAGTAAAGTCTTTTGATTCATAGAAGCCTGTGGCGGCGGCTTCCATGAGCATGGGTGTCGAATCCACTCTGTGCTCCAGCACGTTACGCCTCGCCATTGGCGAGGGTTGGTTTACTTTGACGCAGAACAATCTTGGGATGGCGATAAACCATGGCGCCTGCGAAGCGGCTGGCAGGGAGTTTAACTCCAAACGTATGGGTTCGCCCGCCTCGACCTTCGCCGGCTTTGCTTCCTTCGTATTTCCAATCCTCCTCACAAAGGAAAGCGACATCGACCCTCCAGATCACTACTGATTTTCCGGCTTTGATGATCTTCGCGGGATCCACCAAATACCGCCAAACGATGTACCAGCCGGCGTGATTGTAATGTGATTGCAAGGCCCACGGACGGGTGGTTCCCTTTGACTCCAAGGCCTGCTGCGGAGGGGGATTCAGCTTGCCGCCGAGGGACATGTCGGGGAAACGCTGCTGTGCTACATCCGGGTGCTTGTGTTTTTTGTAAGGGCTCAGCGAGTGCAGTGCTCGCACACCGAAGATTCCCACCAGTCCGCTGAACACGTTCGCTTGCTCGTAGTAAACCTCAATAAGTTCGGTGGCTTCTCTTTCAATGTATTCGATGGCCTTGCGAATATGCGAAATCTTCAACTCAGGGGGAAGCGGGACGTTTCTGTCGAACCCTTCGGCATCAAAGCTCAAGCGCCGCTCCTATCGTTCTTTTACACCTGGAATGGCAATGAAAGCACGCCTTCATCGTGCCGGGCGCGACGAATTGACTTGGTGGGAGTGGGCCTACCCTCGACACCAAACTTCGCGAGCTCGGGAATAGCCCGCTCGGCCATGCGGTAAAAGACCGGATCACTTTCGATTCCGATGCTCTCATATCCCACTGCCAACGCGGCAGCGATGGTTGCTCCGCCTCCCATGAACGGGTCAAGCACAATCCCAACTCCTAGCGGAAGTGCGGCGCGAACCACCTGGCGCATGAAGGCTTGAGGTTTCAACGAAGGGTGAGGAGCAATCGCTCGTTCGGCGGAACGCGTGGGCGCGGAGCGAATGATATCCTCGAAGGGCCTCTCAGGTGAGACCCGCCGAAGCCCGCCCGTTTTCCATTTGCGGAGAGTGTCCTGAACTCGACCCTCGCACGGCTTGCGGAATAGGCCCCACGGTTCCCAGCCCGAGCGGGGCATCACCGTGACGTGAGCAAACTCGCCGTGGGCGTTCTTCGGGCGGTCCCCCCCTCGCAGGGTCTTGACGAGGCGAATGATCTCGCCACGCTTTTCGAAGCCGGCCTCTACCAGCGGCAAATAAACAAGGTGTGAGAGCAGCGGATTCGTAGCAATAAACAGATGCCCGCCCGGAACCAGCACGCGGATGGCGCGGCGAGCAAACTCTGAAAAAAAGTTTTGCAGCTTCGAGCGTTCGCTTTCGGTCAGGACCGTAAAACGCGGCAAAGGGCGCCGCTTACAGCCGTCAAATGACGGAGGAATCCGCCACACGCCCCCGTTACCGTTCCGAAGCTTTTCCTTTTCCACGGTTGTGTATTCTTTCAGTCCGTATGGGGGATCGGTAATGATAGCGTGAATGGAGTCCTTTTCCCTTTTATCCATCCAAGGGAGGCAATCGCCGAGATACAAAGTGTAGCGCGTCACTTCTTGCCTCGAATCTGCATTAAAGGGATGTTATCACGAATTGGCATCCGACTCTCTCGTGTCCACAAATGCTGTAATCTGCGCGGCGGACTTCTCGCCGCTCTTTTCCTTGAACAGCACGTTGTAGTTGGCGTTGGAGTTGAAGGGCGGGTCAAGGTAAATCAGGTCAACGCTGGCGTCCGCGACGTGGTCGCGAAGAATATTCAGGTTATCGCCAAAATAGAGCTTATTCTTTCCATCCATTTGCGCAGAGCATACCACAACTTTTGCGCGTGGCGCATCCAAAGCCGCTAATGCAAACGCCGTCGCATTCGTGATTTATTTCCCCGGCGACTTGCGCCAGCCATCGCGCGATGAAGACAACGGCGACAAGGGCGGCAACACGCGCCACGTAATCTTTCGCGATCACCCGATAACCTTGGTGGGATGTGGGACACTGGGCTGCTCCAACACATCGACCACAACGCTGCTGCGCGACCGAGGTCGATCCTATGGTGGCGCTGAGGTAGGCGTAGGGGTAGTGGTTAGTGGATAGTGGTTAGTGGCGAGCAGGAGGAATCTTTACTGCGAGGCAGCGGGGAGAGGACCAGCGGCGGCTGGTCCTCTCGTCCCGTGGTTTTTGCTGCGCCAGGCGTGCGTGGCTAGAAATCCAAGCGAAGGGCAAACTCCATGACGCGTGGGCTTGCCGCGCCAGTAATCACCCCAAACGAAGTGCTGGTAGCTGACCAAGCGCTGCCCGGGTTGTTGAAGTTCGTATGGTTGAAAACGTTGAAGGCCTCGGCTCGAAATTCGAGCTTAGCCCTTTCGTAAAGGTGAAAATCCTTGTAAACCGCCATGTCAAAATCTGACAACCTCGGCCCCTCCAGTGTCCCCAAAGGTTCGTTGCCGTAATAGCCGGGGGAGGGCGCCGAGTACGGAGCAGTACTGAGCCAGTCCGTGATCGTCCTGGTTGCCGGGTAGAAATCATGACTGGTGATATTCGGCCGCCCGTTGGGGCCCAGGTTGGAGCCGCTGAGTGACGCGGAAAACGAGCTACCGGTCCTCCAGGTGGTGATGTCGGAGAACTTCCACCCTCCCAGCGTCTGGCCGGCAATTCCTTTACTTTGGCGGAACCAGGGCAGGTTATAGGTTAGTGTGGTGGTGAAAATCTCCGGCCAATTAATGCTTTCCTCGTTGCCGTAGTCGTACTCCAGATTGTACATGTTTACGCCACCGGTGCCATTTCCGAGGTTGTGGGACCAAGTATAGGCCGCCGTGAAAAACAAGTTGTTGCTGACCGGGTGGCGGACAGCTACTTCCAAGGCGTTCCAATTATCGGAGGCTTGAGTCCCGATCTCCGTCAACGACCCATAGCCTTGATAGGGGGCGTCGTAGTTGGTGCTATAGTCAGTCGGCGGATTCATATTGGGATTGAAATCGTAATGAACGCCGTTTATCGTAGTGGGAGCCGGTGTGTTTTCGTTGAACCCCGTGTTTTGAATGTTCCGCGCTGCGTCCCCCGCCCACGCTATCATGGCCAGCCAATTCTTCTTAAACTGGTGCTCCAGGCTTAAGCTGTAACTTGCGAAGCTACTTGCCTTGGTCTGCGGATCAGCCACGCTCAGCGCCTCGAGCCCGTTATTGGGCTTGACGGTGCCGCTCGAGCCTGGAGTGGGAAACGTCAGGGGACTCGCGGTGTTCCCCGTCAGCGACGTGGAGCCCAGGAGGGGAGGATTGGACATGCAGTTAAACGAGCAATCCTGGTTCGTGAATACCTTGGTGTAGGTTAGCCCGTAACCACCACGCAAGGAAGTTTTCCCGTCGCCGAAAACGTCCCAGGCAAAGCCCACCATGGGGCCGGTATACCAATTGTGCAAATTAACATAATTTAGTGGCGTACCGCCTACGCCATTGATGACGAGCCCGTTCGTGTAAAAGGCCCCGGCCGGCAGGGCAGTGGCGAGCGAACCGCCGGTGGTTACCGCAGGCGCGTTGGCCGGGTTGAAATCGGAGGGCATGAACATCGCTCCCATGCCGGATTGCGCGTGCGGCCAAGGCATGTTCCAAAATCGCACCCCCGCCGTGACCGTCAACCTTTTCGTCACCTGAATACGATCTTCCACATACGGCGAGACAATTCTGCCCTTCATATAGCCGCGAACCTCATTGGCATTCTGTCCGAAAGTCGCAGCGTCTCCCAAAAGGAAGTCTGCCAATGAATTGCCCGTATACGTGCCCGTGAAGGTCCAAGTGCCAGCCGTTCCTCCGGCTGCGCCGGTCTGATTTTGCCGCTTGCCATTGATGACGATGTTGATGCCGGCCTGCACGTAATGCTTCCCTTTCAACCAACTCCAATCGTCGGAGATTGTGTCATCGAGGTCCCCGGCATGGTAGAGAGGACGCGCCACCGTGATCCCTTCCCCAAAGAGGCTCCAGCCGACGTTCGAGAACGTCACCACAGGAATCCGGTTGGAAAGATAGCCGTTGTATGGCAAGGTCTCCGAAAACCCCGGTATCTGGTTAACGTAGTCAATACCTTCCACATCCAAATACAAATCGTAAATGTTGAAGGCGAGGCTGGTCGTATTCACCATGCGGGGCGAAACGGTGGCCGTGAACGCCAATTGCGCCATGGAGTTTCGCGTGTAATCCTCTTCCCAATTCAGCGGAGAAGTGCTGATCGAATATTGCTTGTACGACTGGTATTCGCGCAAATATTCCCCCATCAAGTGGTAGCGGGTGCCGATGTTGTGGTCAATCTTGATCTGGGTGTCGAGCTGATCGGTGATCTGAGGGTTCAAGTTTTCGTAGTTCGTAGAACCACCGGTGGAATAATTGGGCGCCGGATAAAGCGCGGCAAGAAACGCCGTCGAGTTCGTATTGACCGCGGGCAAAGCCGTAGGACATCCCGTGCCCGTGAGCGCCGAAACGCCGCCTGACGGCAAAAGCTGATACACTTGGGCCGCAGGGGTCCCAGTATAGCCTGGGAGAGGTCCAATGGAAGGATAGAAGCAGCTTGAGGCTCCCGGCAGGTGGATCGGCGCGGTTGACGGGACTTGGTAGGGCGCGGTGTATTCGGAGGATGTAGCCGTCGTGCCGTTGGGATAACTGCTCGGCGGCGCGTCCAGTCGAACCCACTGTTGGCTCCAAAAGAAGAAGGTGTTCTGCCTGGCCGCATTAAAAACATGCGGAATATAGAGGGGTCCGCCGAGGTTGTAGCCGAAAATATTTTGATGGTAAGGCGGGATGGCGGGCGCCGTCGCCGTGGAGACGGGAGGAGCGAAGAAATTGCGTGCGTTCAAATCGGTGTTCCGCACGTATTCGAATGCGGCTCCGTGGAAGGCGCTCGTGCCGCTCTTCGTCTGCATCAAGATGACGGATGCCCCCATCAAGCTGTATTTCGTGCTGTAGTTATTCTGAAGGACGCGCACTTCGTCTAAGGTGTCAGGATTTGGAACCACGGTGCTCGCGCTCATGTTCCCAGTGTTTTCGTCCCAAACCCCATCCAGGGCTTTGAACAGCCGGCTGTTTATAACGCCGTTGATGTCCAGGACGTCTGACGTGGAGCGGCCGCCCGTCCCAATCGCCGAGCCGGCACTCGTGTTGACAACCCCTGGCATCATCGCGGCGAGCGCTTGGTAGTTTCGCCCATTGAGCGGCAGGATGCCAATCTGTCCGCTCTCCACCTGGTTGGCAACTTCGCTCGTGCTGCTCTCGACCGCAACGGTCCCGGCTGAAACCGTAACCAGCGAAGTTACAGCTCCCGGGGAAAGCATGACGTTCACGGTCTGTACGGTGGCGGGATGCAGGATAATATCGTTCTCAACGTACTCCTTGAAGCCCTCCTTGGTAACTTTTACTGTGTAAGTGCCAACCGTCAAACTGGGCAGCACATAAACGCCGCTGCCATTGGTTTCGGTCGAAATAACGACTTTTGTATCTTGGTCAGTGACGTCCACTTTCGCCGCGGGAACGACGGCCCCGGAAGAATCCGTAACCGTTCCCGTGATTGAAGCGTTGGTGGACAGTTGAGCCTTCGCCACGCTCCCGAAGGCAAGCAAAAGACTGATCGCAAAGACAACTAACAATACCCTGGGAGCAAAACCAGCCCTCCCAGAGTCCACGCCGTCTTTTATCATGAGCCCCACCTCTCAGTGCGCCCTCGGGAGCCGACTCCCGGGCCGCGGAAAATGTCATCTATTATGTAATTCTCGCTTTGAGTACCCACCCCTGGCCGCCCTTGTGGTACCCCAAGCTTTCTGCTGAGCTTGTATTCGAAATCCTGAGAGCCGTCAAGAAATCCCTGACCATTCTCAATTGTTCTGCTCTGCGAAATGAGGCCAGACTGCCTTCTGCGCGATAACTAGCTTAAATCTTACGGAGATACAATTGACTAGCGGTATGGAATCGTCTCATCCTTTAGAAACCAGTTGACAACAATAGGTTTACTATGCGAAACAAGGTGCACAAGATGTTCGGCCGTGGTCTGAGGAGGTTGAGTGGCATCAGAGTTCCCGGCACCCCGTCGTCGATATATCGTCAATTCCGTTGTGCATGCGTCGGCCATCTTGGGTTCATTCCATTCCCCAGGGGAAATCCTGCGGCTGCGCGATATTGTTTCCCGTTCAGGGCTCAAGAAAGGAATGTGTTTTCGATTGCTCTATACCATGCACGACTGTGGGCTTCTCGAAAAGGTGGGGGAGAACCAATACCGAGTTTCGTTCCCTCTGGGCGGACATCGCAGATTTCGTATCGGATATGCCGATCCATATCGTTCTTCTTCGTTTTCTCGACAGGTCTTCGATGGCCTAGTTCGAGCTTGCCAGAAGGCACAGATCGAACTGATCGTTGTAGAAAACCGGCTTGACGCGAAGACGGCAGTACGTAATGCCGAACGATTAATCCGGGAGCATGTCGACTTGGCGGTCGAGTTCCAAGTCTTTGAAAGTGTGGCTCCAGACATTGCCGCAAAGTTCCAGAATGCGGGGATACCCCTTATCGCCGTCGACATTCCCCACCCCGGAGCAACCTATTTCGGGGCAGATAACCACCTGGCAGGGTTATTGGCGGGGCGCTGCTTGGGCCACTATGCCACGCATCAATGGCAGGGCGCCGCAGACGACATATTGCTGCTGGAGATTGCACGATCGGGCCCCTTGATCCGCACGAGAGTGGACGGAATCCTGGATGGGATCAAGGATGTTTTTCCGGCGGCAGAGAAATGCCGAGTCGTCCGGCTGGATACCAAAGGGGAGTTTAGGGCGTCGCTGGAAGCTGTCCGGAAGTACCTTCGCGACAGCCCAGACCGACACATATTGGTTGGCGCAGCCAACGATCCGAGCGCCCTGGGCGCACTTCGAGCCTTTCAAGAATGTGGACGCGGCGCCCATTCTGCAGTAGTGGGACAGAATGCCGAACCGGAAGCGCGCGCTGAAATGCGCGAAGCGGGAACCCGGCTAATTGGCTCTGTGGCCTATTTCCCCGAAAGGTATGGAGATGCAATCGTCCGGATAGCCACGGAGCTCCTGCTGGGAAGGTGCGCAACCACCGCGGAATTCACCAAACACCAATTGATAACTCCTGAAAATGTAAATCGCCTCTATCCCAACGACGCGCTTTTTATGCGTTTGGCGCAAGAATACGCATGAGGGTGCTTCATCAGGTTGCAACGTGGCGGGCAATAGCCGCAATATTTAACCCGGCGGAAGCGGCTATGCCCTGGAGCGAGCGCGGCCTTCCTTGCCGCGAGCTTTGGCGGCGTACATATTCTGGTCGGCTTCATTCAGGATTTGCTCGACGGTCTTGTCCGGGGCCCACTGGGAGGCGCCAATGCTGAGGACCAGGTCGAAATCCTTCAAGTGCCCGCTTTGGTTCCAATCTTGCACAAACTTTGCGATGCGTGCCATGACCACATCGGTATGCTCGAGAGGGGAGTCGGCGAGGATAATTAGAAATTCATCTCCGCCATAACGGATCACGGCATCGGAGCCGCGCACCGCGGATTTGAGGATGGTCGCCACCTCCAGCAGCACAAAATCGCCGATCGTATGGCCAAAACGCGTGTTGATATCGTGGAACAAATCGACATCGACCAGCAGGAAGCAGAGGGGCTTTTTCAGGCGCTCAGCACGGCTGGTGTATTTCTTCAGCATATCGTCAAGCGAGCGCCGGTTGTATACCTCGGTGAGGGGATCGGTGAAGGATTGTAGGCGCAGGAGTTCACTGTGAATCGCCGTCGAGATGACTTCCGCGCGCGTCCGCCGCAACTTCAAGCGGTTGGAAATCATGTAGATGTTGAAAAGGACCAGCAGCACGGTCAATCCCACGAAATGCTCCCGGGAAACGGTGATCTCAAAATGCACCGGCCCGTGGAGCAGGAGGGCGCTGGGAAAAAGGATCGCCACCAAGCCCGCCGCGATCAGGATGCCCGTGCCCACCACGATGGCCCATTGCTCGAAGTCACGCTTTTCCAGGGCCGCCATTTGCAGGCTGAGCTTGGAGAGGATGCTCTCAGGTTTGGTATCAGGTTGCATTTGCTTCTGAGCCCTCGTTGGCGAGCACAATTCCTGTTTTGATGAAAATCAAAACTGGTCTGCCCCCCGCGCGTTAGACGATTCTGGATGGCCCCAGTCTATCCCAATTGAACCAGTGGGCGCAATGAGGTTCTTTTTTCGACGTCCCCCGTTCGGAAATGACTCATTTTGAGGCAGACATTCCCCCCAGCAGCAGTTGGCCGTCGGCAACAGTGTGCGGCTAGCGCCTGAGGGGCGAAGTCAAAGGACCCCCTCGTAAAGAATTGTCAATTCAACTTACGATTTAGGGTTTTCATCAAGTGACGCGGGCAGTGGACTCTGGATTCTCACCCGGCGTGAGTGGTCATTTCGTAGAGGCGGGGCGGCCTTCCTTGCCACGGGCTTTGGCGGCGTACATCTTCTGGTCGGCTTCATTCATGATGTTGTCGATGGTCTTGCCCCCAGCCCACTGGGAGGCGCCCACGCTGAGGACCAGTTCGAAATCTCTCAAATGCCCGCTTTGGTTCCAATCGTGCACGTATCTTTCAATCCGCCCCATGACCACCTCAATATCCTCCAGGGGAGCATCGGCGAGGATGATCAGAAATTCATCTCCGCCATAACGGATCACGGCATCAGAGCCGCGCAATGCGGATTTGAGAATGGTCGCAACCTCCAGCAGCACAAAGTCGCCGACGGTGTGGCCAAAACGGGAGTTGATGGTGCGGAAGTCATTAACGTCAATTAGCAGGAAACTGAGCGGCTTTTTCAGGCGATCAGCGCGGCGGGTGTATTGCCTGAACATATCATCGAGCATGCGCCGACTGTAAACCTCGGTGAGGGGATCACTAAGGGACTGCATGCGCAGAAGTTCACTGTGAATCGCCGTCGAGATGATTTCTCCCCGCATGCGCCGTAATTTCAGGCGACTCGAAATCATGTAGGTGTTGAAAAGAGCCAGCAGCGTGACTAATCCCACAAAAAGCTCGCGGGAAACGGAGATCTCGAAATGCACCGGCCCCTTTTGCAGGATGACGCTGGGGAAAAGAATCGTCGCCAGGCCCGCCCCAACCAGGATGCCCGTGCCGACAACAATGAGCCATAGCTCAAAATCACGTTTCTCCAGGGCCGCCAATTGCCGGCTGAGCGTGGAGAGAATACTCTGCGGCTTGTTTTCAGGTTCCACCTGTGCCCGTACCCTCGCTGGCGAGCATCATTCCCACATTCCTCCATTAAGGGAAATCAAATCGCGCCTGCCCCGCGCATAAGACCATCCTGGGCGGCGCTAGTGTACCCTCATTGAAGCCACTAGTGCAATGGCGGTTCCGGTTTTAGAAACAACTCATTTTGAAGGCAAGAGGCCGGTGGCTTGTTCCCCGAATGGGAACAATATCCTTTGCTGTCTCGATGCCTACGTTTCACCTCCAGCTCATAATTTTATTCCGCGCCGGGAGGGGCCGCGGCTGGCGTCTGACCACAGGACAAAGTCAAAGGACGCGCTCTGGAAGCCCCTTCCTCTGCTACAATTTGATTCCTTGATGACAGAGCAGAAACCTATTCTGGTCGTTGCCGGCATCATACGGAGGGGCGGGCGCATATTGATTTGCCAGCGGCGGAGCCCCGATGCCTACGGTCTGCAATGGGAATTTCCCGGCGGCAAAGTGAAAGACGGAGAATCCTTGCAAACCGCGCTGCGGCGGGAGCTCGAAGAAGAACTGGCGATTCAGGCAGAAGTTGGCGGGGAAGTTTTTCGCCTGCGGCACCACTATCCAGACCGCTACGTGGAAGTGGTTTTCTTCGTGATAGGGAACTACGGCAGTGAAGTTCGCAACCAAGTGTTTGAGGCTATTGCGTGGGTGCCGCGTGCCAAGCTCCCAGAGTACAACTTTCTGGAAGCAGACCGCGAGCTGGTCAATCGCCTCGCCAAGGGGGAGCTTGTTTAACTTCGAGCAAAAATCGAAATTCGAAACTCGAAACTCGAGACCTATGCATCGAGTTTCAAGCTCGAAGTTTGGATTTTCGATTTTCGAGTTTCGAGTTTCTATCTTCGTCCTTTCTCTGCTCCTGCCCGCCGCCAATTTGTGCGCGCAAGTCGAAACCGTGGAGTCTCCCCCCGCAGCCGCGGTGTGGGTGAGTCATGGCAAGATGGAAGGCCACCTGGCAATGAAGTATTCATCGGACGGTGCTTTCTCGCCCGATGCGTCCCTGCTCGCCGTGGTCACTGAAGACAAAGTGTTGTTAATGAATTTGCGCACCGACAGCGTCCAAAAGGTTTTGAAACCGCACTTGTCTGAAATCGAAGACTTGGAGATCCACTCCGCCAATTTCCTTTCTCCCCATCAACTTTTCTTGCTCGCCAACGGGGTATTTCATGTCAAAGGCAAGCGGGCGGCTCCCACTCCCCTGCTGGCGTTCCAGTGGGACATCGAGGGAGATCAACTGGAAGGAAAGGTAAACGTCGTAGGCGCCAAAGGCGGGTTCAGTCCGGCACGCTACTTTCCGATGATCGCCTACCTGGTACTGTACAAGGATAGCAATTTCGATCTGTGGAATCCTCGGGCGAGCCAGGGGGGGACGATAACCATCCCCGACCTCACCCAAATTCCCAACCTCTATGAGTTTTCTCCGGACGGCCATTGGCTGCTGCTGGCGCAGATCCAGACCACTTCCGGCGCCGACCCCTCCGTGGTGGAATTGAAAACCCATAAGTTTGTCGATACGCTGCACGGGCATGAGGGCACCGTTTTGAGCATGGCTTTCTCCCACGACGCGAAAAAAGTGGTAACCGCATGCGAAGATGGCAAGGTGCGCGTGTTCTCCGTGGGCGATTGGAAGCTCCTGCAAACGCTCACCGGCCACCATGGGCCCGTGCATCGGGCGGAGTTCTCACCGAACGGCAAGTGGATCGCCTCCGCCGGTGAGGACCATACGGTGCGCGTGTGGTCCGCGGAAGATGGAACATTGCTGCAAACGCTCCAGGAAAGTCAGGAACCCCTGCTGGACGTGGCCTTCTCTCCCGACAGCCGCTTCCTCGCCGCCTCCTCCGAAGAGCTGGTTCTCACTTGGCAACGTCAGGGCGGGGATTGAGGAGCTCGGGGCACGGGAAACGGGATACGGGACACGGGATTCGGAATCTGGTATTCGGGGGAACCTCTAAGTTGCGAAGCCCCGTGGACTGATGACGCAGACAAGTGACCGCACTCCGGGCCCGTGTCCCGTATCCCATTTCCCGTGTCCCGAGTCTCTCCGACTTGTGATAAAATTTCTTATGATTGAGCACTCCAGGGACTGGCGCGAAGCAGAAATCTCATGCCCAAAGTCGGAATGGTGAGTCTGGGCTGTCCCAAGAATCTTGTGGACAGCGAGGTGATGCTGGGAATCCTGGCACGCCAGGGGTACGAGCTAACGCCGCGCCCCGACGAGGCTGAGATCATCATCGTCAATACTTGCGCCTTCATCGAACCCGCCAAACAGGAATCCATCAACAGCATTTTGGAAATGGCCGAGTACAAGAAACTCGGCGCCGCTAAGAAACTGGTAGTGGCCGGATGCCTGGTGGAGCGCTACCGGCAGGAGATTTTGGAACAGATCCCGGAAGTCGATGAGGTAATCGGCACAAATGAGCTGGAACGCGTGCTGGTGGCTTGCCAGGACGCCCCCCACCCACGCACCGCAGGCACGCCAACGGAGCCTTACCTGTACCACGAATTCACCCCGCGCGTGCTCTCTACCCCGGGTTATTCCGCCTATTTGAAAATTGCCGAGGGCTGTGACCACCCCTGCACGTTCTGCGTGATTCCACAAATGCGTGGCGCTTTTCGTTCCCGGCGCTTCGCCTCGGTGATACGTGAGGCGGAAAACCTAGCCAGGCAGGGGGTGCGGGAAATCACCATTGTCGGGCAGGACACCACGAGCTATGGCGAAGATCTGGGCCTCCGCGACGGGTTGCCGGCGCTGCTGCGCGAGCTCGGCAAGATTCCGGATCTCGTCTGGGTGCGCTTTCTCTACTGCTACCCGAACCGGGTAACAGAAGCGCTGATCTCGGCCGTGGCGGAAACGCCCAAGGTAGCAAAGTACTTCGACATTCCCCTGCAACACGCGAGTTCGAGCATCCTGAAGCTGATGAAGCGCGGTTCTAGTGGTCAGAAATTTTTGCGCCTGCTGGAAAAAATCCGCGCCGCCATTCCCGGCGTGGCGCTGCGGACATCGTTCATCGTCGGCTTTCCCGGCGAAACCGAGGATGATTTCAAGGCCCTGCTGGATTTCGTGGCGGCGGCGGAGTTTGACCACCTGGGGGTTTTCCTGTACTCCAACGAGGAAACCAGCCGAAGTTTTGCGCTGCCGAATCAAGTGCCGGCGCCAACCGCTCGCCATCGGCAGAAGCAGCTCATGGCCCTCCAGCGAAAGATTTCACGGCGCAATTTGCGACGAATGGTGGGAAAATCGCTGCCGGTGCTGGTGGAAGGCCCCTCGGAAGAAACCGAGTTGCTCTATCAGGGCCGCAGTGAGCGGCAGGCGCCTGTCATCGACGGTTGCATCCTCATCAATGATATCGAGGGACCCGCGCCGCAGCCGGGGGATTTTCGCTGGGCCACGATCACCGCGGCGGGCGATTACGATCTGGTGGCACGCCTGGAGGCGCAAGCCTTTGCTGAGAGGCTGCCGCCAGCAAACCCATTGCCGGCGGGAGGCGGGCTAGTGCAAATTCAGCCGGTCGCCGTAGTTCCGTCAACCTGAGGGGCAATTATGCGCTGCCCCATCTGTAAGCAGAGCGTTGCGTGGAAAAGTAATCCGTTCCGCCCCTTTTGCAGTGAGCGATGTAAGCTGATCGATCTGGATAACTGGTTGGAAGAACGCTACCGAGTTCCGTCGCGGGGCGACATCGGGGAAGAAGACGCGGCGGAGAAGACCACCACGGACACCAAGGGGGAGCGTGACTGAACGCCGGGCGGGAGCGGCCATTTGGATTGCCACCATGGGCGGGGTGGGTTACTTTCCCGTTGCCCCCGGAACCGTAGGATCCTTGGTGGGAGTGGCCGTGGTGGCGGGTTTGGGGCGATTGCCCCTGGACCGCACCGGGGCGATTGCCGTTCTGGCTGCGGCTTCGCTGGCACTTTTCGCCGTGGGCGTTTGGGCGGCGGGTAAAGCGGAAGAGTTTTTTGGGCGCACGGACCCCAGCCAGGTGGTGGTGGACGAAGTCGTCGGCCAGATGCTGACGTTCCTGCTGCTTCCTCACGCCGGATGGAAATGGCTGGTAGGCGGTTTCCTTTTGTTCCGTGCGTTCGATATCGTAAAACCATTTCCGGCTCGACAAGCCGAGCGAATTCCGCGCGGCTGGGGTATCATGTTAGATGATGTCGTGGCAGGCGTATACGCCCTGTCCGTGCTGGCCGTGATAGGATTGGTCAACCGATGAGCTTGTGGAAAAAAACCGAAAAGCCAGAGCCCTCCGCGGAAAAACCCGCGCACAAGGAAACGGAAAAGACGGGAAGCCCCGTCGATAAGGGCGCAGCAAGAAGAAAGAACCGGCCGCAAATCACCGGCGTCAGTCCGCGTGCGGCGATTCCGGGAGGAGAAATAGTGATCCGGGGCAGCAGTCTGGCGGAGGACGGTCGCCACCCGCAAGTACGCTTTGGCGACCAGCCCGGGAGCTTGCTCTTAAGTTCATCGGACCGCTTGATTGCTCGCGTCCCTCAAGACGTGGTCAGCCGGAACCTGACGGTGGAGACCGGGGGCGGTTTGGGCGCACCCGCCACCGTCGTGGTGGGTGTGACCATTGCCCAAAACCTGCATCCCGTGGCCAATCCCGCTTTGGATTCCCAGGGCAACATCTTCACCACCTTTAGCGGCACGCGCGGGCAGAAGGTTACGACCTCGGTATTCAAGATCGATTTGAATCGCGTCATGCACCCCTTTTTGAACGAGGTCATGAATGCCACGGGACTTGCCTTTGACCACGAATGGAACCTCTACGTGTCAAGCCGCATGGAAGGGTCAATTTACAAGGTGACGCCCAGCGGCCAGCGCTCCGCCTACGCGCAAGGGATGGGCGTGGCGACAGGAATTGCCTTCGACCGCCAAGAAAACCTCTATGTGGGCGACCGCACCGGCACGATTTTTAAGATTAACCCGGATCGCCAGATTTTTGTTTTCGCCACCATCGAGCCCAGCGTGGCGGCTTATCATTTGGCCTTTGGCCCTGGGGGCAATCTTTACGTGACGGGGCCCACGACTTCCAGTTTCGATCATGTGCTGCGCATCTCTCCGGCGGGTGAGGTCTCGTCTTTTTATCGAGGCTTGGGACGGCCCCAGGGAATGGCCTTCGACATCGAAGGCAATCTTTACGTGGCGGCATCCCTGGCGGGCAGGCGCGGCGTAGTGCGTTTGACGCCGGACGCCCAAGCGGAATTGGTCGTCTCCGGATATGACCTGGTGGGCTTGGCCTTCGGCCGCCATGGATCGATGATTCTCGCCACCCATGATTCGATAGTCGATCTTCCCCTGGGCGTCCAGGGGATGCCGCTGGGGAAGTAGCTTGCGAGCCATACGCAGTCAGCTTGCATTCTAGGAATCCAGCTTCATGGCACGAGCTGATCGCTGACGGCGAGTGGCGGACTGCTCCAATATGGATGCCGAAATCATTGCCGTCGGTTCAGAACTTCTGACTCCCCAACACACCGATACCAACTCCCTTTACCTCACGGAAAGACTCAACAATTTGGGAATCCTGGTGCGATTCAAAACCATTGTGGGGGACTCGAAGGGGGACCTTGAGGCGACGGTGCGCGTGGCATTGGGGCGGTCATCCCTCATCGTCCTGACCGGCGGCCTGGGGCCGACGGAAGACGACTTGACTCGCGACGTTGTGGCGGAAGTTTTGGGACGTCCTCTGCTCGAAGTCGCGGAGTTGCGGCAGCGCATTCAAGACCGCTATGCGTGCTTGGGCCGTGCCATGCCGGAAAACAATCTGCGGCAGGCTCAGGTGCCGGAGGGCGGCGAATGGCTGGAAAACCGCAATGGCACAGCGCCGGGAATTTGGATTGAACAAGAAGGCCACATCATGGTGCTGTTGCCGGGCCCGCCTCGTGAACTCGAACCCCTGTTTGATGCCACCTGTGTTCCGCGCTTGGAACGCATGGCTTCCGGCGCGCGCATCAAATCGCGTGTTTACAAAGTGGTAGGATTGCCGGAATCGGAAGTCGACCAACTCATTGCCCCGCTTTATCGCTCTTACCATAACCCCACCACCACGATCCTCGCCTCACTCGGCAGCATTGAAGTCCACTTGCGCGCTCAGGCCGCGACGGCCCAGGAAGCGGAAGCGCGGCTGGTCGAACTCGGCGACAAAATCGAGTTGGCTCTCGGCGACTACGTCTATTCCACCAAAGGCGAAAGCTTGGAAGAAGTCGTGGGCATGTATCTGGTGATGCGGCAGAAAACCGTGGCGGTGGCGGAAAGCTGTACGGGCGGTTTGCTGGCCGAGCGCCTGACGCGCGTTTCCGGGAGCTCCAGCTATTTCCTGGGCGGCGCCGTCTGTTACACCAATGAAATGAAGACCCGATGGGCGGGAGTCCCTCCGGACCTTATCAAAACTCATGGCGCAGTTTCCCAACCCGTCGCCCAGGCGCTGGCCGAAGGCGTGCGCGCTCGCGCTGGCGCGTCCATCGGAGTGGGAATCACCGGCATTGCCGGGCCTACGGGAGGCACTGACGAGAAGCCGGTGGGATTGGTTTTCATCGCTCTTGCCGACGAGCGCGGAACGCAAATCCGGGAATTTCATTTTCCCGGCTCACGCGACCGCGTGCGTCACTGGGCCACGCAGATGGCGCTGGAAATGGTGCGGCGGAGAATAAGGGATTAAGGGTTCGGGGTTAGGGATTAGGGATTCGGGATTAGGGACTCGTCATTCGGAAGCCTCTTTCCCTAACCCCGAATCCCTAATCCCTAACCCCGAAACAGAACCATGCGCGCTTTTATCGCCATTGACCTGCCTGAACCCCTTCGTGCTGCGCTGGCGGAAGCGCAGCAAGGGTTCCGCGACGCCTGCCGCGACGCGCGCTGGACGCGGCCGGAGGGCATCCATCTTACCCTCAAATTTCTCGGTCAAATCTCCGACGCACAAACCAAACAGGTAGTGGAATCGCTGGCCCAAATCGGCCGGTTCGAGCCGTTCTCCGTGGAAGTCAAAGGCTTTGGATTTTTCCCCCAAGCGCGCCGGCCGCGCGTGTTTTGGGCAGGGGTCACGGCCCCGCCGGCGCTGGCGGAACTCGCCGCGCTGGTTGAATCCCACATGGAGAAGATCGGGTTCGCGCGCGAGGGCCGCACCTTCGCGCCCCACCTCACCCTGGCGCGCTTTCAAGTGCCACGCCCACAGTCCGCGTTGGAGGCGGCGGTCGCCGCACGGGCCACCACTTCGCTGGGGAAGTTTGAGGCCTCGGAATTTTTTCTGTTTGAAAGTAAACTGTCACCGCAAGGTGCGCAATACCGGAAGGTGATGCGCTTTCCGCGGATCTGAAAGTACGAAATTCGAAAATCGAAACTCGAAATTCGGGCCGGGTTCCGATTTTCGAGTTTCGAGTTTCGTTTTTCCCAGAGGTCGATACAAAAAAGCCATGCACGGCGCTCTCACTCCCCTCCTCGCTTATCTCCTCGGGTCAATTCCCTTCGGATACCTTATTGTCCGCTGGCAAAAAGGGGTTGATGTTCGCAGTACGGGGAGTGGCTCTACGGGCGCCACCAACGTGATGCGGAATCTCGGGATCGCAGGCTTTGTGGCCACCTTCATTTTGGACGTGGCGAAAGGGACTTTTGCCGTGGTGCTGGCTTCCCGGTTGACCTCCGGCGATGCCCGCTGGTTTCCCCTCTCAGGGGATCCCCGTTGGATTGCCGCGTCCTCAGTGGCGGCGATTCTGGGCCACTGCTTCCCCGTCTGGCTGAAATTCCGTGGAGGCAAAGGCGTCGCCACGGGCGTGGGAGTCTTTCTTGCCCTCGCTCCCCTGCAAGTGGCGCTAGTGTTAGTCATTTTCGCCATCGTCGTGGCGATTTGGCGTTACATTTCCTTGGGCTCAATCGTCGCCACGGCAGCTTTCCCGCTCCTCGTTTATTTTATGAAACACCCGCCCCTGCCGATCGTGCTTGGGGCAGCAGGTAGCGCGCTGATTATCATTGCTATGCACCATGCCAATATTCAGCGACTCATTCGCGGAACAGAAAGTAAGGTTGGAAAGAAGAAGTCAGTTGCCAGTAGTCCGTAGCCCTTTGTCATTTGTCCTTTGTCCCTAGTCCAGCGCGACCTGAAGGGCCCCTGGGAACTGGCGACGGACAACTGACAACGGCCCACGGACAGTTTTTGTGAAGAAAATTGCGACAATTGGCGCGGGTAACTGGGGTACGGCCTTGGCGGCGACGCTCGCACGATTGGGCCACGCTGTTACGCTTTGGGCTTATGAGGCGGAGGTAGTGGAGAGCATTCGCTCCCGTCACGAAAATGAGCTCTTCATGCCCGGAATCAAGCTGCCGGAAAATCTCTCCGCCACCGGCGATCTGGGGAAAGCGCTGGCGGACGCGGAGATTGTGATTACCGTTATGCCTTCGCATGTTTGCGGGGCGCTCTGTCAGCAAATGCTCCCGCACCTGCGGCCCGAGATGATTTTCGTGAGTGCCACCAAGGGCCTGGACACCGCTCGCTTGATGCGCATGAGTGAAGTCATCCGCAGCGTGGTGGGCAAATCGTTCCCCCCCCGCCTGTGCGTGCTCTCCGGACCCAGCTTTGCCAAAGAAGTCATTTGCGGCGATCCCACCGCCGTGGTCGTAGCATCGGACGACCGCGAAGCGGCGCAACAGGTGCAGCGTGAGTTCGCTTCACCGGCGCTTCGTCTTTATACCTCGAGCGACGTGGTGGGAGTGGAATTGGGTGGGTCGGTGAAGAACGTGATTGCCCTCGCCGCCGGCGTGGTGGAAGGACTGGGGCTCGGGCACAATCCGACCGCCGCGCTGATTACGCGCGGGCTGGCAGAGATGACTCGCCTGGCCTGCGCCTGCGGGGCCAAACGCGAAACCCTCGCCGGCCTCGCCGGCATGGGTGACCTGGTCCTGACCTGCACCGGCGACCTCAGCCGCAATCGCACTGTAGGCGTGGAGCTCGGCAAGGGGCGCAAACTCGCTGACATCATCGCGTCCATGCGCATGATAGCGGAAGGTGTAAAGACCACTGCCGCCACTGTAGCCCTGGCCAACAAACTTCAGGTGGAAATGCCCATCACCCGGCAAGTCCACAGGATTTTGGAAGGGGAGGTTTCCCCGCGCGAGGCCATCCGCGAGCTGATGGAGCGGTCGCTGAAGGAAGAATGAAGAGAGGTGTCAGGTGTCAGGTATCAGGTGCCAGGTATCCGAAATCCGGAATCAGGTTTTGGATTTACTCTGACACCCGATACCTGGCACCTGACACCTTCCTCTTAGTTCGCCTGGGCCACGGTGCTCTTGCTGCAATATTGGTTGAACGCCTTCGTCAAATCTTCGGAAATTCCGTAAGGATCGCGCCCTTCAATATCTTTACGCTCCAGCATAAAGACCAGCTTGCCATCGCTCAGCAAGGCGATGGCGGGCGATGAGGGCGGATAACCCGTGAAATAGCTGCGCGCGTGAGCAGTGGCATCGGCGTCTTGGCCCGCAAACACCGTAGCCAAAAACCCGGGCCGCGCCTTGTTCTCGATCGCCATGGCGACCGCCGGCCGTGCCCGCCCTGCCGCACAGCCGCAGACGGAATTGACGACCACCAGCACGGTGCCGCTGGTTTTCGTCAAGAGCGCGTCCACCTCTGCCGGCGTACGCAATTCCTGAAAGCCTATACGCGTAAGTTCTTCCCGCATAGGTTGCACAAATTCTTCTGGGTACATCTCAGCCTCCTGATCGCTGCGGCGCGCCAGCCACGAACCGCCTCTTTCGAGGGCGATTCCGGGCTACGGCAACTCGCCGGGCGTTTCTTACATGGAAATTGTCCAGGTTGCCCTGAGAACAACCAAGTTTTAATTATACCATCTTCTCGCGCGTTCCGTGTGGCAGGCGCGAGCTTCGAGGCCTGCCTTGCATTCAGTTTAATGCCTTTGCCCCCTATCCCCTGCCTCAAGGGAATGGCGGGATCACCCCTGAAGCGAAATGTGATACGGATCAAACCCCAAGGTGCGGATCGTTCCTACCCTATTGATTTCAAGTCCGCGATTGCCTAAAATATGCTTATAGGGCCGCAAATGAAACAGAAGAAAACGCGCGTCCGGATCCTGTACGTCATTCTGCTGATCCTGATCGGCATCACGGTAGGTCCGCTCTGGTTCTACGGATCCAAAATGATGTCAATGAACCGGGAAAGGCTCGAGACACAGGAAAGGGTCCTCCAGACGATCACCTCCCAATCGCTCTCCCAGTTCATTTCGCTTTATGTGGAGAACTTGAATCAGCAGCTAAAGGAGTTCTTTGACACCGTGGGGCCGCTGGCGACGCACATTCCTGCCGCCAAATATTCCACCGATCCGGACCTCCGCGTAGCGCTGGAAGGTTTTGTGGCGGACCGCCCGGCGGTTCTCTATGCCACCGTGCTGAATGACCAGGCGCGGGGAGTGGACGCGCGGGCGCGCAACTTCAACGCGGCAGGCGACCCCTTTCTGCGCAAATCCCTGGAAGCAGCCTTCACCGCTGCCCAACAGGGGCAAGAGTACCGGAGCAATCCCATCACCGAAGGGAATGATGTGGTCATGGTGATGGCGGAACCCATAAAGCAGAGGGACCAGTTCTTGGGAATGGTGGCCGCCGTTGTGACGCTCAACCGCATTACGCAGGCTTTGGCGGATACCAACTCGGACTCCGGCCTGGAAGCTTATGTGGTAGACAACGCCGGGCGCCTGGTGACGTCATACGATCCCGACAAGGTCGCAGGAATGGATATGGCGGCTATCCCTATCGTGCAGAACTTCCTTGATTCGGGCGCGCGCGTGACGGGGAATTCTTCCTTCCCTTTGCAGCAGGGCAACAAGATGGTCATGATGCTCGGCACTTACTCGCCCACGCAAAAGATGGGCTGGGGTGTGATCGTCCAAAAGAAAGCCAGTGATGCTTACGCCACAGTTTCCGAAATGCGCAGCCAGACCTTCCTGTGGGGTCTCCTGCTGGTAGTCCTCAGCATAGTGATCGGCTTTCTGGCCGCCAAGACGATCACCCATCCCATCGACTTGCTGACGCGCACCGCTCGTTCCATCGCCCAGCGTGACTTTACGCAGCGAGCTGAGATCAGCAGCCGCACGGAAATTGGCGAACTTGCCGCCACCTTCAACCAAATGGCCGAGGACATTCAGCGATACATCGGCAATTTGAAGATGGCTTCGGAGCAGAACCGCCAACTGTTTATCGACTCCATTGAGATGATCGCGGCGGCGGTCGACGCCAAGGACCCGTACACGAAAGGCCATTCCGGGCGGGTTTCACAATTCTCGGTCCTCCTGGCGCGCGAGTTGGGGCTGCCGGAAGAGGAAGTCGATAAGATCCGCATCTCTGCGACCCTGCACGACGTCGGCAAGATCGGCATCGAAGACCGCGTCCTCAAAAAGCCTGGGGTGCTCACCAACGAAGAGTTTGAAATCATGAAACGGCACACCGTGATGGGGTATGAAATCGTGCGCCAGGTCAAACAGCTCACGGAAATGCTGCCCGGCATCCGCTGGCACCATGAAGCCCTCAACGGCCGGGGCTATCCCGATGGCATCAAGGGTGATGAGCTGCCACTGATGGTGCGCATCATTGCCGTGGCGGATACATTTGACGCCGTCACCACCGATCGGCCTTACCAGGCAGGCAAGGAATTTCCCGAGGCGCTCGAAATCCTGCGCAAGCATGCAGGCACCAAGTACGACCCCCTCGTCGTGGACGCCATGGATTCGGCTCTGGGCAAAGGCAGCCTCGCCAAGTTCGAAATGCGGCGGAGAGCGGTGGCGGCGGCTCCCCCTCCCCCCGTTAGCTTGCCTCGCACATAGAGGTCAGAAGCCAGGAGCCAGAAGACTCCTAATTCCTAACTCCTGCTACAATTAGCCCTTATGTTCTCCCCCTTGGGTTCCGACAATAAAGAGAAAAAACCCGGCTTCCTGGATCGGCTGAAGAAGGCCGTCGCCTCCACCAAAGCCCAACTGGTTCAGCGGATCGAAGAGATTGTCGAGAGCAAGGCGGCCCTGGACGAATCGGTGCTCGACGAATTGGAAGCGACTCTCATCATTGCCGATCTGGGAGTTCGCACGACACAGGAAATTCTGGGGCGGCTAAAGCAGCAAATCAGCCAGGACAAGCTGCGGGAGACAGCGCAATTGCGCCCTGCCGTGGAACAGGCGATTCTGGCGATTCTGGAAAATACCGGCGCGGGCTCGGTCGCCCCCAAAGCCAAGCAGCCGCCGCCTGGCATGCCGACCGTCATCTTTGTGGTGGGCGTAAACGGCGTGGGCAAAACCACCAGCATCGCCAAGCTGGCCCATTACTTTTTGCAGCAGCACCGCCGCCCCCTGCTTTGCGCTGCTGACACCTTCCGGGCCGCCGCCAATGAGCAATTGGAGATTTGGGCCGGACGGCTGGGCATTGAGATGGTCAAGCAGAAATCCGGGGCTGACCCAGCGGCGGTCCTTTTTGATGCCCTCGCGGCGGCCAAGAATCGGCACCATGATCTGGTGATCGTGGATACGGCGGGCCGCTTGCACACCAAGGTCAACCTGATGGCGGAACTGGAGAAGATGTGCCGCATTGCGGCGCGCGAAATTCCCCATGCCCCCCACGAAGTGCTGCTGGTAATCGATGCGACGACGGGACAGAACGGGCTCCAGCAGGCGCGACAGTTCGTCGATCACGGCGGCGCCACGGGCATCATCCTGACCAAGCTCGACGGCACCGCTAAGGGCGGCGTGGTGGTCGCCATCGCGCGCGAGCTCGGCCTGCCCATTCAGTTTGTCGGCGTCGGCGAAAAGATAGACGATCTGTTGCCCTTTAATCCTCACGAATTCGTGGAGTCGCTTTTCGAACCCTAGACCCCCATGCCCATAACCACTGTCATTTTCGACTATGGGTGTGTGCTCAGCTTGCCGCCCGGCCCGGCGGATTTTGAGCCCCTGCGCAGAGCCATCGGAGTCGAAGCTGCGGCCTTCCAGGAAATATACTGGCGAAATCGCGACGCTTACGATCGTGATGCGCTCGACACATCCACCTACTGGCAGGAGGTAGGGCAGGCTGCGGGCGCCGCCTTCTCTCCCGAACAGATTCAGGAGCTCGCCACCCTGGACGGCCAACTCTGGGGAAAGCCTAACCCCGTCATGGTCGAATGGGTGCGAGTGCTTCGCGGGCGGGGATTGAAGATCGCGGTTCTTTCCAATATGTCGCGAAGTGTAGGCGACCATGTCCGCCAAACGTTCAAGTGGTTTGAGCTCTTCAACCATCTCTGCTTTTCCAGTGATTTAAGAATCGGGAAACCCGACCCCGCTATTTATCGAGTCTGTCTTGAGGCTTTGGGCGTCCCCGCCCGGCAGGCGCTGCTGATTGATGACCGTGAGGTAAATATCACGGCCGCACGCGCCGTGGGAATGCACGGCATCGTATTCCACTCGGTCGAACAACTTCAGACGGAGCTCGAACCCTTCGGACTCGCCGAGTCTCTGGCGGAAGCCCAAGCCCGTGCCGAGTAACCTGCACGCGCGGCGGGGGGCATGATATAGAGGCGGCTTTACGCCGCCATTTGGCGAGGTAAACTCGCCGCTACAGAAATCGACACCCTGGCAAGCAACCCGTAGCCGCAAGCACACCTCTGAGAAAGTTGTAGAATAGGTGATTATGCGGAAATCAATCTCGCTCCTCCTCGCCCTCCTGGGGCTCTTCGATTCCCTTTATCTTCTTTGGATTTACACCTCCCCATCCCGGCCGATGATCTGTCTGGGAACGGGGTGCGACGCCGTGCGTCTCAGCGCTTATTCTCACTTCGGGAGCGTGCCCATGCCGTTGTTTGGCGTGGCCGGCTACGTGTTGGTAGCCTTGCTCATTATTGCAGAATCGCTTGTTCCTCCGGCGCTGGCCATCGAGGTGCGATATGCGCTGGTGGGCGTGACGGGGTTTGGATTTCTATTTTCAGTGTACCTCGAATATCTGCAAGGGTTCGTGATTCACGCTTTCTGCGCGTGGTGCGTGACCTCGGGGTTGGTGATGACCGCGCTCTGCGCCCTGGCCGTTTACAATGTGGTTCACCCCGCGCCGGAAGCCGATCCGTCCGCCCAGCTCGCCCAGGTGCGCAGCTACTTCGTGGTGGGTGTGGCAGCGTTGCTGATCGGCGTGCCCACTTTCTACGAGCTTGCCACGCATGGGGAAAAAGCCCCCCTCCCGCCGCCGCCCCCGACTGATGCCACAGCGGACAGGCTGGTCAGGCCCGACAGCCACGTGGCGGGCAATCCCAACGCGGCCGTCACCGTAGTGGAGTTTGGCGATTTCGAATGTCCCGTCTGCGGAAGCGAGGAACCGGTGGCGCGGGAGATTCGCGCCAAGTACGCAAAACAGGTCCGCTTCGTATTCCGGCAGTTCCCTTTGACGCACATCCACCCTTTTTCCGAGCACATGGCGGAAGCGTCGGAGTGCGCAGGCGAACAGGGAAAGTTCTGGGAAGCGGTGGATGAGATTTATTCGCGTCAAACCGATTTGAGCGAAGCAGGACTGGAGCGTGATGCAGCCGAAATCGGCTTGGATCAAGCCGAGTTCAAACAGTGCCTGGCCAGCGGGGCGGAGGCCGCGCGGGTCAAACGGGATCACGAGGATGGAGTGGCGCTGGGGGTGAATGGTACGCCCACCTTCTTCATCGGACGCCAGGCTGTACCGGGAGTGCCGGATTTGGATGAGTTATCGCGGCTCATCGACCAGGAATTGGGGAGGGAGGGAATAGAAATGTCCTCCACTCCCGCCCCGAGCGCCGCCCCTGCCACGGCGGAAATAAAGAACTCCACCCCCCCTGCAACCCCTTCTCAGAAAGCTGCGCCCGCGCAAGCCACCCCCGAACCCGCCCCGTCGTCGTTCGGCTCATTCGGATCAACCCCAGGAGGCGTGCTGTCAAGTTTCCAGACTGGCGCGGGGACGTGCAGCGAAGCGGAAGCCGCGATGAAGCAACCGACATTGATTAACACGGGCCAACTGCGCGATCTCCTCTCGGGAAAGACTAAACCGCTTTTTGTGGACGTGCGGCCGGCCAGAGAATACGCCGCGGGACGAATTCCCGGCGCGATCAATATTCCCGCGGACGACATGGCACAGCGCTGGAACACCCTCCCCAAAGACCGCGTCATCGTCTTCTACGAAAGCGGACAATCCGGGGATATTTGCGCCGCCGCCCGCGCCGCAGGAAGGACTCTGTTGGAGCACGGCTATGCCTTCGATCAAGTCAACGTGTATCAGGACGGCCTCGCCGGCTGGCAAAAATCCGGACTTGATACCGCCAAGTAAACACTCGCACCATAACGTTTACATATGGTTAACAAGCCCCGAACCTCACTGCTCTCAGCCCTGTAGTGCGGAGTAATTGCGGGCGAAGTGCGGAAGAAGGCTGAAACCATTCCGGATGGGTCAATTTGTCCGAGAAATCGTTCACAATGCGCTATTTGCCAAAAGATAGCTGTTGAATTGTAACTGACTACAGGGCTAAACTCCCTCTTCCTCGGGCGCCTGCCTGGGGCGCCCGTAGGCCTCAACGGCCAGCCATGCATCCAATGTGTGCCACCACGCTCCGCATTACGCTCCTGACCAGCGCAGCCTGCTCACACCTGAGTGGTTTTCCGCTAAAAGGAAGGCAATGCCATGATCAATATTGCAGATCCCGTAACGCAATGGGCCTTCATCATTCTGATTTCTGTAGTGATAGGAACCTGTCTACTCATCGCCGTAGCCATCTTCCGGCGCTGGATACAGATTCGTTATGCTCGCTATGTGCATTCACTCCAACGTCAATACCGGCCCATTTTGGCAAAGGTGCTTTCCGGGGTGCCGAGCCCTGCGGGAATGGCGGCCCTGCGGGAATTGCCGTTGGCCGACGTGGAACTCCTGCTTGATCCTCTTTTCTCCAAGCGCAAGCTCCCGGAAGGGTGTCTGGTTTTCCTTCGCGCCCTCTGCGCAGAACTGGGGTTGATTGCGCTCTGGCAAAGTCGATTGGCCAATGGGCGCTCGGCGGCCTCTCCGTCCTCGGGGAGCGGGGCGCATGGAGGTCTCCCCGATCGCGCGGTACTGCGCTATTTGCTGCGCGCGAAAAGCATCCGGAACTTGGGAACGCTGCGTCATCGGCCGAGTTGGCCGCTCCTCGTCGCTGCCCTGGATGATCGCCATCCCGATATCCAGCTGGTGGCGTTGCGATCCTTGGCGGCGCTGGGCGCGCCGGAGAGCTTTCCGGTGCTTCGGGAACGGCTCCATGCAGTGGTCCAAGGGAAGAGCGCATCACCGCCGTTGCAGGGATTGCAGGCCGCGATGGTCAGCTTTGACCTTACGTGCGCGCCGGCCCTGTTGCCTTCACTGCGCCACCCGGATCGACAAATCCGTTTACACGGCGCCGAAATTCTGCGGACGATGGTCTGCCGCGAGGCCGCCCGCCAGCCGGGTTTCGCCCTCCCGCCGGGGTTGCTCACGCCACCGATGGTGGAATTGCTGCTGTCCGGGTTCGCCGTTGATGCCTGCTCGGAAACTCGGGCGCGCGCGGCAGGGGTCATTGTTTTTCTTGCCAACCCTCGCGCCACATCCGTGCTGCATGACCTTCTCATTGATCCCCAATGGTTCGTACGTCTGCGCACCTTACGAGCCCTCGCCCAAATGCGCCAGGCTGCCGCGCCTCTGTACCTGGACATTCGCAAGCGTTTGTGCGATTCCCACTGGCGGGTGCGCGAGGCTGCCATCCAGACCCTCATCTCCCTGGGCCCAGAGGGCAAACATCAGCTCTATGAACATTTCCTGACTTCCCCGGACCGCGCCACACGCGAACAAATTGCCGAAATGATCGAGCGCACGGGATTAATGTCTACTCTCGTGGAAGAGTATAGCGCAGGCAAAAATGGCGTCGATGCTCTCATGGTCGAACAACTGGCCAGCAATGCGGCCCCACTGGGGCTTTCGGGTGTTCTCCGCACGTTGAACCCGGAGATCCGTCAAAGGTTCCTGGACCGCTTCGTCCCCCATGCGGAAGCTAAGATGCGGTTCCTGGAGGAGACGCAGCCAGAGTTTAAGAAGGTGAACGACCTCCAGCAAGCTGTCGAGATCCCGCCCTTTTTGGCGGCCTGAAGGGAATTACCCGCTATGAATCACCTTCGCTTGTTCTTTAACGACGGGCTCACGGTATTCAATCTTGTCGTCCTCTCCTACTTTTTCCTGGGCAACGGAATTTACACGATCCTGATGTTGCTCTCATTGCGCGCCACTTGGGTGCACATGCGGCAAATGTCCTATCAAGGTCTGGATGCCTTGCGCCATTCCCCCCTGACCCGGCCGGTGACCATCATCATTCCTGCCTGGAACGAGCAAGACGTCATCGTGAATTCCGTTCGCTCCGCGTTGCAGGCGGATTACCCGGCCCTTCAGGTCATTGTCGTAGACGATGGGTCAACGGACATGACCCTCGACCGGTTGGTGCAGAGTTTTGCCCTGGTGGAAATGGACGGGGCCTATCACCCCAGCATCCCCACCGCGCCCGTCCGCACCTATTACCTCAATCCCACCATTCCCAATCTCCTCGTGGTGAGCAAAGTGCGGGGGGGCAAGCCAGATGCCCTCAACGCCGGCATCAACCTATGCCGCTCACCCTACTTCTGCAATCTGGACGCCGATTGCCTGCTCGAGCGCGACGCCCTGCTGCGGTTGATGAACCCCATCGTCAACTCCGCCGTGGAAACCGTGGTGAGTGGGGGCATCGTGCGCATCCTGAACGGCTGCGAAACAAATGACGGACGCGTGGTAAGGGTGGGTCTGCCACCGACCTGGCTGGAACGATTTCAGGTCGTCGAGTACCTGCGTAGTTTCCTCTTCGGCCGGACGGGGTGGCATCTGCTGGGTGGCACGTTGATTGTGTCGGGGGCGTTCGCGGTCTTCCATCGCGCCACCGTCATCGAAGCAGGGGGATTCTGCCACGACACGGTGACGGAAGACATGGACCTAATTGTGCAGCTCCATCAGTGGGCGGCGGAGAACCATCGCAAAATTCGCATGTCCTTCACCTCGGACCCCGTGTGTTGGACCGAGTGTCCTTCCACGCTCGCCATGCTGGCCAATCAGCGCCGCCGCTGGCAATTGGGGCTCTGCCAGACGCTTTGGAAGCACTCGGAAATCCTGTTCGGAAGCAAATATGGAATCGTGGGCTGGCTCAGCTTCCCCTTCCACACTTACGTCGAAGGGCTGGGCGCGGCGGTAGAATTTCTGGGATATCTTCTTATTCCGTTGGGCCTTTTCCTGGGCCTGGTTCCTCCCGCGCTGCTCTTGGTGTTTATTCTGCTCGGCTTCATCTACGGCGGCTTCCTCTCGGTAGGGGCCGTCCTTCTGGAAGAGCTCACTTATCGCCGCTACCCGCGGTTTCGGGATCTGTTGACCTTACTGGTATTCGCCATGTTCGAAAACATCGGATACCGCCAGTTGGTCCTGTACTACCGTTTTCAGGGAGTTCTGAAATTTCTGGTCGGAAGCCGCCGTTGGGAGAAAGTAGCCCACGTTGGCGCAACCGCTGAAGGCTAGTCCTCATGGAGAATCCGGCGAGCACCGTGGCACAGGCACTCTTCCCTATGCTGTATGCATGGGATGCATCAACCTTGAGCACAGGCAAGAGTGCCTGTGCCACCTTGCTCACGATGGTGGCCGTTGCCGCCCTTCTCGCGCCACCGGTCCTGCCGGCAGATCAGCGAAATTCGACCTCGCCAACTCCAGCGGCGGGAATGAAATTAGAGGAAGCCTCACGCCTGGAAAAGCTCTATTACGAGCGCATAGGCAGGAACCCGCAGGACGTTGAAGCTTTCGAGGGAATGGCGATTCTACAAGTCCGGCGCGGCGACTACACGGATGCGATTGCATCGTACCGCCACGTTCTAGAACTCACCCCGAATGACCACGACGCCAAGGTTGGCCTAGGGCGCGCTTTGGCTTTTGACGGCCAGTACGACGCCGCCCTGCGGAATTTTCAGGGGCTTTTGCAAGAGCGCCCGGGTGATACCGATGCCCTCGAGGGAATGGCGCGCGTGCAAATGTGGGCAGGCCGCCCATTAGCGGCCTTACCCATATTCCTGGACCTTGCCGCGCATTATCCTGCGAACCCCGAATACTCCGTGGGCCTAGCGCGCGTGGAGATGAATCTGCACCACTATTCCGAGGCGCGAAAGACCCTGACCACGCTGCTGGCCGTCCAACCCCGGGATCGCGACGCACAATTGCAGCTTGCTTACCTGGACCTCTACGAAGGACATCAAGCTGAAGCTCTGCGGCGATTCAATCACCTCATCAGCGAAAACCCCACGGATGCGGAGGCTCTCAAGGGCAACGTGCGCGTTGCCTACTATCGCGGCGACCTGGCGTACGCGCGTGACTTGGCGGCAAAAATCGTTGATGACAATCCGCGCGATGCCTCCGCCCTGTTGCTGCTCGCCAATCTCGAAAGGGCGCTGCACCAGACGCGGCAGGCCCAGGCCCTGCTGGATCGCGCTGCAACCGCCGACCCGCGCGATCCGGAAGTGGGCGAACTTGGCAACAGCCTCCGCAGTGATTCCCGGCCGACCTTGCACACCTCGGCCTCCTTCGCGCGGGAAATCGGTTCCGGCAATTCTTCCAGCGATGAGGACTTAAGCGCGTTTGGCTATGAAACCACATGGGGTTTCTTCTCGCTGCCCCGGTCGGAATCATATTTAACTTTGGCTTACCTTCCCTCTCAAAGCCCAAGTGGCGGAATACAAGGCGCGGTGGGGCCGTCGCAACTTTTCTACCACCAAACCACCTACGTGACGCCGCAACTCACCGTGCGTGGCGGAGTAGGGCTGGCGCGATTTGGGCCGGGCGGACTCGCCGGCATTCCCACCCAGGTGCAGCCGATTACCTCCGCGGGGACCCGCCCCCTGGGCTTTGCCGGTTTCAGTTATGCGTTGGGGAAAAAGCTCACGCTGGATTTGACGGCCGGGCGCGCCGCCGTCACCTATACACCTACCGCCGTGCGCCTGGGAGTAATGGATGACCGGATTTCAGGCGGATTGGATTATCGCTTCAACTCGAAAACGGGCTTACGCCTGGAGCCGTTCGTAACCGATGATTCCACGATCTCCTACGCCCATGTAATCGGCCTCGCCGGATCCACTCTGACACAAGTTAACGAAGCGGACCACAACCGCGGTGGAGGCGCTTCCCTCACTTTCAACCGAAAGTTGTTCCACAAATCTACGGTGGCCGTCGATCTCGGTTATGACGGGCTCGCCTATGGTTTTGCCGGCGCGATGCAAAAGCCTTACCTGGGATTTTTCAACCCCGGCTTCTACCAACGCCACTACCTTACCACTCATATCGTGGGGAAAATTCGCGGGCCGCTCGGGTATGATTTCTCCGCCGGTGGAGGCGTTCAACAGGTCGAGCATGGAGCACCAATAAAGCCCGCGCTGCTTCTCAGTCCGGCGTTCACTCTAAAAGCCAACCCCCGGCTCTCGCTGACCCTCGGTTACACGCACTATGACAGTTCGCAATCACTGGGCACCCTGCGCGGGAACGCCGTGCGGCTTTCCACAGATTGCAGATTCTGACTTTTCGGGCGCCCCGGCCCTCGCGGCGGGAATTGCAACTTGAAGAGCCGGACTTGGAAAGCCACGTTGGCAGGTCTCGGCAGTCCCCTCATCCACCCCTTGCATGAATGCTTACTGCGGTGTTAGCCTGCTTAGTCAATTCGCCCTCGACGCGATGACCCTCCTGGAACGAGAATGTTGGCGTTGCGCCTCATCAGAACGCTGACTCACTATTCAAATCCCATCGGGAGTCACATCGAGGCCTTGGACAGAATCCTTGGGGGTTATATATAAATGGACTCATCACAGCTAAATCGCCAGTATGATTTCAGCGGGAAAACCGTGGTCATTACCGGTGGAACGGGAATCCTGGGGGGAGAAATCGCCTGCGCGCTGGTGGGATGCGGAGCCAGCGTCGCCATGCTGGACCGCAACCTGGACCCGGTTCAGCACATCTTAGAACTTATGGAGCCCCGCGCTAATCGGGCAGTGGCGATCAGCGCCAATGTCTTGGAATTGGACAGTCTGCGCAAAGCCGCCGAGACCGTTCAAAAAACATTCGGCGGCGTTGATTGCCTGTTGAACGCGGCGGGGGGCAACAAGCCTCAGGCCACCACAGGCGGAGATCTCAGTTTCTTCGATCTGCCTCCCGATGCCTTGCGCTGGGTTTTTGACCTGAACCTGATGGGAACAGTCCTGCCCTCGCAGGTGTTCGGAAAGATGATGGCGGAAAAAGGTGAAGGGGTTATCCTCAACATCTCCTCGATGAGCGCCATCCGTCCCTTAACGCGCGTCTTGGCTTATTCTGCCGCCAAAGCGGCCGTCAGCAACTTCACGCAGTGGCTGGCGGTGCATGTGGCTCAGGAGTACTCGCCGCGGATTCGTGTAAACGCGGTTGCTCCCGGCTTCTTTTTGACCCGGCAAAACAAGTTCCTCCTGACCGAGGAACTGACGGGTAATCTGACCGCTCGCGGCAAAGCTATTATCAGTCACACACCGATGGCGCGCTTTGGCGTGCCGGAAGATCTGTTCGGAGCCGTGCTGTGGCTCCTCTCCCCCGCCTCGGCCTTTGTGACGGGAATTGTGGTGCCGGTGGACGGTGGGTTTTCAGCGTTCGCGGGAGTGTGATAGGCAGTGACGAGTGAAGATTGATGAGTGAAGAGTGACGAGCAAAAAGGCCGTTACTTGTTCTTGCTGTTCACTCGTCACCGAAGATGTTCTTGCTCGTCACTCTTCACTCGTCACTCGTCACTCGTCAGTGAAGCTACGGAGGTGCAAAACCGATGACTGTAGGCAAAGGATTCGCGGACCGTTATCTGACCCCGGAGGAAACCAGCCAAATCGTGCAGGAGGGATTGGGCACGCTCGCCCTGGATGGCAAACGCGTGCTGGTCATCATTCCCGACGGCACGCGCACCATGCCCATGCCTTTGATGTATAACTTGCTCGAGGCTCACCTCGCCCCGCGCGTAGCCGCTCTGGATTACCTCGTGGCGCTCGGCACGCACCCCATTATGAATGACGAGCACCTCAGCAAGCTCGTGGGCCGGCCGGTGACGAACGGGCAATGCGGCAAGAGCCACATCTTCAATCATCACTGGGAAGACCCGCGGAACTTTGTGACCTTGGGCCTGATTCCCGCCGCCGAGATCGGCGAGATTACGGGCGGATTGTTGGCGCAAGAAGTGCCCGTCCGTCTCAACAAGCTGATCCGCGATTATGACCAGCTCATCATTTGCGGGCCGGTTTTCCCCCATGAAGTGGCAGGCTTCTCCGGCGGCACCAAGTACTTCTTCCCCGGCATCGCCGGGTCAGAGATCATCAACTTGACCCACTGGTTCGGCGCTCTCATGACCAATTACAAGGTCATCGGAGCCGGTTACACGCCCATCCGCGCCATCATCGACCGCGCGGCGGGCATGATCGACACGCCCGCCGCCTGCTTCGCGCTGGTGGTGACGCACGAAGGGCTGGCGGGGATTTACTTCGGCTCGCCCCAGGAGGCCTGGAAATGTGCCGCGGCGCTCTCCGCGCAGAAGCACATCGTCTACGTGAAAAAGCCCTACTGGCGGGTTCTCTCCGTGATGCCCCGCCTCTACGACGATATCTGGACCGCCGGCAAAGGCATGTACAAGATGGAACCCGCCGTCGCCGACGGTGGCGAGGTGGTGATCTTTGCCCCGCACATTACGGAGATCAGTTACACGCACGGAGCCTTGATCGAACAAATCGGCTATCACTGCCGCGACTATTTCCTGGCGCAGTGGGACAAGTTCAAAGGCTACCCCGGCGGAATCCTGGCGCACTCGACACACGTCAAAGGACTGGGCACCTACGACGCGCCCACCCGGACGGAGATTCCGCGCATTCATGTGACCCTGTCCACGGCCATTCCGGAAGAACGCACCCGCCACGTTAATCTAGGTTACCGGGATCCCGCCAGCATCAAGTGCGAAGAATGGGAAGGCCGTGAAGATGAAGGCGTCCTCGTGGTACGCCGCGCCGGCGAAATGCTCTACCGCGTCAAAGACCAAGTGAACAGCGGACCGTGACCATCACCCTTGTTCATCCGCCGATGGACCATAGAGAGCAGGCACCGGAATATCATTGAGCCGCAGGTAAACTCCCAGTTGGGCGCGGTGGTGAATCATGTGGTTCATCACCATGCCGCGCAGCACCGCGATCCGCGGCATGGAGAAGATCGTCTTACCTCCGGACAGCAAGCTCCAAGGCTCCATGAGTTGAGCATCACTTGCCCCCTTAAGAGCTTCCCGCGCCTTGGCAACGTCACGGTCAAATGTCTCCACGAGATCCTTGCGGGAGTTAATGGCGGGGGGCTTGTACGGCTCCCCTCCCACCGGCGCGTAGTCAAAGGACGGACTTTCGAATGTCGAAGTCATCCAGCTTGGGAACAAGGCCAGATGCAACGCCAATTGGCGGAAGGTCGCCGATTTCGGGTGGGGTTTCCAATCGAACTTGTCGTCGGGCACGCGCTCCAGGGTCTTTCGAGTGCCGGCCATTTCCTTGTCGAACTCGGGTAGCAACGCTTCACTCAATGCCATAGGTTCCTCCTCAAAGTGAGATCTGTAACCCGCCGCTTGCGGTGGAATTGCCCGGGTTATCGGGGGAGAATAGTAGGCGAATAAAAAGCGAACATCAAGCCCTTTTTCAAATTTAATGCCGCCAAGTAGGGGCGGTTCGCGAACCGCCCCTACGCCATTTTCTAGCCGTGCAGATGTTCGGCCAGCCAAACGATGTAGCGCGAGTTTCGTCGCCGCACTTCCGTCAGTAAATCTTCCGGCAGTTCGTCGAGTTTCTCTTTGAAGAAGCGGTGGTCGCCGTCGGGAGCTTGCGTGTCGCGGCTTCCCACCAGGTTGCCCAGCCAGAAAACCAGGAACAAGTTTCCGTCCACACGCCCGCGCGCCGGATCGCCCAGGTAATACTCGCGCCCCATTTTCACGTACTGGTCGGCCAGCTCGCTCTCCGCTCCGAAGCCGCCTTGCTCGGCAAAATGCCGGGCGCGGTTCACCATGCGCTCGAAGAGCTGGCGCCAGGGAGTGCCCTCGGGCTGCTCCGAGAGCACATCGAAGAGCTGGAGTTGGAGTTCGCCTGAAATCTTGTAATTCACGCGGCCGCGCGTGGATTGGCCGATGGCTTCCAGAACCTCCGCCTGTTTGCCGCTGCCGGAGTGGATGCTCAAGGTCCCGTCGAAGTAGCGCGCCACGGCGGCGAGTTCGGCCACGCGGGCGGCGAGCTCCGCCAGCGGTTGCGAATCGAAATCGCGCACCACCTGCGGCGCCAACTCGGGCCACATCTTGTGGTGCGAATATTCTCCCAAACCCTTTCCGTACTCGGCGGTGGTTTCCATTCTCACCGGATAGGCTTGGCGCTTCTTGAAGCCGAGATTGGGAGGCACCAACTGGGCCGGGCGGCCGCGCGCCTTTAGCCAGTGCATGTAAAAGAGCAGTTCCTTCGCCGTGGTCAGCGTTTCGGCCTCGTCCAGCGAGGGCTCAAAGTCAAAATCCGTGCCCGTTCCCAGTTCAGCCTTGGCGGCGCGAATGGAATCGAAAAGTTCCTCGTTCAGCTTGAGGCTGCGGCCGAACTTGACGCCCAGGCGCATGATTTCTTCCCGCGAAAAAGGGTACCCCCTCGTCAGTGGCCAACCACCCGCTTTTGATGCCGGAGACAACTCGGTATCCGTGGTCGCGTCGATATGGAAAGGCTTGGCGAACTCCGCCATCAACCAACTTGCTTCTTCAGGGGAAAAAATTTGGTGGAATCTCTCCTCGACAACCGATGCGCCCCAGGGCTGGGGATGGCGCAGGTCGCTTTCGAGTTCGAAGAGGCGGGAAGTGTCGGTGGTGAATTTGGTGTAGCCCGCGGCTTGGTGAATGGCTTCCTTGACCATTTCCACGGAACGCGCGATCTCCGCCTCCGTCGAGCCGGAAACGATAAAGTGGTCCGCTTCCGCCGTATAGCCGGCGCGCCAGCCGGCGCGAATTGCCGCCCAAAGCCCGGCATGATACAGGTGGCGGATGGAAACACGCGTGTGGCCCGCCGCCACCAGATCCTCTCCGCTGCGCGCCGCTAGGGCCTCGTCCGTGGTCATCTCGCGCGTGGCGGAAAGTTGCACCGTGGACGCCCAGTTGACTCCGAATTCTTCCAGAATCGTCCCGAAGGCCGCGAAGGCTGCGGGCAAGCTGATCTCGGGATGGCGATTGCCCGTGGCGATGGCGGGCAGCGCCCGCTGCGGACGCGGCAAGAAGACCGGCGCAACATCGCGAGCGAACGCGCTGATGGTGTCGTGGTCATAGGACGTAAACGAATAGGCCTTCAGACCCACTTCCCGGCCGTCGGAAAGGCGCAAACTCCCTTCGAATATCGGATTAGCAAACCGGCCGGACGCGCCCGCTGGTGCAAAGGACAATTGCAGCAGCAGAGGTTGGACAGCGGCGGCGTTTACCGCATCAATTGCCAGGTAATATTGGGCAGCGTGCGCGGGGTCCTGCTGAAGCGATCCGGCATACGCGCGCAGGCTGGTAAACTTGCGCATCGCCAATTCCGCGTCGAAGCGCGCCCGCGCCTCGTCCGTCAGTTCCCCGCTCCCGGCGAGGCCAAGCACTTGTTCCGCGAGCACCGCGAGTTCGTCCGATTTTGCTTGCACAGCTTCTGTCATGGGATTTCTCCGGTTGGTCGCTGAGGCGAAGTTCTTGCCATAGGTTTGGAAGAGTGACTGTACAGCGCGGCAGGGCCGCAAGCAAAACCAGCCTCTCCGTGACCTCTGCGACGAGAAAAGATTTCACACAGAGTCCACTGAGGGGCTCCGTGACCTCTGTGTGGAATCTCTTGAGGCACAGAGGGCACGGAGAAAGGGCTAAATCCAATCCATCGCGCCGATCTTCCAAAGCCAGACGTAGCCGACAATCAGGATGCCGAGGAAAACCAGCATCTCCACCAGTCCATACAATCCCAGCACTTGGAACTGCACTGCCCAAGGATAAAGGAAAATCGTCTCCACATCGAAGACCACGAAAAGAATGGCCACGATATAGAAACGCACCGTGTAACGATGCCGCGCGTCGGATTCCGGCGTGATGCCGCACTCGTAAGGCATGACCTTTTCGGCGGTGGCGCGGAAAGAGGGCCGAATAAACTTAAAAAGCCAAAGCGTCGCCGGAGCGAAAATCGCGGCGATCGCTGCAAAAATGACGATGGGCCCGTAACGGTCAAGCACGCTGGGAATCCCTCCTTTTCGAAGCCGGAATCATAGCACAAATCTCCGTGGAGCAGCCATTTCCTGAGTGCGAGGATACTGACTCATTTTCAAATAGCATGGCCATCTTGGCCATGTTTTCACACGGGCAGGATGCCCTCAAGATGCCGGCTATCTCTTGCATTTTCATTTAGATATAACTATTTTGGCTGAAAATCAGCCAACCCTTGTCTTTTCAATAAGTAACTGGGTTATTGTGAGAATTCGATTCCCCCACACCATTGTTTTCAATCACATTCCGGCTCCGTTCGTACAAGTTTGAGCACGCCTTTCTCATCTCCTCCGCGAACTCCGAGACAACTTCTCCTCACAGATTTCAATGTCTGCTTGAACCCACGCTTGCGCCATCTCTACAAATAGCGGGTGAATTACCTGTTTGGACGAAAGAAGGGTGCGTACAATCCTCGCCACCTCGCCGAGCGGCGCATAGTTCAGGGCCTTAAGAAAATGGATGTACTCCGGCGAACGCATTCCGTGCCGAAAGCTGTTTAGCTGTGAAATGGCCTTCCCCCGCGCGGTTCGCGGGCCCGTGGATTTCTTCGCGTTGCGGCGATTCGAAGCCAAGAGAGCAGGAGTCAGCGTGGGAGACTTACGCAGCGACACAGCACGGCCTCCGTTCTAACACCCTACACTGTATACCAGAACGATACTCATGTCAAGAGAAAAAACGAGTTGTAGAGGCTACCAAATGTCGCTCCGCCGGAAGGGGCGGGAATAAACGTAGCGCCGCGATCCATCGTGGCGCTGCACCTGCTCCACGGGCCTGCAAACAACATTTGAACCCCCTGTAGCCGGTATCCCTACCACGAGCGCTTGCTAACGACAAGATAGCTGACAAAACTACTGGCTGCCCGTAGTATGCTGAATTTGGACTTCGAGTGGGACGATATACTACTATCGCCAGAATGCGCCGTAACGGCAGGCTTGTCCGGGTCAAACCGGACGGTGCCGAAGAAGCGCCGGACACTCCATCGCTGGCTCCGCGGAGCGCAGCGGAAATCGAAACCGCCGCCGCCCGCGACCCTGAAAACCCGCCACTGCCCGAGGCGCGAGCCGGGCAACTGCGCCCCGTTCCGCGCGTCAGGACCCTCCGCCGCGCCCTCGCCCTGACCCAGGAGGAGTTTGCCGCGCGCTACCACATCCCTCTGGGCACCCTGCGCGATTGGGAACAGGGCCGCTCGGAGCCCGACCAGCCGGCGAAAGCCTACCTCACCGTCATCGCGCGCGATCCCGAAGGTGTCGAGCGGGCATTGCAGCCTGTGCCAGGCTTTTGAGCGCAGGGCTTCGCTTCTCAGAAACTTTCCAGCCATTTGTCCTGCGGGGACCAGGCCCAACCTTCGGTCGTATGTTATCAGTTGGGTCAAAACCGAAAAAGGAAATTCCGAGCGTATGCAAGCCAAGAAGCCAAGCCGGACGGCTCTGGGAGCGGCTTTTCACCGCGCCGCTCACCAGGTGTTGGAACACGGCCGCATCTGCACCGATCCCCTGGCCCTGCGCATCCTGGGGGTTGATGCCGATACTGTTGTTCGCTACGAAGAGCAGAATCCCTCGCGACGCAGGATGCGAATTTTCATCGCGGTCAGGACGCGCTTTGCGGAAGATGCCCTGGCCGCCGCCGTGGAGCGAGGTGCCCGCCAGCTTGTAGTCCTCGGCGCGGGGCTGGACACCTACGCATATCGCGGCGGAGCCGCAACCCAAAATGTAGGGGCGAACAGCGTTCGCCCTTGGCCGAGCGCTGCTCGGCCCTACGGAGCGCCGTAGCGCGTCTATAACAGCATCGGACCTGCTGTCCAAGGCCCGCGCTACTGCCTGTCGGAGAAACTGAGCTGGGGCGTTGCACGCGAAGGCGCTCAGATGTATATTGCCGGCCGGTCGATGAAAACTGAAATGCTGCCCTGACCGGAGCTGTACTCTTGTATTCGTCTCAACCGTGGGGGCCGGCGAGGAGCGAACTCTTGAACGAATGGGCCGAGCGGGCCAAGTTCTGGCGGACTATTCCACTACTTTCGACCGCCATATTCCTGGCGGCGGTGTTCTGCGTGTTCGGCGCCATCGGTTTTCTAGCCGTCGACTTGAACCCAGACCTGGTATCGCCGCTCCAGACAGCCTTACTGGTTCTGACTTGGGGGGTTTTTGCCATCGGCTATGCCCTTGCCGGCATTCGGCGCAAGCCGAAAGCTCTCTACTTTCTAATTCCCTGCCACATCGTTGCCGTCTCCTTGCTGCGCAAGCTGGATCATCGCGCTGCGGCGCATTTCAATATCCCACCCGCCTTGAAACACAAGTTCTTGGTGGACGACATTGGCGCCATGATACTGGTTATAGGGGGGTACATTCTGTTCGTGATTTTCTTTCAGCGGGAGGGAACGCGGTACTTCAAGGTCCACACCGAAATGAGGCTGGCCAGTGAAATTCATCGGGAACTGGTGCCTTCGTTTGTGTTGCAGATCGGAGGATTTGAATTGCACGGCGTCTCCGAGCCGAGCGGAGAGGTAGGCGGGGATTTGGTGGACGTCATCCAGGAGGGAAACCGATGGTTCAGCTACGTGGCCGACGTCTCAGGTCATGGGGTTCCCGCCGGCGTCATGATGGCCATGGTCAAAAGCGCCGTCCACATGCATTGGGTTCAGGGCCAAGGCGCCTCCAGCCTGATGGAACCCTTGAACTCCGTGGTCAGAGCTGTGAGGGCGCAGGATATGTTTGTCACTTGCGCCTACCTTCAGTCTGACGGCGGGACTACCCTCCGTTTTTCGCTCGCTGGCCACCTGCCCATTCTCCACTTCTAAGCCGCCACGGGAACGGTGGCTGAACACTCCGTCAGCAACTTCCCCTTAGGCCTTTTTCCCCAACCGGCATTCGAGACCTCGGAGATTCAGTGTTCTCCGGGCGACGTCCTGGTGCTTTTAACGGACGGCCTTACCGAAGTCTTTGACCGAAGTGAGACGGAACTGGGCTTGGAGCCATTGAAGCGCGCCCTCCTGGAATCCGGCGCCGAGCCCCTGGAACAAATCTCGCTCAGCCTGCAAGACACGGCTCGCCGGCACGGACCTCAGGCCGACGACCAAACGATGCTCATCGTTCGCCGCTTGCCCCTGGACCGCGAATCTGCGAGCTGATGGGTGCAAGTCTGTCCTGCCGGATGCAGTGCGAGATGCTGCACCCGCCGCGGGGGCGCTTACGTGCTGCTTCCAGGGATGAAGGGCTTGGGACCCGGCATTAAAAGCGCGATTCCATGAAGTATCTAAGGGTGCTGGGAATGCTTGGGGGTCCACCATTCGGGAAGAATGCTGGGAATGTGCATTTTTCTCAAGACGGGCGCCCACTGGGGCCGAAACTCCGTAAGGATGTTACGAACCGCTAAAGTTCCCAGGCCTCGCAACTCGCGCTGCTCGGCATGCGTGACATTGTTATAGCCATTCGGCAGGAAGGCCATTCCCACGAAGCCGCCTGCCGCCACGCCCGCGAAATTGGAAAACGCGAAGGTGTTGCGTCCCGAATCAGTTTTATCAACCAAGACAAAGGCAATGGCATGAAAGGTTCGAACCAAGGTGTTCTGGCTGCTGGAAGGGAGGTAGCGAGGATCTTCATGCAAGGCAACCTCCGCCAGGAGCTGCGCCGTTCGCCGCGAGGTGCTCGTCGCGATCTCATCTCCACACCATCTCCCAAAGGCTCCTCCTCCGTCCACCCAATCGTGCGGAAAACGCGGCGGCGGATGCACCATGACGAAGCCTGCTCCGAGTGCGGCAAGAATGAAGTTCTGCGGACCAAAATCCTCATGGATGTAGATTTGAAACTTGTCTTTCGGGGTGAGGCGCGTGCGGCTCAGGGCCGGAGGCAGAAGGGCGATGACCTCTGAACCACCTTCGGGCGAAACCGGCGCTGGCGCTGACGAGGGAGGAGTGGCGGGATTTTGCTGCGGCGCAGAAGTCTGCGCCATCACGGGTTTTGAACAAATCAGCAAAAGCAGGGCGGCCAACACCCTGCGATCAGTCTTTCTTGCGTTAGTCGGTTCTTCATTCCCGGGGTTAATTTCGGTACTCCATCGAGCCGGTGAGCGGTTTGATTGTACTCTGATCCATTGCGGACTTCCTTTATATCTACAAACCCAAGGGGTAAAGGTGCGTTGCGGGGCGTCGTAGCGCGGTTGGCGCCGTAGGGGCGCATGGCCATGCGCCCTTACACACCCACGGTCCCCACCAGCCATTAATGGGCATCCTCGGTTTCGGACGGAGGGCGCATCGCTATGCGCCCCTACAACACCATGGAACCGACGTAAGTGCGCGCGATAGACCTCGTGCCATCCCCCGGTGGGTATCGCGGCGCCGATGATGGTGAAAGCAACCAGACCCACAGGCCAGATCCACCCAATGTCGCGCGTGCCAGTGTTTTCAAATATGGAGCTGCTGTTCACCTTAACGGCAATGGCCGCGAGGGTGGCGCCAATCGCCGCGCCAATAACCAGGTTTCGCACACGGTGATTTTTGCTTTTGGAATAAATACGCAAAACGTCTCGGCGCGCAAATGTCTGCCCAACCGCCGCCCTCCCCAAGGTGATTCCATCGTGGTCCAACGCCTTAAAGGGGCCCTCGTAGGTTTTGGCGTCGTTCAGCACGACGCGGATTTGCTGGCCCGGCTTCAGTATGGCGAGATCATCCCATTTGGAGCTTGCGGCGCGGAGGGAAGACCCCGTTGCTCCGAAAATGACCAGTATCGATGCAAGGAACAGAATCGACTTCGAGAGATTCATGGCTCAACCTCCTTCAACGCTTATGCCTGCCCGAACCGTCTTGGAGGGCGGTAGCAGCTGCCGCCTTGGTTGTTGTAATTCTTAGGTGCAAGGTCAGAACCGCCTGCGCCGATTGCGGCCCAATCACCAATTTTGGCCTTCCGGCTCATGAACTCACGTCCCAAGGCGGTAGCCTGCTGCTACCGCACTCCAAGTTAGGCATCGGGCGCCTCTTCGCGCAAAAGGCCGGTTCACGAACCGATTCCCTGCTCCGCGGCGCTGCCAAAGCGCACGCCTTCAGCCACGGAGTGGCGTCGTCATTTAGCCCACGGCGAGCCAGCCGTGGGTAAACGCGCCCCCAAACGTTCTTCCAGCCCCGTAGGGCTGGCGTCGGGTCATGCTGACATCGCCCCTGCGGGGCTCAAAACATTATCTGTCTGGCAATCATTCCCACGGCTGGCTCGCCGTGGGCTAAATGACTGCGCCACTCCGTGGCTGAATACATGTCTTGGTCCAACACCTCACACCATGTCAATGTTTCAAACAGTACGAAGCACCTTGGAGTACGCTACCTGAACGTCACCCCGATGCGGAAGGCAACAAAACTGAGCTCAGCATCTTTTGGGAATGATGCCCAGAGGATGCGGCCGCCGTGGCCGTAGTAGCGAACGTCAAAGCGCGCGCCAATATGCTTCGACGCGAAGAGGTCGATGCCGCCCCCGACGTTGTAGCCGTTTGTATGGTTCCCGCCAGGAGTGTCCGTGTCTTGCCCGTAGAAAATGGTGTAACCCCCAGTCACAAACGGCGCGTAGCCTTTGATTTTCTTGCGGAAGACGTGATAGGACAAATCAGCCGAGCCCAGCCCAATCCAATTAGGATTGCCGTTAGTCTTCGTGTCCCAGCCTGTGGTGGCAAGTTCTGCGCCCAAACCCAGACCACTCTTGTCGATGTATTCGCCGCCAAACTCGGCGTTTACGCCCATTTGATGCGTCCCCGCACCAGCGAATACGTATCCCAGACCCTGAGACTTTTGATCGGCGTTCTGTGCCAATGCGATTGCCGGCGCCATGATAAGCATGGCCACTATCGCCATGAGTTTCTTCATGTTTTACCTCCCTCGGAAAGTGCTTATCGGCTCTCGCCTTGGCCGAACGCTGTTCGGCCCTACCGGTCTTTTTGCACACACGTACCCTCGGTCCGCACAGCTCCTCCTGCCTACCGCCAGACAAAGGGGCCGTGGCACAACTGGCAGACTATGTCGATGTGTAGAGTCGGCGCGCGCCGAGCCTGAAGTCAGCGCGTGCCGACCTGAAGGTCGGCGCTACGGTGCGTGAGTGTGCGGACGGCCCAGGAAATGTCGCAGAAGAATGAGGGCGAGGCCGCTGACGCACAGCAGGGTCACACCCGTCCAGAAATAGATGTGAAGATCAGACGACACCCCCGCTTCAATGACCGCGAGGCTCTTGATGGCCAGGAGGAAAGTAAGAAGATCGCGGGTCTGGCCGTTGTCACCGGTCTGAATAGCGTGTTGGAGGATATACCAGTACGGGCGATACGTCAGGTAAACCGTGGCAGAGGAAAGCAACACTCCTATCGCGCTCGTGAATGCCAACGCGGTGGCCCCAACCTTGACTCTCGGAGTTCCCAGCTTTGCGCGCGGCCAGCCGACCACCATCAGAACCAACACAGCCAAGATGAAAAGCCCGACGAATACGAGCATCGTGAGCCCTGCAATCTGAAATACGGCGCCATTGCGCATGGAAATGTCGTGTCCCCAGGCCCATTCCGCCTGGCTGCGGTTTGGCATGGTGAGAGGCCGGTCGAACTTCTCTGCGAGATAAGCAAACAGAGCGGCCTCATTATGATCGCCTTGCTCCTCCCAAAGTGCTCCGAGCTGGCGATAAGCCATCGCTTGGAGCGTAGCCCCCTCCTCATGATCGAAGAAGTGACCTTGCGAATCCAGCAACTGGCCGAACCGCGCCACCGCCCAATATTTCCCGGCGGCTCCCTTGCGGTTTCCTCGATTCTCCAGCCTTTGCCCCTCTTCGATGAGAGATTTCGCGAAGCTCTGAGAGTCGTCCGTGTCGGAACTGGAGAATCTTCCATTCACTCCGAAGGTCATCACTGACTGCCCTGCCCCGAACAAAACTTCATAAGGATCATCGAAGCGGTAACGCATTTCTACATTTCGGTCGAGATTCGCCAGGCGGTCAACGTAATCGTCGAACTTCGGAGCAGCGAATGCCGCTGCCATGGCCGCCTGCCACGCGGGATCGCTCTGCACTTCTTTAGCTCTCTCTGTCCACGAAACCTCAGAGACCTTGTGGAAGATCGCATCGCGAATCGATTGAGCCTTGATGAGGTACACGAAGGCGTTTTCAGGGGCCCAGTGTTCGAGTTTGGGCACCCATTCGCCGGTAGGAATCAGGGGATGACGCACAGCTATTACTGCATAGATCCAGATGATCGTTGCATCAAGCTGCACGGCCTCGTCCGCCAGTCGCGCGCTTTCGCGATAATCATGAAGTCGTACCGCCACAAAGGCCAGCCCTTCCGGGTCGTGATGCGCTTCGGCCTGCTTGGCAAGCGCTAGCAGCGCGGGTTGGCTCCGCAGCCGGGCGGGACGCACCGCTTCCCTCCAAGCCCCGAGAGAGACCCGGACGGCCTGCCGAAACGGCGGGGCAGCAAGAAACAAAAGCGCCCCCAGCACGCAGGCTGCGCTGCCAGCCAATGCCACTCTGCGCAGGGAAATACGTTTCGCAAAAATACCGTCTGGAACCACGCTCTGCCCGCGGCGGCCGGGAATAAATAACGCGGCCAAGGCGTGTTTGGCCAGAACGCCTGCCCCACCCAAGGCCCACATCAATGCTGCCCAAGGGCCTTCCACGTAATTGAGTTCGCCCATCATCGCCCGGCCCCAATCCTGCATGTCGGGCGGCGCGATGCGAATCGCGGATTCCAGAAGCAGCGTCGAAGCTTGGCGGAGATGCGTTTCCAGCATCCTTCTCACCCACTACAAAAAGCGGGTTGCCGCACCATCGAGCGCGGGCGCGCTTCAGCCAGCTTGGCCCTGGCCAATTCCAATCCATTCGGCGTCAAACGGTATGTGTGCCGGGGCGGTACACCCTCTTCGGTTGCCACCCAGCATGCTTCCAGCAACGAGTACTTCTCCAGGCGCATAAGAATGGGGTAGAGCGTTCCAGATTTGAGCCCGGTTACCCGGCTCAGCTCGTAACCGTAGAGCCAGTCGGTCGGACGCTCAACGAACCTTTCCAGCACTAGGAGAGTCTCCGGGGATAGACGTGGAGTTTTCATGGCACAAGTCTACATATATAGATAGGAGTTGTCAAGCGTTTTCTTGCCCCCATTTGCGGGCAGTGTTGTTTTATCCACAATGATTCCCTATAGGGTACTTGCGTCTACAAAAAATTGTAAGCGGGAGCGAGCTATTCGTGATGGACCGTGCGGCCCTGGATGAGGTCCACGACGTGCGGCAACAAATCCACAATGCTCTCCATCGACTCGTGGGCGCCGCGCGGGCTGCCGGGCAGGTTGACGATGAGCTTGCCCTTGCGCACACCCACGATGCCGCGCGACAGTGCGGCGCGCCGCGTCTTCTTCGTACCTTCGGCGCGCATCACTTCCGGTAAACCGGGAATTTCCTTTTCGATGACGGCGCGCGTTGCCTCCGGAGTTACGTCGCGCGGGGCAACGCCCGTGCCGCCCGCGGTCACGACGATGTCGCAGTCGTCCGCGTCCGTGAGCGCTTCCAGCCGTTGCCGGATCACACTTAATTCGTCGGGGAGGATTTCGATTGCGGCCACTTGCCATCCGTTCGCTTCCAGCAACTCGCGGACCGCCGCGCCGGACTGATCCGGGCGCTCGCCCCGCGAGGCCGCGTCACTCAGCACCAGAATTTTGGCACGCATCGGAGAGGACATTGAAAGAAAGGTGTCAGGTGTCAGGTGTCAGGTATCAGGTGTCAGGTCAGAAGCTCGAAAATCGAAATTCGAAACTCGCAAGTCTGCCATTGAATTTCGAGTTTCGAATTTCGAGTTTCGCTTTCTCCTGGCACCTGAAACCTGGCACCTGGCACCTTGCTTACTCCGCGTCGCGGTTGGCTTCGTCCATGATCCGCAGGCCTTCCATCATCAAGCCCTGGGTAGACATGGTGGTGGTGCGCTCGGGAGAACTTTTTTGAAAATCCACTTCCCAGTCGCCATCCATCCAGGCGAGGACTTTAAAGACCGCGGGGTCGCCTTTCAGTTCACCACAAACGGCGTGGTTCACATTGCCTTCGCTGAAATAGAGCGTACCCTCCTCGCCGCCCGAGCGCAGCATCAGCGCGCAGGTTTTGCGCCCCTGTTCAAGAGTCTGCATCCAATCGATCAAGCTGATCTCGGTAAGCTTCCCCTTGATTCCCGCGCCGCCGCCCTGCTTTTCCATGCGCTGCTGGAGCAATCGCGCCGTGATGCGGCGCGCTTGCTGCGAGAGGTCGCGCGTGAAGAAGGGCTTGATGAAATAATCCTCGACGCCCTCTAAAACCATGCGCAGGCGCTCATCAATTTCTTTTTGCGAGGCGAGGAAGACGAAGGGAATATTCTGAGTTTCCTTGCGCGCCCGAAGTTTGTCAAAGAGCGCGCGACCGTCCATAACCGGCATCGTGTAGTCGGAAATAATCAAATCCGGTTTGGACTCAATCGCCTTCATTAAAGCATCGGCGCCATCCGTGGCGGTAAGGACCTCGCCACACTTCTCCAGGCTCTGGCAAATGAGCTGAAGAATCGTCGGATTGTCATCGACGACGAGGATTTTGATCGTTGACGCCACTCGAGCAACCTTCTTCCCGCAAATTTATCCCGCACGCCCCCGGCGGGCGCGATAGGAGCCGCTCCTCCCTCCGCGCTTTTCCAACAGGCGGAGGTCGGAAATTTCAATGCCGTGGTCAGCCGCTTTGCACATGTCGTAGACCGTCAACGCCGCCACAGCCGCCGCGGTTAGGGCCTCCATTTCGACTCCGGTGGGGCCTGTGGTGCGAACTGAGGACGAAATCTCCACGCCATTCTTACAGAAATTCGCCCGAACATCAATATGACTCAAGAGTAAAGGGTGGCAAAGAGGGATAAGTTCGGCAGTCCGCTTGGCCGCCGCAATGCCCGCCACGCGCGCAATCTCCAAGGGATCACCCTTGGGATTGCGCCGGGCGGCGCGCCGCGCGGCAGCACTCATCTTGACCCGCGCGCTGGCCACGGCCTCCCGCAAGGTGTCGGGCTTCGCTGACACGTCCACCATCCTGATGCGGCCCGCGCGGTCGTAGTGACTAAGTTTTATTGCCATTTCTTGACCTGGTGACAAGTCGGCAAAAATCGAAACTCGAAAATCGAAACTCGAAAATCGCTGCGAGTTTCGAATTTCGAGTTTCGATTTTCGTCTTTCCGATGCTCGCCACCTGTCACTGCCCTTTGGGCATGACATCCACCCAATCGCCGGCCGCGAGGCTGGTTTCCTCCGGATGGACGACGACAAAGCAGTTGGCCGCGGCCACTCCCACCAGATCCCCGGAGCCCTGCCAGCCCACCAAGCTCACCACGGGATCGCCGGACGATCGCTCCAGGCGCGCCGGCAGAAACGCGGTCAACCCCGTTCGTTGCTGAAAGGGTTTGCCCAGGCGCGCCCGCAGAAAGAACGGCGGCTCAAAATCCCCACCCCCCAGGACCGCAAGGGTTGGCCGCGCGAACAACGCAAAGGTAACAAAAGTCGAGACGGGATTCCCCGGCAAACCGAAAAAGAACTTACCTGCCACGCGCCCGAAAACCAGCGGCTTTCCCGGCCGCAGGGCGACATCCTGAAAATAAAACTCCGCGCCCAAATCGGCAAGGACTTGCTCCACAAAATCGTACTTCCCTACCGAAACCCCGCCGCTAAGCAGCAGGAGATCCGCCTTCAACCCTTCCTGGATCATGCTGCGCAGTGCTTCAGGCCGGTCCGGCGCAATCTCCAGGCAGCGAGGAATGCCGCCCGCGTCAATCACTTGGGCGGAGAGAGAGATGGCGTTGCTGTTGCGAATTTGGAACCACTCGGGCCGTTGCTCGACCGGCACAACCTCGTCGCCGGTGGGAAGAATGGCCGCCACCGGCCGAACAAAAACCGGTACAAGCGATTTTCCCACCGTGGCCAGCAGCCCCAATTCTCCCGCACCCAACCGCCGGCCCCGCGGCAAAACGCTTGCGCCCGCTCGTGCTTCGCTTCCCTGCTGAACGACGTTTTCCCCGGCCCGAACCGCGCGCTGGATCTTGACCTTATCGCCCTGCGATGCCGTATATTCAACCATCACCACCGCATCCGCGCCGACGGGCAACGGAGCGCCGGTCATAATGGAGACGCACTCACCCGCACTTACGGCGCCTGAGAAGTGCCCTCCCGCGCGAATTTCCCCGCGCGCCTGCAGCTCGACGGGCGGCGCAGCCACATCCTCCGTGCGCACGGCAAAACCATCGCGGATGGAACGATGAAAGGGTGGATAATCGCGGTCCGCCACAACGTCCTCCGCCAGTATCCGGCCGCATGCCGCGCCCAGAGGCACAACTTCCGTCCTCAGCGTAAGGTTCGCCCCAGCCAGCTTCTCTTTGACGATGTTCAGCGCCTGCTCGAAGGAAAGCATTTTTCGGACGTCACTTGTCCTTTGTCATTCGTCCGTGGTCAGTTGTCCGTGGTCCATCGTCTGCCGTTAGTTTTTGAGTATTGCGAATGGCCGGCACTTCGAACCTGACCCCTGATACCCTGCGCCAGACAACGGACAACGGGCTACGGACAACGAACAAAGGACTAAGGACAAACAACGGACTTTTCCAACCAGACGCACTGCTCGCGCTCGGGTCCGGTTGAAACCATGGCAACTTTCACGCCCACCTGCTCGGCAAGAAAACTGAGATAATCCTGAGCGCGCGACGGCAGTTGCGAAAGCTCGCGGGCGCCGAATGTGGGCTTTTGCCAGCCGGGAACGGTGCAGTAGTGAACCTTCATCTGCTCCAAGCTTTCGATTTCTGGGGGAAAATCCTTGAACCGTTTGCCCTTGTACTCATATTCGACCCCCACGGGAATTTCCGGCAGGGGATCAAGGATATCCAGCTTGGTGATGATCATCGCGTCCAGATGGTTGATGCGAGCACTATAGCGCGCGACGGGAACATCGAACCATCCGCAGCGTCGCGGGCGTCCAGTAACGGCGCCGTACTCGCCTCCCCGCTCGCGAATTTTTTCCCCCTCCTCCCCAAGAGCTTCCGTGGGGAAGGGCCCGCTCCCGACACGCGTGGTATAAGCCTTGGACACACCTACGACTGAGCCGATCCGGGTCGGCCCCACGCCGGTCCCTGTACAAGCTCCACCCGCGGCCGAGCTCGAGCAAGTCACAAACGGGTAGGTGCCATGGTCGAGGTCCAGCATGGTTCCCTGCGCGCCTTCAAATAGCACGCGTTTGCCCCGATCCATCTCCGCATTGAGGTAGACGGAAACATCCGCAAGGTAAGGTAGAATGCCTTCCGCAACCCGCAAATACTGGTCCGTCAATTCTTCCGCGTTCAGGGGAGGCGCTCCAAAAAGCGCGGCGTCGATGCGGTTTTTCTCCGCCACGATGGCATGGCACTTTTCGCGGAATTTCGCCGGATCCCGCAAATCACAGGCACGCAAGCCGCGCCGCCCGGCCTTATCTTCATAACTCGGCCCAATGCCCTTGCGAGTGGTCCCGATTTTCCCCGCGCCCCGAGCTTGTTCGGCGGCAACTTCGTGCGCGCGGTGATAAGGCAAAATCAAGTGGGCGCGGTCGCTGACCTTCAGCCGGCGGTCGACGCTCGTGCCGGCATCTTCGAGCTTGCGAATTTCCTGCTGCAACGCCTCCGGATCCACCACCACGCCGTTTCCAATCGCGGCGGTCTTATCCGCGCGAATGATGCCGGTGGGAAGAAGTTGGAGCACATATTTTTTCGTCCCCACCAGCACTGTGTGGCCGGCGTTGGCGCCGCCCTGGTATCGGGCAACGATATCGAAGTGCTCCGCCAGGGCATCCACCACTTTCCCCTTGCCCTCATCGCCCCACTGAACCCCTACTACCACGACATTGGTTGGCATGCTGGCCTGCTCTTCCCTTGGACGCAGTTGCGTCCGGTAATTTTAACCCCAAAGATTCCACAGATGGCAGGAGGATGAAGGGATTTCGCTGCGCCACGAAACGGCTCGGCAGGGCCGCCTGCGTCCTGCTTAGAAGCCCTGCGCTTTCTTGGAGACGGAACCCTCCCGTGGACCTGGTTAGACGCCCCTCGGTGTTTCACAGAACCAGGTGACATCCGTTTTCTGGAGCGGCGCCGCGCGCCTGCCCGCTTAGACAGGGAGCGCCACAAATGCGGCGGTCAGAGGCCGCCGCGGTTGTAACCAATATTCCGCGGTCCTCATTCGAGATATTTATCCAGCAATTGTTTGATCGCGTCCTTGGGCTTCGTCCCCACCACCTGCTCCTGAATCTGCCCGGACTTGAACAGAAGGAGCGTGGGGATACTCCGAATCCCGTACCGGCTGGCCACCGCGATATTTTCATCCACGTTCAGCTTGCCGACTTTGGCGCGACCCGCATATTCCACCGCAAGGGCGTCCACAGTGGGTGACATCATGCGGCAAGGCGCGCACCAGGTGGCCCAAAAATCCACCAGCACCGGCTGGGGGGAATTCAACACGTCTTGCTCAAAATTCTGATCGCTAAATTCCAAGGTATAAGTGCTTGCCATTCTATAAGACCTCCAAGGTAGGGGGGAATTCCCAAGACGTCGTGCTCTCCGCGCCGATCAAGCTTTGGCCTTCCATAGGGTGTCATAAATTTGGGAGTAGGCCTTGGCCGAAGTGGTCCACGAGAAATCCTTCTTCATGCCGTTTTGCACCAGGTGATGCCATCCCTTGGGCGTGTGGTAAGCCTCCAAGGCGGCGTGAATTGTGGCCAGCAGGGCTTGGGGCGAATACTCCTGGAATTTGAAACCCGTGCCGGACTTGCCATCGAAAGGATCGATGGTATCGTCCAAGCCGCCGGTCGCCCGCACGACAGGCACGGCGCCGTATTTCAAGCTGTAAATCTGATTGAGCCCGCAAGGTTCGTAACGCGAGGGCATCAGGAACATGTCGGAGCCGGCTTCGATCTGATGGGCTAAAGTATTGTCGTAAGCGATTCTCACCAGGAATTTTTCCGGATATTTCGCGGCCATAGTCCGGAATAACTCCTCGTGCGCAGGCTCGCCTGTGCCCAGCGCCACGACATAAAGATCGAGCGCCGCCAGTTGCTCCGCGATGGTGGCGATCAGATCAAATCCCTTCTGCGCGGTAAACCGCGAAACAATGCCGATCACCGGCCGGCGGAGCACGGGCGTCGGTACGCCCATCTTTTCGAGCAGAGCCTTCTTACAGGCTTCCTTGCCCTTCAAGAAGGTGGCAGGTGTGTAATTCGCCGCCAGGAGCTTGTCGGTAGCGGGATCCCACTCCTCATAGTCCACACCGTTCACAATCCCCTGAAGGTGGCCGGCCCGCGACCGAAGTACGCCCTCCAACCCGTAACCAAACTCGGCGGTTTGGATTTCCTCCGCGTACTTACGGCTGACGGTGGTGATGAAATCCGAAAAGATAATACCTCCTTTGAGGAGGTTCACCATTCCGTAGTACTCCAGGGCGTCGACGGTGAAGAGGCCGGCGTGCAGCGAAATCTGGGGCAGCACATGGGGCGGAAAAAGGCCTTGGTAACCCAGGTTGTGAAGGGTAAACACGACGGAAGTCTTGTCAAAATAACCGTCTTCCCCATAGAGATTGCGCAAATAGATGGGCACCAGCGCCGTCTGCCAGTCATGACAATGGATGATGTCGGGGGAAGTCGCCTCGTGTTTCAGGAACTCCAACGCCGCTATCGAGAACGCCGCAAAACGCAGCGCGTTGTCAGGATAGTCTTCGCCTTTCTGCTGGTAGAGGCCGTCACGATCAAAATACTCCGGGCAATCGATCAGGTAAGTTTGTACCTGGTGGGCGCGGCCGCCGTCCTGCACGGACGCGAACTTGTATCCGATTCCGAGCGGCAAGGTCAAACTCTGTGCGCCGGGCACGCTCGAACCTTCCGGGGTAAGACGATAGCGCGGCAGAATAACTTCCACCTCGTGCCCGAGGGCCGCGAGGGCCTTGGGCAGCGCTCCCACCACGTCTGCCAACCCACCCGTTTTGGAAAACGGGACGCCTTCCGATGCCACGAACGCAACTTTCACGCCGCCTCTCCTTTCGCGAGAATGCGGAGACCAAACCTCCGCTACGTTAGAGGATGCCCCCAGCAAAGTCAAGGTCTTGAGATTTTGGATTTTCGATTTTGGATTTTGGATTGGGGCAGCCCTCACTCGCGACCCCTGCCGCCTCCGTGCGCTTTGTGTTAAATCTTTGGAATCACCGAGAACACGGAGGCCCCAGGTTCGGCTGAGGGAACTGCCTGGAGGCGCGCGCGATTTCGTCCTGGCTCGTGTTATGATGCACGCGCAGAATCGGGGTGAATCCAAAATCGCAAATCTAAAATCCAAAATCCCCCGCCCCAAGCTCGGCCAGCATTTTCTCCACGACCCGCGGTATCGAGCCAGGATTCTGGAGGCGCTCCCCCTCGAAGCCGGTGACGTGGTCTTTGAAATCGGCCCCGGGCGCGGGGCCATGACCGCGCTGCTGGCCGAGCGCGTGCGCAAAGTCATCGCCATCGAAATCGATCGGGCGCTCGCGCAAGGACTTCAGGAGGATTTCCGCGAGGGATCGCGTGTGAAGATCATCGTTGCGGATGTGCTCCGCGTCGATTTTGCCGCCCTGTGCCGGCAGGAAGGGATCGCGCAAGGATTTGTTTTCGGCAACCTCCCCTACTACATCACTTCACCTATCCTCCACCACCTGTTTGCGCAACGGCATTCAATCCGCGCCATGGGTCTGCTGATGCAGCGCGAAGTGGCCGAGCGCCTGACGGCGGCGCCGGGAACTCGCGACTACGGGTATCTGACCATCGCCACACAAACTTACTCGCAGCCGCAAATCGCCTTGGCCGTACCACCGGGAGCCTTCTCCCCTGCACCCAAGGTGCAGTCGGCGCTGGTGACATTTCAGATGGAAGCGAAGTTTGACCGATGGCCGCAGGCCACACGCGAGAAATTTCTGGAGTTTGTGAAACGCTGCTTTGCTCAAAAGCGGAAGAACCTGCTCAACAATCTGGGCGGCGTCTATCCACGCAGTCGAATCATGCAGGCGTTCGAGGAAACGGACAAACCCGCCAACTTGCGCGCCGAGCAACTTTCCCTGGAAGAACTTGCCAGTGTTTTCGAACGCCTGACTCGTTATCGGTAGGATTGCTGTTCCTGGAATCACCAATTTTGGCCTGGAGGAGGACAGATGAAACGGATACTGAAATTCTTGGGAATGACTTTGCTTGTCGTCGCCCTGCTCCTCGTGGCAGGCATCTCCTTGACCATCGGCTGGAGGCCTTTTATCGGCCCCAAAGCGCGCCCGCTGACCGCGCGCAAGTTTGAGCCAACCCCGGCGCGCCTGGCCCGCGGCCAATACTTGGTGGAAAATTTTGGCTGCTTTGATTGTCACGCCGAGCATGACTGGAAGAAGCATGACGCACCCCTGGTGGAAGGTACGCGGGGCGCTGGTTACGCCGAATTCCCTTTGGTGGGGCTTCCGGGCCGCATCGTCCCCTCCAACATCACGCCCGACCCTGAAACCGGGGCCGGCAATTGGACCGACGACCAACTGGCACGCGCCATCCGCGAGGGTATTGGCCATGACGGGCGCGCTCTTTTCCCCCTTATGCCTTACCCGCATTTTCGCGTGATGTCGGACGAAGATCTGGCTTCGGTGATCGTTTACATCCGCTCCATCCCGCCCGTGCATAAGGCGCTCCCCCAAACCGAAATCATCTTCCCGGTGAAATATCTCATCCGCAGTGCCCCCCAACCCGTCACTGAACCCGTACCCCCGCCGGACCTCTCCACTCCCCTGGAACGCGGCAGGTTCCTGGTGAACATCGCGGGGTGCTCTGACTGCCACACGCCCCAGTCCAAAGGGCAGAACATTCCCGGCTTGGAGTTCGCCGGTGGATTCGTTTTGGAAGGCCCTTGGGGGAAGGTCGCCAGCGCCAACATCACGCCGGACCCCTCGGGTATTTCCTATTACGACGAAGCTCTTTTTGTTCAGACCTTCCGCACCGGCTACGTCAAGGCGCGGGAGATCAACCAGATTATGGGCTGGTGGCATTACCGCAACCTTACGGATGAAGATTTGAAAGGGATGTTCGCCTACCTGCGCACCCTCAAGCCCGTCAAACACCGCGTGGATAACACCGAACCCCCCGGCCTATGCAAGCTTTGTGGAAACAAGCACGGGCTGGGAGAGAGGAATTAGCCGAGGTTAAGGGCATTTCCTTTCTTCAACATATTGGCATGGTGAGGGTTTTTGCTGATTGGGCACTGTATAAGCTATTTGTTTTCTGTAAGATATTGGGATAGCAGGGGTTGGGGCCGGTTTCTCGCCATCTCGGGGCAAAAAGATCATGCTATCTAACTTATTTTCAATAATATATATCGATTTCTCATAAGTCGTTTGGTTTCAGGAATATATTGGCATGTGACATTCTGTCGCTTTATTTAGCATTTGTTTTCAATAACATATTCGGACCAACCTTCATCTTTAGATACTTTTTTGTGTGTCGGCTCCCGGTTCGATTTTCATGGACAAATTGGCAATCCGCTGCCCCCGCAGTCAAGCTCCAATGGGGCGCTCCGACCGAGCCGAGCCCAACGGGTAGGTTCTTGAGGAGTTCCTGCTTCCCCTTTCCAGCCCAGGAGGGGCGGCGTTTCGCGTGCGGATGTGCGCGTAATTCCACCACAACATAGTCCTCCATTAACGATCTAGAAATTCAATAGCCATAGTCAATGTCGTTATTTACGAATCTTCCATCTCTTGCGAAGGGAGCAAGTCGAGTAGCCAACGTCGACGACTTCGTGACGGTGGGCTGTTTTCTTGCCCATTCCCCTTGGTGCCTTAGTGTCGTGGTGGTTTATTTTTCTTTTCACCACCAAGTCACCAGACCACCAATAGAGTTGGGGCCCTCTGCCGGCTGGCGCAGAGAGTAATTCCGCGCACCAGCGCGCTCCTCGCCTCTTCCTTAAAACCTCTTGGTATCGGCGCGGACGCGGTCGACGTATTTCCCCGTGGCCACGTCCACGCGCACGGTTTCACCCGGCTTGATGAACTGCGGCACCATGATTTCGAGCCCATTCTCGAGTGTCGCGGGTTTGTAGGTGTTGTCTTGCTGCTGGTGGACGGGCTGGGCGGTGGTGGAAATCTTCGCTTCCACGATGGGAGGAAAGACGATGCTCACCGGCTGGCCTTCATAAAACTCCACGGGAACTTTCATCTCGGCCTGGAGGAATTGCGTGGCCGCGCCGATGGCTTCCCGGGGAATCGCCACCTGCTCGAAGGTATCAGGGTTCATGAAGGTCACGGAATCGGCGTCCGTGTATAGGAATTCCATATCCTGCCTCTGGAGCTGTGTGTCCTCCAGGCGTTCTTCCGGCCGAAAGCGGAACTCCTTGAGCGTGCCCTTCACCACGTGGCGGGCGCGGGCGTGAACGCTCCCCGGCATCTTGCCCTGCCCCAAGTGGTAAGTGGATTCGAACACCTTGAAGATGTCCTCGCCTATCTTTAAAACCATTCCCGGACGGAGTTGTGAGGCGATAACCATGGAGACCTCGTCGGCCCGCAAGGGCCACTGTCGCGCCGCACGGCCTTATGAATTTCCCGTGGCGGGCGGAGGAAGCAACCGGCGGGCGTTCCGGCACGGCGACCGGCAGAATCGCCGAGTGGGTAAGCGTAGCGCGACGCGGTCGCAAATGAAAGTCAAATGATTCAGCGCTCACTTCCGGGCGGAGAGGCTGGCGAGGAAATCGCTCACAGCTTTTTCGTAAGGCTCGCGGGCCTGGTTGAACCCCTCGCCGTGGCGGCGTCCGGGCAGGACGATGATTTTCTTCAGCGGACTCCGGGCGTGGGCGTAAAGGGTCTGGGCAATCGACGGGGGCATGCGGCGGTCGCCCTCGACGGCGACGAACAGGATGGGCCGGTCGCCGATGCGCTCGACGGCTTTCACCACATCGAAGTCCGCGGGGCGGAAGTGGCCGCGCCAAGCGACCCAATAACCAACCTCATCGGCGATCGGAAAGCCTGGGAGATGCAGGAACAATCGCAGGTGATGCCGCATGGTGCTCATCATCGAGTCAAAGGAGCTATCGGAAATGACCGCGGAAATGTCCGGCGATTCGGCCGCCGCCATCAGCGCCGCTGAGGCGCCCATCGAGACACCCCACACTACAGCCGGGCGCGCCGCCTGCTCGTGTTCGAGGGCGTACCGCACTGCCCCGAGCACGTCCCATCGTTCCTGGTAACCCAAGGTGGTGATGGCGCCGCCGCTCATGCCCTGGTGGCGAAGATCGAAAACCAACCCGTTGTATCCCAGGCTGTGCGCAAAAACCGCATCAGGCAGCATCTCAATGCGAGTGCGATTGAGCCCGTGAACGTAAACGATGGTGCCGCGCGCGGCTCCCTCCGCAGGAATGTACCAGCCCTTGAGGAGAATTCCATCCGGCGAGGCGAACTCAATCCAGCGGAAATCCATGTTGAAGGATTTCGGCGTCTTGCCGTCGTTGGGGTCGGGATAATGATACTGACGGTAGGTGATGATTCCCGTGAAAAACCAGGGGACCACCCCGAAGAAAAATGCCGCCACCAGCGCGGCCACCATCAACAAAACATTTCGGACGATCTTCAGGATTCGCGACCTAGAAGGCACTCATTCCTCCTCCCGCGCTTTGCCGATGTTGCGCGTTTGTTGCTCGAAAGAGCGCACCGCCCCACAGCGCGCCCGACTTTTACTTTAGACTTTTGCCCTTTGCCTTTTGACTTTTGACTTTATTTTGCGGTTCCGCCGCGCCCCGCTGCGGTTAGGCGCTTTCCCCAGAAGCAATCTCCTCCCCCCGCGGTTCCACAATGTGGGTGGACAGCAGAATCACTGCCGCCGCAGTCATCAGGGCGCAGAGCGAGGTCACGGCGGAGTACCCGGATCTTTGGAACAGCACTCCGCCCAGATAAGCCGTTGCGCCGATCCCCACCTGCGAGGAGATATTCCGCAAAGCGATGAAGGCGCCACGCTGCGCTGGGGGCACCATTTCTGTCATCAAGGCGGTCAAGGGGCCTTGCCGGAAAGCCGCGCCCAGGCTCGCCAGCGCAAACACGCCCAGCAGCCCCAATCCCCACGGCAAGAACGGAACGAAGGCCACCGCCACCGCCAGCAGGATATTGCCGGCGATGGAGATGGCGCGCTTTCCCCAACGGTCCGACAGAATCCCTCCCAGAGGGGCGCTGCCAACGGCCACAACCCCGCCCAACATGAAAACCCACCCAATGGTGCGCAAGGGAAGGCCAAAACTGCTGTTCAACCACTCGCCGATGTAGGTCAGGAAACCCACCAGGCCGCCGGATACCAGGAAGGCAATCACCAGCGCGGCGGCGGTATCGCGCCGCGTCAGAAAGGAGCGAAAAGCCTCGGTTGCGGCGCGCAGCTTTTTCGTGGAGGGCTGAGGGTTCAAACGCTCGCGGGGCAGGCGCAGTGTGGCGAGGGTGGCCACTACGGCCAGTCCGGCGAAAAAAAGAAAAGCGCGCCGCCAGCCGAAGCGGTCGGCGATCTGCGCGGCAATCGGCACACCCAGGATCGGCGCGGCAAAGTAAGCCGAAGAGATCAGCCCGATGGCGCGCCCGCGCACGTTGTAAGCGAACCAATCGGCGGCGAAAGTAATGGAACAGGTGGAGAGCGTACCGGCCGCCAGGCCCGTCAGGGCGCGCGCCAGCATAAGCTCATGCAGGGTGCGGCTCTCGGCCGCCGCCCAGGAAGCCACGGCAAAGAACGCCCCCCCAGCCAGCAGAAATCGCCGCCGGCCATAATGGTCGGAGAGCGTCCCGGAGAAAAACGCCGCCACCGCTGCCGCCAGGGAATACACCACCACCAGCAATCCCGCCGTCGAAAGGCTGATGCCCAGCGATTTGACCAGGGATGGCAAAAGCGCCCCGATCATCTGGTTGTCAGCTAAACCCAGGAAGAGCAGAAGAAAGAGGTTGGCGATGACGAGCGAGTCCATAGGATTCAGGTGTCGGGTGCAGGAAACAAGGTGTCAGGTATCAGGTATCAGGTGCCAGAAGCGAAAATCGAAACTCGATGGATAGCTCGCGAGTTTCGAGTTTCGAATTTCGAGTTTCGTCTTATCCTGACACCTGACACCTGGCACCTGACACCTGTTATTCAAAGTGATGCAAGTCAAGCTTGATGGCCGCCTTGTCAGAAAAATCCATCACGCCGGCAGCGGCAATGCCGATGGCCACCACAATCGCATCGCTGATTTCGTGCTTGGTAGCGCCCAACTCTAAGGCCTTCTTGATATGTCCTTCCAAACAGCCCTCGCACTTCGCCATTAGGGAACAGCCAATGGCAATCAGTTCCTTGGTTTTCAAATCCAGTGCGGAGGAGGTGAAGTAACTTTCCTTGTAGAACGACATGTAAATTTTGCGAATCCGCGGCTCGATCATGCTCATCGAAACCGGGATATTTTTCTTGTTTTTGGGCCCATCATGCGCCATAGGGAATCCTCGCTCCTTGATTTTCTTGGACAAATAGAGACGCGTTTCGCTCCTTGAAACCCCGCAGCCCCTTTAGACCCTCCGTTAGAAGGCCTTCCTGCTTAGTCCCGAGCCCCGCCGGCCGGTTCGTCCTCCACCCAGGCACAGCCTTCTCATGAGGACACGGGCGCGGGCTCGACCGGCTCCGACGGACGAGTGGTGACCAATTCAGGGATCTCAAATCGGATCGCGGTTCCCTGCCCGGGCTGACTGTCGATCTTCAAAGAAAAATCCTGGCCGTAAACCACCTTGAGCCGCTCCCGCACGTTGCTAATGCCAATTCCGCTGTCGTAGACTTCCGTCCGCCTCTGTTCAGAAATGCCCACGCCATCATCGATGACCTCCACGATCAGGCGGCCGTGGCCACGCTGGGCTCGAAGAGTGATGATGCCGCCTTCGACCTTCGGTGCGATGCCATGGCGCAGGGCATTTTCCACCAGGGGTTGCAGAATCATGCTCGGCACCACCATGTCCAGAGTTTCGGGATCGATCTCCTTACGGATTTGCAACTTGTCGCGCCCGAATCGCACCACTTCAATGTCCAGGTAATCGTCGATAAAGTCCAGCTCCTGGTGGAGGGGGGCGAAGTGCACCTGGGCTTTCAACCGCCGGCGCAGGATGTTCGAGAGCTTCAGCAGCACCGTGCGCGCCATGTCGGGATCGAATCGAATCAGCGAGGAAATCGTGTTGAGAGTGTTGAAGAGAAAGTGGGGATTGATCTGGCTGATCAGCGCGTCCATGCGAGCCTGGAGCAGCACCTTTTCCTGCTCCACGAGCTTGCGCTCAATGCGCGTGGTGTTCCACATGCGAACCGGCAAGCCCACGCCAATCGGCGCGGCCAGGACAATCAGGACGCGGGTCCAGAAGTGCGGTGAACTCGGGTAAAACAACGTACCACCGGAAATGTGCCCCACCATCATGCGGCTGATTTCCAGGATGACACAAATGAGCCAAAAGAGGACTTGCCAGTCAAGCGCCGGATGCTTGAACTTTTGCCGGGCCGAACGCCATAGGCTCAAATCAATAAAGGGCGAGAATTTCCAAATCTCTTCTTTATCGGGACACACCCAGCGCGCCGTGCCGGCAGCCACCGCATAGAGCGTGGCCATGAGTGGCGCCAGAAGCTCGGGGCGATAATGCGGAATCAGCCAGCCCGGAGCGCTCTGCGCAAGAGCTGGAAATAATGACAATACCGCAACCCATAGGGCGATCAGCAGAATCGGCAGGTTGACAATTAAGGCCACCGCCAGGCCCACGATGGTTCCACCCAGCAAACCTGCCAGCACCGTCACTTCCAAGCTCAAATCGGCGATGGGATAGTTGGCCAACAAACGGGCCAATACACCCACCATGAAGGGCAGGCCCAGAAACACCGCAAACTGAATCTTTTGGCGAGGTCCGCGCTGTTCGATCAGCAGCAGACGACGAAACCTGCCGAAGCGCGCGATAAAACCCGCCAGTAGGGCCATGACCGCCAGCTTGATGAGCAGGTCAACGACCGTAAAAGTCACGGGATCATGCCCGGGAAGGTTCATGTTGATTAAGCTGATGGCTGGCAGATGAAAACTTACAGTTTTTCTAGTCGGCTGCGAATTGCCGGCTGCGAGCTGAGCTCTGCGCCGCCACCCACAAAGTGTACCACTTCCAAACGGTCGCTGGGCTGGATGATCGTCTCGGCCCAGGTGGATCTTGAAGCGATCTCACGATTGCGCTCCACCGCCACGCGATCCGCGGGCAGCTTCAACCAGTCGAGCAATGCGGCCAAGGTCAGGTTTTCGGGAACCTCGCGCAATTCTCCATTGAGATAGATATTCATTAAGGAGGGCTCCAGGTCAGGCGGGTCCCGCTGGTGGAGCGGCAGGTTTAATCTCACCGCCACGGATGCGCGCGATGATAAGGCGATGTTGATCTTCCAGGCGGCGCTTCAATTTCTCATCGCTGAAGTCGGGCGAATCCAGCAAGTCCTGGTAGGAACTCTTGAACTTGTGAATGACGGCGCCCCGCGTGTACACCGTGGTATCGATCCCCGCATCCTTCCGGGGTTCGGTCTGAATGTGATAAACCACGCCGTCGTGTTTGATGTCGGTATTGAACCCCATCACCATAGCATTTTCCCCGCGACCAGGAGATCCCCTGATCTGATAAAGATGTTACTGACTCCCTCCCCTCCAAGCAAGAAAAAACTTGACACTACTCGGACTCGCCCCGTATAGTTTCGAGTCCGGGGAAGACAAATCAAAGTCCTTCTAAGTGACTGTAATGGCTGGAGTTTACATCCCCATTCTCGTGCATCTTATACTCGTCGTGGCGCTTGCGGGCGGCATGCTGGGCTTGTCTTGGTGGGTGGGAGTGAAACGTCCCTCCAAGGAAAAACTCGCCCCCTATGAGTGCGGTATACCTCCTGTCGGCGATGCCCGCGGAATTTTTTCCGTCAGCTTTTACCTGATCGGCATGCTCTTCATCCTGTTCGAAGTGGAAGCCGTGTTCTTCTATCCTTGGGCGGTCGTTTTCAAAAGCCTGAAGTGGCCCGGCTTTATTGAAATGACGTTGTACATCGCCGTTTTGCTAGCGGGCTATATCTACATTTGGAAGAAAGGGGCTCTCGACTGGACCCGCTAGTGATCGGGTAATCGGATGATCGGGTGATCGGGTGAACAAGGGAAAAACAGATCTCCAGATCACCGGATCACCCGATGCCTTTGTTCACCCGATCACCGGATCACCGGATCACCCGATTCTATGGCCGCCAATCTTGAAACCAATCTGGCTCTCCACAAACTGCGGGAGTTTGACCCGGAGGCGGTGGAAGATGCGCGCCTTTTCCGCGACGAGGTGACCCTCTATATCCGTCCCGCCCAATTCCTTCGCACCTGCGAATTTCTGCGGGATGAGCCCGGCCTGAAGTTCAGTTTTCTCGCAGATGTCACGGCCTTGGACCTTTACCCCCAGGAACCGCGCTTTGAGGTGGTGTATCACCTGCTCTCGATTGAGACCACCCAGCGGCTGCGCCTGAAGGTTCGTGTGGAAGGTGAGAATCCGCGTTTTGTAACCGCCGTTTCCGTTTGGCCCGCGGCCAATGCGTTTGAGCGCGAGGTCTTCGATCTATTCGGAATTACCTTTGAGGGCCATCCCTTCCTTCGCCGCCTGCTGTTGCCGGAGGAATGGGAAGGCCACCCCTTGCGCAAAGATTATCCTACGGAGGGTTACCGCTAGATGCCGGTAACGCTGGAGAAAATCCCGGGCAAGGAAGATGCGGTCATCCTGAGCATGGGCCCGCAACATCCCTCTACGCACGGCGTGCTGCGCTTGGTGCTGGAGCTCGAAGGCGAAACCGTCCTGCGCGCCATTTACGATATCGGCTACTTGCACACGGGCTTCGAGAAATCCTTCGAAAGCAAGACTTACTCCCAGGGAATCACCCTCACCGACCGCATGGACTATCTCGCGCCGCTTTCGAACAATCTGGGATTCTGCCTGGCCGCGGAAAAGCTGCTCGGTTTGGAAATCCCGCCGCGGGCGCAGTGGATTCGCGTGCTGCTGACGGAATTGACACGCATCCAAAGCCACCTGGTGTGGCTGGGAACGCATGCCATCGACCTCGGCGCCATGTCCGTTTTCCTCTATTGCTTCCGTGAGCGCGAGGAGATCCTGCACATCTTTGAGGCCGTCTCCGGCCAGCGGATGATGACGAGCTATTTCCGCATCGGAGGGCTGGCGCTGGAGCCCCCGCTAGGCTGGCTGAAAGGCGTGGAAAAGTTTGCCAAGAGTTTTCCCGCCCGCATCGACGAATACGAAGCGCTGCTCACCCGGAACCCCATCTGGCTGCGCCGGACGCAGGGGATCGGGTATATTTCCGCGGAGGATGCCATCGCCTACGGCCTTTCGGGCCCCTCGCTGCGTGGCTCCGGCGTCGATTGGGACATCCGCAAGAAGGAACCTTATTCGAGCTACGAAAAATTTGATTTCAAAGTTGCGACTCGCCCGGAAGGCGACGTGTACGGACGTTACCTGGCTCGCGTCGAGGAAATGCGCCAGTCGCTGCGAATCGTGAATCAAGCCATGGAAGGCTTGCCGGAAGGGCCGGTCAAAGCCGACGCTCCGCACATCGTGCTGCCCGAACGCGAGAGCATGAAGACTTCCATCGAAGCGCTGATTTATCACTTTAAGATTGTTACGGAGGGATTCCATCCTCCGGTCGGAGAAGTCTATCAGGCCATTGAATCGCCGCGTGGCGAGCTGGGCTTCTACATGGTCAGCGACGGCTCGCCGAAACCCTTCCGCTGCCATGTGCGCGCGCCCTCGTTCGCGAATTTGCAGGTTTTGCCCAAATTGATCGAAGGGCGATTGATCGCCGATGTCGTGGCGTGCATCGGGACCATTGATATTGTTTTGGGAGAAGTGGATCGATAAGAAGGATTGTGGATAAAGCGCGAAAGAACGAGGTTGGACGGCATTGGGCAAAGGTTGAAGGACTGCCTTTAACCTTCATCCCTTGAACTTCGGACTTTTTGACCATGCTTTCAGAATCATTGTTAAAGAAATTCGACAAGCTCATCGCTCGCTATCCGCTGAAGCGCTCGGCCATGGTTCCTTTGCTCATGTATGCTCAGGATGAAGTCGGGCACGTAAGCGAGGAGGTTATTGCCGAGGTGGCGAGGCGCGTGGATGTGCGTCCCATCGAGGTCGTCGAGGTTGTAGGCTTCTACTCGATGCTCCACCGCCAGCCCGTGGGCAAGTACCATGTTCAGGTCTGCACCAACATCTCCTGTATGTTGCGCGGGGCCGACGAAATCTTTGAGCACTGCTGCAAAAAGCTGGGAATCAAGCACAAACAGACGACGCCCGACGGCCTGTTTTCGTTGGAAGAAGTCGAATGCCTGGGAGCCTGCTGCGGCGCACCTTCCATGCAAGTCAATTACGACTTCTACGAAAACCTGACTCCGGAAAAGATCGACGCACTAATCGATGATTTGAGAAAGAAAGAGCCGCGATCCAAGATGTAAGGACGAAGATCGAAAGTCGAAAGTCGGAAGATGTACCCTGGACTTCGAGTTTCGAATTTCGAGTTTCGAATTTCGAGTTTCGAGTTTCGAATATGTCTGGCTACAACAACCCGATGGGCAATAGCCCCCTGGAAGTGAAGGTCATCAGCAAGCGTTTCGGCTTGCCCAACTCCCCTTCCCTGGGCGTCTATGTGCAACACGAAGGGTATCAGGCTTTGAAAAAAGCCCTGGGCATGAAGCCCGAAGACGTCATCAACGAGGTGAAAAATTCCGGCCTGCGGGGACGCGGCGGTGCGGGTTTTAACACGGGCATGAAGTGGAGCTTTGTCCCCAAGCAGTCGGCCAAGCCCAAGTACGTTGTGTGCAACGCCGATGAGAGCGAGCCCGGCACCTGCAAGGATCGCCCGTTGATGGAATATGACCCGCATCAGCTTATTGAAGGCATCATCATCGCCGGCTATGCTATCCAGTCTCATCAGGGATTTATCTACATCCGTGGCGAGTATCGCTACCTGCTTGACATCGTCGACCGGGCGCTCGCGGAGGCTTACGCGGGCGGCTACCTGGGCAAAAACCTTCAGGGCTCCGGCTTCGATTTCGAACTTTGCACGCACACGGGGGCAGGCGCCTATGAGTGCGGCGAAGAAACCGCGCTGCTGAATTCACTCGAAGGCCTGCGGGGTTACCCTCGCATCAAACCGCCCTTCCCCGCCGTAGTGGGACTGTACGGTGGGCCGACCGTCATCAACAATGTGGAAACGCTTTGCAATGTTCCTCACATCCTCCTGAACGGAGCGGACTGGTACTCCCGATTGGGCTCGCCCAAGAACGGAGGCACGCGCCTCTTCTGCTTGAGCGGCCACATCAACCGCCCCGGCGTCTACGAATTGCCCATGGGCTTCCCGTTGCGCCGGATGATTGAAGAAATCGGCGGGGGCGTGCCGGGCGGCAAGAAACTCAAAGCGGTGATCCCGGGGGGCTCGTCGTGCCCGGTGCTAACGGCAGAGGAAATTGACGTCGCCATGGATTACGACTCGGTGGCCAAGATCGGCTCCATGTTGGGCTCCGGCGGCGTCATCGTCCTGGACGAGGACACCTGTATGGTGAAAGCCGCGGGCCGCATCATGCGGTTCTACGCGCACGAATCCTGTGGCTGGTGCATTCCCTGCCGCGAAGGGACGTCCTGGCTGAAGCACTTATTGGACCGCTTCGATGCGGGTGGAGCGCTTCCCGACGATTCCGACACGGCGCTGGACGTTTCTTACAATATCCTGGGCAAAACGCTGTGCCCCCTCGGGGACGCCGCGGCCATGCCGACTATCAGCATCCTGAAAAAATTCCGGCACGAATTCGAAGAGCATCTCAAACTCGGGTACTGCCCTTATGAGAAAAAGGCGGTGAGCGTCGCATGAAAGAGCAGACGCACGATTCGCGGTTCGTCATCCTGGACTTGCCCCCCAAGGAGGAAAACCTCCAAGTCCCGGGCCCGTACACCCGCAGCCCGAGCCTTTCCCCGCGCGTCAATCCCGCCGCCAAACCTGTGACCCTGACGATCAACGGCGCAGAAGTGAAGGTTCCGACGGGGACGCTGGTGATTGAAGCGGCCAAGCAAGCGGGCATTGAGATTCCGTCGTATTGCTATTATCCCGGCCTTACGCTCCAGGGCGCCTGCCGCATGTGCTTGGTGGCGATTGAGAAGATGCCCAAACTCCAGACCGCCTGCACGACGATCGTGACCAACGGCATGGTGGTTCACACCGAGACCGAGGAAGTGAGGAACGCCCGCAAGGCCATGCTGGAGTTCCTCCTCACCAATCACCCCCTCGATTGCCCCGTCTGCGACAAGGGGGGCGAGTGCGAACTTCAGGACGCCGTGTTCCGCTACGGCGCGGCGGAGTCGCGCTTCATGGAATCCAAGCTCCACCATGATGAGCGCCAGTTTTCCAATTTGGTTTATTACGATTGGCCGCGCTGCATCCTCTGTTACCGCTGCGTGCGCGTTTGCGACGAAGGCTTGGATGTGAATGCTTACGGCATTGGCTTCCGGGGCGCGCACAGTGAGATCATTCCCAACCAGGGTGAGAAGCTGGAATGCGAAGAGTGCGGCATGTGCATCGACATTTGCCCGGTCGGTGCGCTCACCAGCGGCACCTATCGCTACAAAACACGCCCCTGGGAATTAACTTACACGGGCACCATCTGCAACCACTGCGCCGATGGGTGCAAAACCACACTGGCGGTTCGCAACAACGCGATCATTCGCGCCAACAACCGCGACCACTCCGGCTTCAATGGGGAGTTTCTGTGCGTCAAAGGCCGGTTTGGCTGGGACTTCGTGAACCATGAGCAGCGCCTGGCCGCACCGCTCATCCGGAAGAATGGCCAGCAGGAAACCGGTACATGGGAGGAAGCCCTGCGTGTGGCAGTTGAACGCCTCACCGGCATCTTGAAGGAGCACGGGCCGGCGTCAATCGCCGTGATCGGTTCCAATCGCACCACCAACGAGGAGAACTATCTGCTCGGCCGGTTTGCGCGGACGGTGCTCGGAACGAATAACCTCGACCACCATCGCACCGCCGACTTCCCTTCTCTAGTGGGCGCCTTAACCGCCGCCCAAGCCGGCGGCCGCTATGCAACCATCGAGGACATTGGCGAGGCGTCAAGCATTCTCGTGGTCGGCAACGACCCCACCCACCAACACCCTCTGATTGCTTATCAGATCCGGCAGGCGGTTCGTCACCATGATGCGCACCTGTACTTGCTGAATAGCCAAGAAATCAAGTTGCAACGGCAGGCAAAGCGAAACGTCACCGTCCCGGCAGGGGGAGAAGCTGAGGCGATTCGCATCCTGGCGGGGAAACCATCGCCGGCATCGGGTCAGGGAGCTGCCAACTCCGACGAACTGGCATCTTTAAGCGAAAACCTGCGCAAGGAATCCGGCACCATCATCATTTTCGGGGACGAGATTCGCGGCAAAGATGTGGCGAACCTGGTGAACTGGGGACTGACGCTTCCCGGCGACACGCGTTTCGTGGCGCTTGGCGACTATGCCAATTCCCGCGGCGCCGCGGACATGGGGTTGTTGCCCGACGTGCTGCCCGGCTATGAGTCGATTTCCGACCCCGCATGTCGCGCCCATTTGGAATCCGCCTGGCAAGCTAAAATCCCCACAGCTCCGGGCCGCAATATCCGCTCGATTCTGCAAGGTGTTGAGTCCGGCGAGATCAAGGCACTGCTGGTGTTTGGCTCCAATCCCGCCAAGACGTTTCCCGCCGCCAAAGAACATCTGGGCAAGCTCGCTTTCTTGATGGTGGCGGAGTTGTTCCCGACGGAAACCGCGCGGTCCGCCCACGTGGTTTTGCCCGCCACCAGCTTCGCGGAAAAAACCGGGACGGTCACGAACACTTGCGGGCAGGTGCAGATCCTGAAGAAAACCATGCGCAAGGCGGGAACCCGCAGCGACCTGGAAATTCTGCTGGCACTGGCGAGATTGCTGGGCCGTGCGTGGAGCTACCACTCCGCTGACGACGTACTCCGGGAAATCATTGCGCGCGTACCGGGCTACGCGATCGCCCTGCCCAGCCTGCTGGTGGGCCGCGCCGTGCCGACGCAGCCGGCCGGCACGCCTCCTGAGCTTGCCAGCAACGATTTGATTTTTTCATCCCGAGATTCGCTCTTCACATCAGGGACAGTTAGCCGGTATAGTTGGGCGCTGAATTCAGTGGACGAAGCCAAGAAACCTCATGGGCACATTTTCTAACATGGCCATTTTGGTCATCATCGCCGTCGTAAAGATAGCGGTTGTCCTCACGGTCTTGCTGACCGTCATCGCCTATGTGACGTGGCTGGAGCGCAAAGTGGTGGCACACATCCAGGCGCGATGGGGGCCTTATCTGGTGGGCCCGCACGGATTGCTGCAACCCGTGGCCGACGGCGCGAAGTTCATTCTCAAAGAAGAAATTGTGCCGGCGGAAGCCGATAAGGTCATCTATTGGCTGGCGCCCTTCCTGGGATTTGTGCTCGCGCTCCTCTCCATTGCCGTCATCCCTTTTGGCGAAGGCTTCACCATCCGCGGCCATCCGATCCAATTTCAAATAACCGATCTGAATGTCGGCCTGCTCTTTGTCTTCGCCGTTACTTCCCTGGGCGTATACAGTATTGCCCTCGCCGGATGGTCCTCGAACAGCAAGTATCCGCTCTTTGGTGGGCTGCGATCGTCCGCGCAGATGATCAGTTACGAACTATCGCTTGGGCTGGCGGTGATTGGCACACTCATGATGGCCGGCACGCTAAGCCTGCGTGGGATCGTCGACCACCAAAGCGGGTTCTGGCATATTGCCGGCGTCAACACGTGGGTGCCGCATTGGTATATCTTTGCCCAGCCGATCGGCTTTTTCGTTTATTTTACCTCGGCGATTGCCGAAACCAATCGCGTGCCGTTTGACCTGCCCGAAGGCGAAACGGAGTTGGTGGGCGGATACCATACCGAATACAGCAGCATGAAATTCGCCATGTTCTTCATGTCGGAGTACGCCAACATGGTGACGGTCTCCTGCCTTGCCACTCTGCTTTTCTTTGGCGGCTGGCACGGTCCGGTGTTTGGACCCAGGATCGTGCAGATTTTTCTTCCGGTCTTTTGGTTCTGCCTGAAGGTATTTTGTTTTCTGTTCTTCTATATCTGGATGCGTGGAACGCTCCCGCGCTTCCGGTACGATCAGCTCATGTCCCTGGGCTGGAAATTCCTGCTGCCCCTGGGCCTGCTGAACATTGTGGTGACGGGTTTCCTGATTGCCTGGCGCGGGTGAAGAAAGGAATCAGGAGTCAGAATCCAGGATGTAGAAATTAGAATTTAGGAGCCAGAAGCCATGATGAGAAGGCAGAAACTATGAGGAAGCGGGTTTATTCTGACTTCTGACTCCTGACTCCTGACTTCCCAAGAATATGACGATTCTTTTTTACATCTTCGCCGCCTTAACCGTTCTGGCTGCGCTGAATATGGTGCTGCAACGCACTCCAGTGTACAGCGCGCTTTCCTTGATTGTGGTGCTCTGCTCGCTGGCGGTGGTGTATTTGCTGTTGGGCGCGGATTTCATGGCGGTCCTTCAGGTCATCATTTACGCCGGCGCCATTATGGTGTTATTCGTCTTCGTCATCATGCTTCTCAACGCCGGGCACGAGGTTCCGAGCCATCGAAGCCGTTTGGTCAAATGGCTCGGCGCACCCCTCATTGGCGCTCTCTTGGTGGAAATGTTGATGGCGATCTGGGACCAGTTTCCCGCCACTTCCGCGGCTCCACCAGCGCACCTCGACGGGAGTCCGGCGGCGATTGGCCACCTGCTTTTCCAAAATTATGTATTGCCCTTCGAGGTGACTTCCATCTTGATTCTGGTGGCAGTGCTCGGCGCGGTGGTCTTAGCGAAGAAGCAATTCTAGAAGGCAGGAGTTAGAAGTTAGAATCCGGAGTTGACCAGCCCCTCGAGCGCCCCTCCCTGGTATTAGGGATCGGTTGGGTTCGAGTCTCCTCGCTCCTAACCTCTGGCTTCTGACTACTGAGGATGAACATGGTTCCGCTCTCACATTACCTGGCGCTCAGTGTCATTCTCTTTATCATTGGCGCCGCCGGATTCATCTTCCGGCGCAATATCATTACCGTTTTCATGTGCATCGAATTGATGCTCAACGCGGTCAATCTGGCGTTCATGGCTTTTTCGCGATTCCTCGGGAATCTGGATGGCCAGATCTTTGTGTTCTTTGTCATTGTGGTGGCTGCCGCCGAAGCGGCCGTGGGACTGGCCGTTATCATTGCGCTGCACCGCAATCGTGAGTCGCTCAATATCGAAGATGTCGACTCGATGAAGATGTAGGGGCGCACCTTGGGCCCAGGCGTCCGGGCCGGATGGCCTGAATGAGGCCCGGCGGACGCGACGTTTCACACGATACTTTCATGAAACTGGAAATCCTACTCCTCCTCATGGTGTTGCCCCCGCTTGCGGGCGCGGCCCTCAATGGCATCTTGGGTCGGCGCTTTTCACAGGCCACTGTCTCCCTCATCGGCTGCGGTGCGGCGGGGCTTTCCATGGTTTTCGCACTTCTTTCGGCATGGGTATATTCGCAGTTACCGGGACTACCAGAACCTTTCTTCCACCCTTACTTCACCTGGATTCAAGCTGGTACGTTGCATGCGGAGTATGCTTTCTACTACGACCGGCTGACTTTGGTCATGACCCTCACGGTCACGGTTGTCGCTTTCCTGATTCACCTTTACTCGCGCGGGTACATGGAGCATGAAGGCGGTTACTACCGCTTCTTCACCTACATGAATCTCTTCCTCTTCATGATGCTCACGCTCGTTACGGCCGCCAACTATCCCCTGATGTTCGTCGGCTGGGAAGGCGTGGGACTCTGCTCCTACCTGCTCATTGGTTTTTACTTTAAAAGGAAATCTGCATCTGATGCGGGCAAGAAAGCCTTCATCGTCACGCGCATCGGCGACGCGGGCTTTACGGTGGGCGTGGCTTTGCTGTTCTGGACTTTTCATTCGCTGGATTTTCAGACCGTCTTTGATCGCGTTGCCGCTTTGCGCCAAGGCCAATTCGAAAGTGAGCTGATGGCCGCCGGTCTTCTCCTCTTCCTGGGCGCAGTCGGCAAATCCGCACAGCTTCCCCTTTACGTATGGCTCCCCGATGCGATGGAAGGTCCTACGCCGGTGAGCGCCTTAATCCACGCCGCCACGATGGTGACGGCGGGCGTCTATCTGGTGGCAAGGTCGAGCATCATTTACGCGCATGCTCCCTCCGCACTGGCGGTGGTGGGCGCGGTCGGTTGCCTGACGGCTTTCTATGCGGCCACCATCGCGCTCACGCAAAACGACCTGAAGCGGATGCTCGCTTACTCCACCATCAGCCAGCTCGGATACATGTTTCTGGGCTGTGGCGCCGGGGTTTTTGCGGCGGGCATTTTTCATCTCATGACCCATGCCTTTTTTAAGTCGCTGCTCTTCCTGGCAGCCGGCAGCGTGATGCATGCCATGGGCGGCGAACTCGACATGCGCAAGATGGGCGGGCTACGTCACAAGTTGAAGATCACCCATGCGACGTTCCTGATCGCGACGTTGGCGATCAGTGGCGTGCCCATGTTCTCCGGCTTTTTCAGCAAGGACGAAATCCTGGCCGGAGCATATGAGAGTTGGGTCGGGCGGCCGTGGCTGTACTGGCTCGGAACCGCGACTGCCGGCCTCACGGCTTTCTACATGTTTCGTAGCGTTTGTCTGACGTTCTGGGGAAAATCGAGGGTCGATCCCGGAACTGAGCACCATCTGCACGAGAGCGGTTCCAAGATGACGGTGCCATTGATTGTGCTCGCGTTCTTTTCCGTTGTCGCGGGGTACGTGAGCTGGCCGCGGGCCTGGCACGGCAGCGAGGCGTTCGACAGGTTCCTCGAGCCGGTTTTCGCTCCCGCTACCAAGGCACTGTTGGAGACTCCATACTCTCATCCTGTCAGCCTGGGTCCCGGAGCGCTGATGGGATTCTCGATTCTCGCTGCCGCGATCGGCATCGGGATAGCCCTCTGGTGGTATCTAAAGTCCACGGAAATTCCCGACCAGTTGGCGGAGAGGTACGCGGAGGTCTACACAATCCTTACGCACAAATATTACGTGGACGAGTTTTATAACTGGCTCATCGTGCGCCCGCTGTGCATCGTTTCCGAAAAGTTTCTCTGGAGGGTTGTGGACGTTGAGGTCATCGACCATATCATGGTGGATGGCACCGGCGAAGAAACCGCCAGAGTGGGGGACTTTTTACGGCGGATCCAATCCGGCAACATTCCCAGTTATGCCGCATGGGTCCTGTTGGGCGGAGTTTTGTGGCTATTGTACATTTTCACGGCCCACGCATAGTCCCCTTGGGGGTGGCCTTTCCCCCCGCTTGAGGTCGTAATTGCAGCATCGATAGAAAACATCTATGTCCTGGTTCACTGCGCATTCTCTCACGACCGTGATCTTTCTCCCCCTTCTGGGCGCGGTGGTCATTGCCTTCCTCGGGCGCGAGCGGACATCCTCCATCCGCTGGGTGGCGCTCCTCTTTTCCCTCCTCACATTCCTGATAACCGTTCACCTCTATCTTCGCTTTGACCCCCAGCGCCGGGGAATGCAATTCCCGGAGATGAGTACCTGGATGGTTATACCCCCCGTCAATTACCATCTGGGAGTCGACGGCCTCAGCCTGCTCATGATCCTGCTCACCGGTTTCTTGACCCCACTCTCGGTGCTGGTTTCCTGGAAGAGCATCACGCATCGGGCGAATGAGTTCTTCATCCTCCTGCTGGCTCTGGAAACGGGAATGATGGGAGTGTTTGCCTCACTCGATCTGGTCCTCTTCTTCCTGTTTTGGGAAGTGATGCTCATCCCCATGTATTTCCTGATTGGCATCTGGGGCCACGAGCGCCGGGTGTACGCTGCGATCAAGTTTGTCCTTTTCACCATGGTCGGATCGGCCTTGATGCTCACCGGAATCATCTACCTCTACAACCTCACGGGCAGCTTTGATTTGCCGCGAGTCCTGGATCACCTGGTAACGATTTCCGCGCTCTCTCCGCAAGCGGAACGCTGGCTCTTTCTGGCGTTCTTCATAGCCTTTGCCATCAAGGTTCCCCTTTTTCCCTTTCATACCTGGCTGCCCGATGCGCACGTTGAAGCGCCCACGGCGGGCTCTGTTATCCTGGCGGGAGTTCTCCTTAAAATGGGGACGTACGGTATGCTGCGCTTCTGTCTGCCGCTTTTCCCCGATGCGTCGCGGGAATTTGCCCCCATCATTTGCGTCCTGGCCATCGTAGGGATTATTTATGGTGCGCTCGTCGCCATGGTACAGCCCGACTTGAAGAAACTCGTGGCTTATTCCTCGGTCGCCCATTTGGGATTTTGTGTGTTGGGGATTTTCGTGTTCCGGCCGGAAGCCATTGAAGGCGCCATCTATCAAATGTTCAGCCACGGGGTTTCAACAGGAGCTCTCTTCATGCTGGTGGGGATGCTTTACGAGCGGCGCCACACCCGCCTGATCAGCGAGTTTGGAGGCCTGGCCACTTCCGTGCCCGTCTATAGCACCTTCTTCCTGATTGTAGCGTTATCCTCTCTGGGCCTTCCCCTCCTGAATGGATTTGTAGGAGAGTTTCTGATTATCGTTGGTTCTTACTATAGCCACGCTGCTTACACCGCCTTCGCCGCGACCGGCGTGGTGTTGGCTGCGGTCTATCTGCTGTGGGCATATCAGCGCGTGTTTTACGGTGAAATTACCAACGAAAAGAACCGCGCCCTGCCGGATTGCGATTTTCGCGAGAAGTTGATCCTGGCCATCATGGTCGTCGTAATCATCGCCATGGGAGTTTATCCCCAGCCCTTCTTGCGGCGCATGGACCATGGTGTAAACTCCATCATGTTTCGCCTCGACAGGCACTCCATGCTCATAACCGATCGTGCGACCCCCCTCGGTCCTGCGAGTGCTGGAGCCGGGAGCCGGAAATTGAGATTTGAGGTGCTTTACCCAATTTCCCACTCCCCACTCCCTACGCCCAACCCCTTACTGCTTACTACCCGCTGCGTACTGCCTACTGCCTCTGCGGGGGGTGGCCGATGATCACTCTCCAACCGGTCGACATGATGCGGATTCTTCCGGAAATCGTTCTCTCCGTCTTCGCGGTGATCATTATGGTGCTGGAGCCGTTTGTCAGCGCCGTCAACAAGAAACTGCTGGGCTGGATGGCCCTGCTGGGAGTTCTCGCCGCAGGCGCCGCCACCGCCCGGCTTTCTATCTACCCTTGGCCGGGAATGGGACCTGCCTTCGGCGGAGCTGTTGCCGCCGACGAATTCGGCTTCTATTTCATCTATTTGTTCTTGCTCGTGGCCGCGCTGGTGATTATGGGCTCCATGGATTATCTGGAACGCGACCACGCCCAACACGGAGAGTTCTATGCCCTGTTGCTGATGGGAACGGTGGGGATGTGCTTTATGGCGGCCTCCACGGATCTCATCATGATTTTCCTGGGGCTGGAGATTTCCTCCATCGCCACTTACATCCTGGCAGGCTACCGGCGGGCCGACCGACTTTCAAACGAAGCCTCGCTGAAGTATTTCCTGCTGGGATCGTTTGCCACCGCATTTTTGCTGTATGGAATTGCTTTCGTGTACGGTCTGACGGGAACCACCAACCTCCTGGGAGCCAGCAGGCAATTCGGCGATCCTGCGCAATGGACGACGTTGGCGCAGGTCGCCTTGGTCCTGATATTTGTGGGCTTGGCCTTCAAGCTTTCCACCGCTCCCTTCCAAATCTGGGCGCCCGACGTGTATCAGGGCGCGCCGGCGCCGGTCACCGCATTTCTTTCCGTGGGCCCCAAAGCCGCGGCATTTGCCGTCCTTCTCCGGGTTTTCCTGGGAAGCTTCTCTTCGGGGGACGCCGTCAGCTTCCGGATTCTCTGGATCTCCGCGGCCCTCACCATGTGCGTGGGCAACCTGGGGGCGCTGTGGCAGACCAACGTCAAACGGCTGCTCGCTTACTCATCCATCGCTCACGCGGGTTATGTGCTGGTAGGAGTGACAGCGGGGGGCTCACGCGGAATATCCGGTGTCTTGTATTATCTGGTGGCCTACGCCCTGATGAATGTTGGAGCTTTCCTTTTGATTGCGCATTTAGCCGGCGCGGGCGAACGGCTTGTCGAGATTGAGGATTACAAAGGGCTGGCCTTTGAACGGCCGGCCGTGGCCGCATGCCTTACCGTATTTTTCTTGTCGCTCGCAGGATTTCCCACCACCGCGGGCTTCCTGGGAAAGTTCTACCTTTTCCGGGCAGCCATCCACTCGCACTTGATTGGCCTCACAATTCTGGCCCTGCTGAACAGTGTGGTTTCGATCTATTACTACTTTAAGATCCTTGTCGCAATGTATATGCACGAGGGGAGGACCGAAACTGCTGAGGTCGTCTTGCCTTGGCCGGTGCGCGCCGCCCTAGCCGTCAGCATCCTGGGCATCTTCTTTCTCGGTCTCGCGCCGAACGGTTTCATCGGCCTCAGTACCCTGGCCACGATGCCCCTGCTCAAGTGAACCAAGAATGCAAAGGGGAGGCCGAAGCCTCCCCTCCGTCCGAGCTGGCGCAGATTTAGACTACCTTCAAGAAAATGATCGCCAGGGTGTACAGCGCCAGTGACTCAATGAAAATGAGCGCCAGGAGCAGGGCAAGTTGGATTCCTGGCCGGGCGCCTGGATTGCGTGCCAGACCTTCACAGGCCGCTGCTGCGGCTCTCCCTTGCGCAAACCCGCAGCCTGCCGAGGCGATTGCCATGGCAAAGCCGGAAGTCAAGGCGACCCAATTCACCGTGCTGCTGGCTGCTGTCGCCCCCGCTCCCTGTGCGAAGGCTGGCGCCGCCAGAAGCAAGCCGGCAATCCCCACTAACCACATTAGTACGCTTCGTTTCATCTACTCCTCCTCTAGCCCTGGCCCCAAGGGAGCTGTGGCTATGATGAATTCCGCCAGGAGGTGGTTTCCTGCCACCCCTCGTGCAGGCAGGACTCACACTGGCGGTGCTTTCAACACAGGCGCGCCGTTGCCAGCGCCCCTCGCGCGGAAACTCCTAATGCTCCTCCGAAACCGCAAAGCTGATGTATACAGCCGGCAGGAGCATAAAAACGTAAGCCTGCATAAACGAGACAAACACATGCAAGCCCATAAAAAGTGCAGGGACCAAAATCGGCACCAGCCCGGTGAAAATTCCTTCCAGGATGCCGCCCACCAGCATGTTTGCCCACAGACGAGCTGTCAAGGACAATAGCCGAAAGAAGTTACTAAAAATCTCGATGGGCAACATCAAGGGCGCGATAAAAATCATTGGGCCGCAAAGATGCTTCAAATACCCGAGCGGACCGTGCTTGCGAACCCCTTGAAAGTTGTAGTATACAAACGCCACGAGCGCACACCCCAGAGTCACCGGGACGCTGGCAGTAGGGGTCTCCAAGGTGGGAACCAGTCCGAGTAGATTGCTAAGAAGAACGAACACGCCGAGGGTTCCCACAATGGCAATGTAGCGCTCTGAGCCGTGGCCGATGAGGTCGTTGGTTAAATCCCGCGTGAATTCAACCACGACTTCCATCGCATGCTGGAACTTGCCGGGATGCTCAACGGAAAGCTGGCGGCGAAGCATAAACGCCCCCACCAAAATGACCAGAACTACCAGAATCTCCATCGCGACGTAGTTCGGAATGGGGTGCGCGGTGTCGGTGGGGGGCAGGCCCAAGCTGGTGAGAAGGGCCGCCACTGGCACGCCCAGGATTTTATTCAGTATTGCCGTGAACCAAAGTTCATGTTCCATAGTAATGATGTGATGGAATGAGCCGCCGCATCAGGCTCGAATCTTCAAGCCGTCGCGGATCAGAGCCACCGACTCAATCAGAACACCTCCAAGCGGCACGAAAAGCCCGGCCAGAATTGCCTGAAAGGGAAGCCACCCCGTTTTATAGAAGAAATAAACAGCCGCAAATGCCAGCGGATATCGGACCAATATTTTTGCGAGTACCCCCGCCGGTGGGCGTGCTTGCCCCCCTGACATCAAGGCTTCAACGGCTTGGTGAAGCCAGAGGTAACTGAGAATGGCAAGTCCCGAGCCGACGGCAAATCCTGCTCCGAAATACACATGAGTGGACAGCAAGGTGCCGAGCGTCCCCGCACCGGCCAGAGCGAGCATCCAGCGGGGCAGCCGCGCTTCAACTTGCGCCAGATCCGTTGTTGGGTTCGTCTGGGTCATTTCGTTTTTCTGCTTTCGTCAGTATCCGCAGAACTTCCATCACTCCAGCCACCGCACCCACCAAGCACAGGATGAGCGCGAAGAGCGGTGACGTATGCAGCCATCGATCCAGAAGCCAGCCCAGCCCAAACCCGCCCACCGCGCAGGCAGGCAGTATGAAGCCCAGGCTGGAATAAAAGCCAACTTGCGCCCACAGACTCATTGGCTTGCCCGGAGTCTTGGGCACAGTTCCCCCTTATGAGAAAAACGGCCGCACGGCCTCGCTCGCAATAGAAATGATCGGCTGAGGATAGATCCCGATCGCCAAAGTCATCGCCAGCGTCACTCCCAGCGCCACCCGCAGGGCGAAACTAGTGGCGAGAGGCACCTCCTCGAGCGGCCTCTTCATAAACATGACGACCACAATCCGGAAATAATAGTATAGCGCCACAACGGAATAGACAACCCCGAGCACTGCCAGATAATAATGCCCTGTTTCGATGAGCGAGAGGAAGACCCAATACTTGCCGATAAAGCCCGCCGTGGGGGGGATTCCGGCCAAGGAGAGAAGGAAAATGAGCATCAGGAGAGCCAATGCTGGCGCGCGCGACATCAGGCCGGTGAGGTCATCGATTTCATCGCCAATGATATTCTCTCTCCGCATGATGATGATAACCGCAAAGGCCCCAAGGTTCATGAAAGCGTAAACAATCAGATAGATAACGATCGCCCTAACCCCATCCTCGTTTCCGTTTCCATCAGCGGCTGCCACCAGCCCCAGCAACAGGTAACCCACGTGTGAGATCGTGGAGTAACCGAAGAACCTCTTGATGTTGGATTGGGTAATGGCCGCGAGATTGCCCAAAGTCATGGTGGCAATGGCCACGCCGATGGTCAAAGCCTGCCACTCCACGTGCAGGGGCCATAGTCCCTTAAACAGAATCCGGATGATAAACGCGAAGGAGGCAACCTTCGGCGCCACAGAGATAAAAGCGGTAATGGAGGTTGGCGCGCCTTCGTAAGCATCGGGAGTCCACTGGTGGAAGGGCACCGCGGCAATCTTGAAGTACATTCCAGCAAGTAAGGTGATGAGAGCAACCCAGGATAGCGGGTCGGTTGGCGACCGGTCCCGGAGGCGTTCGGCGATGATGCTCAATTTTGTCGAGCCGCCGATTCCGTACAGCAGCGACATGCCATAAAGAAGCAGGCCGGAGGAGAAAGCACCGAGCAGGAAGAATTTCACCGCCGCTTCATTGGATCGCCGGCTCCCCCTCAGGAATCCGGTCAGCACATACTCGCAAAGGGCCATCAATTCCAAGGCAATGAATAGAACGATCAGGTCGACGCCGGACACCATAAACATCATCCCCACGGCGGCGAACAGTAGCAAGGCGTAATACTCGCCCACGTTCGCTTCCTCAATCTCCAGGTATTTCACCGAGAGGAGAACGATGAGGGCAGTAGCCAGCAGGATGATTGATTTGGCGACAAGGGCGAAAGAGTCGAAGGCAAAAGTCCCGCCAAATCCGAAATAGCCAGGTTGACCGAAGCGGAAATGCCAGAAGATGCCGATTTGCAAAAGGGCAAAACCCAGCCCAATGAGGGCCAGCACGGCGTTGAGATACTTGTCGCGCTTATCCAGCAGGAAATCAAACAGGAGAACGGCCAAGCCGAACATGGTCAGAAGGATCTCCGGTTTGATGGCCTGATAATCCAGCGGATTGAAAAACGCATTCCCCATTAACGGCTCGCTCCTCCCGCAATGACGGAGGCCCTAAGACTGGCGGGCGGGCGTGCAGGCAAAGCCGGCGCCCCCTTCGCCGCTTGCGGCGCCTTGAAGAAATCGGGATTCAACTGATTGACAATGGCATTGACAGGTTTATCCAGCACGTCGAAGAAGGGCTTGGGGTATACCCCGATCCAAAACGCCCAGATGATCAAAGGAACCAGCGTCATGATTTCCCGGAGGCTCAAATCCTTCAGGACCTGGTTCTTGGGATTGTCGCAGGGGCCAAACATGGTCCGCTGGTAGAGCCAAAGCATGTACGCGGCGCCCAGGACAATCCCCGTCACAGCCCACGCGGCCCAATGCCAATTCGCCTCGAATGCGCCTTGCAGAATCGTGAACTCACCGATAAAGCCATTGAGAAGCGGCAAGCCAATCGAGGAGAGCATCACGATCATAAAGAGGGTCGCATAGACGGGCATGACGTTGGAAAGCCCGCCCAGTTCTTTGATCTCGCGCGTGTGGCGGCGCTCGTAAATCAGCCCGACGATCAAGAAGAGCGCCCCGGTGGAAATACCGTGGTTGATCTGTTGAATCACACTTCCCTGCAAGCCGTGCGGGTTCAAAGCGAAAATCCCCAGAGTGCAGAATCCCAGGTGGCTCACTGAGGAATAGGCGATTAGCTTTTTCATATCCCGCTGCATCAGAGAGACCAACGCCCCGTAAATAATGGCGACGAGCGACAGCCAGACCATAACCTTTACCACCGTCGGATTGGTGCTGGCTTCGGGCAGCAGGGGCAGCGAGAAACGCAGGAAGCCGTATGTGCCCATTTTCAACAAAACGCCCGCCAGGATCACCGAGCCCGCCGTGGGCGCCTCAACGTGAGCATCAGGCAACCAGGTGTGGAAGGGGACCATCGGCACTTTGATGGCGAAACCGATGGCGAAGGCAATGAAGACCCAAACCTGCATTTGCAACGGCCAGGAATGCGAGTGCTTCATCAGCTCAGTGAGGTCGAACGTATGCCTGCCATCGGGCAACGTATAGTTGAGGTAAAGCGTCAGGATTCCCAGCAGCATCAGGACGGAGCCGACCAAGGTAAAGAGAAAGAACTTGATGGCGGCATAAAGCTTGCGCGGGCCACCCCAAACTCCAATGATAAAGTACATCGGAACCAGCATGACTTCCCAGAAAACGTAGAAGAGGAAGAAATCGAGCGACATAAAAACGCCGAGCATCCCCGCCTGGAGCAGAAGGAACATGGCGTAGTATTCCTTCACGCGCTCTTGGATCCCTGTCCAAGATGAGAGGACGGCAAGAAAACCCAGCACCGTGGTCAGCATAATCAGCAGAAAGCTGATGCCATCAATCCCCAGATGGTACTGCGCGCCGATGGAAGGAATCCAAGCGTACTGCTCAACGAATTTGAACGGCTTGAGCGGGGTCTCACTCGCGAACCAGAAGACGAGGGGCAACGAAGCGAGGAAGTCCACGAACATTACGACGTTCCCCCACCACCGAATCGCCTGCTTGTTCTCCCCGGGGATGAGGAAGAGCGGAATCATCCCCGCCACCGGGATAAATAGGATGATGCTCAGAATATGGTCATGAAAGAACGCCATCGTTGACCTCGAAAAAGCAGTTCACATCAAAAACAACCAGGCAAAAAACGCTCGAAAAGAAATCAGGTAATAGACCATGAAGATCAAAACGCCCATGGTGATGAACCAGGCATAATTCTGCACCAAGCCTGTTTGCACGACCCGGGCCGGCCAACTCATGATTTTCACAAGAAACGCCATGACATTCACCAGGCCGTCGACGACCCAGGAATCCCACAGGCGCGAGAGTTCCCCGGACATTCGCGTGGTCCAGCCCACGCCGTTGACGGTGCCATCCACCACCCCCAGGTCAAATGCGGCCAGAGCGCTGCCCAAATCTTTGGTTCGGTTCACGAAAAGGGCGTCATAGATTTCGTCGATATAATACTTGTGGAGCAGAAGATTGTAGAATCCGCCCGCCGCGGCCGCCACGCGATCCGCAAGCCCCGGCCGCAATACATAGATCCGATAAGCAACCATGATGCCAGCAATCGCCGTCGCCACCGAAAGCCCCATCAGAAAATACTCCCAGCCCGGTCCGTACTCATGCGGGGGCACCGGGGGATTGCCTTCAAATACCGGCTCCAGGAATTTCCCGAACCAGTCTCCGCCCCCTAGAGATTTCGGCCAGCCGATGAAGCCCCCGACGATGGAAAGAATCGCCAGAATGACCAGAGGATTCAACATGGTGCGCGGGGACTCATGAATGTGGTGTTCCACCTCGTCCGGAACATGCGACTCTCCCCAGAACGTCACGAAGATCAGACGGAACATGTAGAACGCGGTGAGGCCGGCGGTAATCCACCCGATGGCCCAGAGCAGCGTGTGCCCGTAAGGTCCGGCAAAGGATTGCCACAGAATTTCGTCCTTGCTGACGAACCCCGCCAACGGCGGAATTCCTGAGATCGCCAGTGCCGCTACCGCCATCGTCCAATATGTAGTTGGAATCTTGGTCTTGAGTGCGCCCATTTTGCGCATGTCTTGTTCGCCGGAAAGTGCGTGGATGACGCTCCCGGAAGCAAGGAACAAAAGAGCTTTGAAGAAAGCGTGCGTCATCAGATGGAAGATTCCCGCACCGAACGCACCGACGCCGCATGCCAGGAACATGTAACCCAACTGGCTGACCGTCGAGTACGCCAGCACGCGCTTAATATCGTTCTGCACCAGGCCGATCGATGCCGCCCAAATCGCCGTGGCCGCGCCGATCCCCGCCACCAGCGCCAGGGCGGTGGGGGAATGAGCGTAAAGCGCATTCGAGCGCGCCACCATGTACACGCCGGCGGTCACCATGGTCGCCGCATGAATCAATGCGCTGACCGGTGTGGGGCCTTCCATGGCGTCGGGAAGCCAAACATAGAGAGGAATCTGCGCGGACTTTCCCGTCGCGCCGATGAAGAGCAAAATGCATATGGTCGTGATCACCCCGCCACCGTGGAAGTGCGGGTTACGCACGACGTCGGTGATGTTCTGAAAATCCAACGTCCCAAAGGTCACCACCATCAGCATCACGCCCAGCAGGAACGCAGCGTCGCCGATACGATTGACAATGAATGCTTTTTTCCCGGCATCCGCGGCCGACTTGCGCAGAAAGTAGAATCCAATCAGCAGATAAGAGCAGAGCCCCACGCCCTCCCAACCTACAAACATCATCAAGTAGTTGTCCGCCAGCACCAGGACCAGCATGGAGAACATAAAAAGGTTGAGATACCCGAAGAAACGGTAATAGCCGCCTTCATGCCCCATGTACCCGATGGAATAAACGTGGATGAGAAATCCCACACCGGTCACCACCAGCATCATGACGCAAGAGAGCGGATCGAGTTTCATTCCCACGCCGACGTTGAGGTTCCCCACAGAACCATTCGCCAGATGGAATGCTCCCGCGGGCAACCAAGTGTACAAGGGCTTGAGGAAGACGTGGTGATACGCTTCCGGAAGGCCCAAGAATTGCCCAAAGCACCCGAGAGCCCACAGGAAGGACAGGCCCGGTAGTCCCACGGAAACCGCGGAGACCGCCCGGTTCGAGATTCGGCGGCCGAAGAGAAGCTGGATGGCCGCTCCCAGCAGCGGGAAAACCGGGATTAACCAAATGTAATCGAGCATAGTTTTTGTGATGTAGGGGCGGTTCGCGAACCACCCCTACGCCTTACCATTTGAGCAAATCGATTTCATCCGCATTCACGGTCTCTTTATTGCGGAAGAGGGCAATAATCAAGCCCAGACCCACGGCCGCCTCGGCGGCCGCATCCGTAATCACGAAAATCGCAAAGACTTGGCCATCCACCGACTTGAAGTATTGCGACAGCGCCACCAAGTTAATGTTGACGGCGTTCAAAATCAGCTCGATGGACATCAGGATGATCAGCACGTTGCGCCGAGTCAGCACACCGATGACGCCGATCGTGAACAATCCACTGCCGAGAAAGATGTAATATTCCGTGGGGATCATTCCAATTTCCTCTTGGCCATGATCACGGCGCCAACCATCGCCACCAGCAACAACACCGAGGCGATCTCCACCGGCAACATATAATTCTGGTAGAGCGCCATTCCCACCGCCTGGGTGTTTAGGGCGGGAGCACTTCCCGGCGGACGGTCTGGAAGTTTGAGGCCCTGCCCGTGGTTGTACAGCGCATAACCGAGTTGCGCGACCACCAGAACCGCCGTCACCAAGGCCAATTGCCATTGCCGCGCGAAGCGCGCCTGTTTTAGAGTCACATCGATATCCACCAGCATCACGACAAAGAGGAACAGCACCGTGATGCCGCCGACATACAGAATGATTTGTACCGCGAATAGGAATTCGGCGCGTTGCAACAGAAAAATCCCGCCCACAGCAAAGAGCGTCACAACCAACCAAATCGCGCTGTGCACGGCATTGCGGCGCGTGATCACCATAACCGCCGCCACCAGCGCAACAACAGAAAGAACTATAAATGTGATGAGTTCAAGCATTATTTAGAAGTTTAAAGAATAAAGGTTAAACACAAGCGCCATCGACCGCGGCCTTTGTGCCATAAGCCATTAACCTCCACCCTTTCGACTTTACCCTTCATCCTTTAGCTTTTAACCTTTACCGCGTATAGCGCGCGGGCTGAGGTCCCTCCTCCAGCGCTTGCCGGTCCCAAATCATGCCCTCGCGCGAATAGTTGGCGATCTCGAAGTCCTGCGTCAACTCCAGCGCGTCCACCGGACAGGCGTCCTCGCACAACCCGCAGAACATGCAGCGCGAAAGATCGTACGTGAAGGTGGTCAGCCGCTTCTTGCGGTCTTCCGTGCGCGCCCAGCCCACCACAATCAGGTTCTCCGGGCAGGCAATCGAGCACAGATTGCAGGCGATGCACAGCGTCTCGCCCGATTCAGGATGATTGTTCAAGCGCGGCGCTCCCCGATAGCGCTCCGCCACCGGCGGCCGCTCCAGGGGATACTGCTCCGTATAAGTGGCGTCCGGACGCTGATAGGAAAACGTCAGCCGCAAGCCTTTGATCAGATCGATCAGAAATATCCGCCGGAGAAAATCTTTCCAGTCCATCATCACCTCTTGGATGGTGTAGCGCCGCCCTTTAGGGCGGCACTTGCCGGGCTAAAGCCCCGCGCTACACACAGGTCACCTGCCCAGCCACGCCAGTGGGGTCGCGGCGTGGTGCGACAACCAAAGATACCGGCCCACCGCGGTCACAATCAGGTTCGCCAGCGCCAAGGGAATCATCCACCGCCAACCGATATTCATCAATTGGTCATAGCGGTAACGTGGAAACGTTGCACGATACCAGATGAAGGCGTAAAGGAACGCCAGAACTTTGGCGCCAAACCAGAAAATGCCTTGAATGGCATTGAGCACTGGCCGATAGGCCAGCGGAATCGCGAGTACCACGAAACAGGCGGTAAGGGCAATGAAAAAGTAACGTTCCAGCGCCACCGAGCTCTTCAGCCCCAGCCAAAGCACGAACCCTCCCGCACCCAGGGTGGCAAGGATCGGCGCGAACTTGAGGAAGTCCAGGGCATGGTAACTGGCAAAGGGCCGCAACCATCCTCCCAGGAATAGGGTCACGGCGATGCATGACACCACCACCATGTTCGTGTATTCCGCCATGAAATAAAGGGCGAAGCGAAAACCGCTGTATTCCGTATGGAAACCGGCGGTCAGTTCCGATTCGGCCTCGGGTAGGTCAAAGGGGTTGCGATTGGTTTCCGCCACTGCGGCAATGACATAAATCAAGAAGGCGACCGGCTGCAAGAACACGTACCAAACGCCCATGCTAGACTGCCTGTTTACAATGTCCACCATGCTCAGAGAATTGGAAAACAGCAGCACGCCCACCAGAGCCATTCCCGCCGCAACTTCATAGCTGACCAGTTGCGCAGAAGATCGCAGCGCCCCCAGCAAGGGATAATGGCTGTTGGACGACCAGCCTCCCAAAATAATCCCGTAGATTCCGAGGGAAGAAACCGCCAGGATAAAGAGGAGGCCGATGTTGATGTCGCTCACATAGAAAAGGTTTACGCCGCGAACCTGATAGTCCCCGAAAGGGATGACGGCAAAAACCGTAAAGGCGGCGAAAATACTGATGGCGGGCGCCAGCAGAAAAAGCCACTCGTCCGCCCCCGCAGGAATGATGTCCTCCTTAAGCAAAAGTTTTAATCCATCCGCCACCGGTTGCAGCAACCCCCACGGTCCCACGCGCATGGGTCCCAATCGCGCCTGCATGAAGGCCAGGACCTTCCGCTCCATATAGACCAAGTAGGCGACAATTCCCGAGAGGACGGCAAAAATGATGAGAATTTTCATGAGGGCGAGCAGTAGCGGGTTGATGCTGTCATGCATATTTTAAGTCCGCCGATCAGGCATTAGTGATTGGCGATTTGTGATTGTCTGCCGGACCCCGACGGTTGCGGATCATCAAAGGCGTCGAGCAGTCAATCACCAATCACAGCTGCTATCGATCCACTTCTCCCAGCACGATGTCGATCGTGCCGATGATCGCAACCACATCAGCAATCAGGTGGCCGTGCGCCATCTTATCCAAGGCCTGCAGGTTGAGGAGTGAGGGCGGCCGCACCCGCACGCGGTAGGGATTGACCGTCCCGTCGCTGACCACGTAATAGCCAAGTTCACCTTTGGGCGCCTCGATGGAATGGTAAACCTCACCCGTCGGCGGCTTGATGACTTTTCCCACTTTTCCAAAAATCGGCCCGGGCCCGAGGCGCTCCACGCATTGGCGAATGATGCGCACGGACTGGCGCATTTCCGCCATGCGCACGAGGTACCGGTCGTAGGTGTCGCCGTGCTCACCGATCGGCACATCGAATTCGACCTTATCATAGGCTTCGTAAGGCTGCGCTTTGCGAATGTCCCACTTTACGCCCGAACCTCGCAGCACGGGGCCGGTCACCCCGAGGGCGATCGCGTCTTCCCCCGAAATCACGCCGATATTTCGCGTGCGGTTGATCCAGATGCGATTCTTGGTGAGGAGTTGTTCGTACTCATCAATCTTGGGCAGGAAGTAGTCGCAGAACTTCACCACATTCCTTTCGAATCCATCGTAGAGGTCGTATTGCAGTCCGCCAATGCGGAAAGCATGGGTGGTAAGGCGCGCCCCGCAATACTCCTCGAAGATCTTCAGGACCTCCTCGCGCTCGCGAAAAGTATAGAAAACCGGCGTCATGGCGCCGATGTCCAACGCGTGGGTCCCCAGCCAGATCAGGTGGCTGGCGATGCGCTGCAATTCCGCCAAAATCATCCGCGTGTACTGTGCGCGCGGAGGGATTTCCACCCCCAGAAGCTTCTCGACGGCCTCGACGTATCCCATGCCATTGGTCACGGCAGCGCAGTAATCCATGCGGTCGACGTAGGGGGTGAACTGTGCGTACGTGCGATTCTCCGCGATCTTTTCAACCCCGCGGTGGAGATACCCGATGATGCATTCTGTCCCCAGCACGCGCTCGCCGTCCAGCTTGAGCTTGACGCGCAAAACCCCGTGCGTGGCCGGATGCTGCGGCCCCATGTTGATGACGAGCTCGTTGGCGTCGAGAAAAGTGGCTTCCGGCATGAGTTACAGTACGCTCTCAGCTCCTGGGTCGGCTTTTTCGCTTGTCACTTGTCACTGGCTTTTTAGTGTCCGCTACCAATACCTAGATTGGCTTTTACCCAAGCTTCGTCTTGCTTCAGGATGTCGTAATCCTTGCGCAGAGGGTGTCCCACCCATTCATCGGGCAGCAGAATTCGCTTGAGGTCCGGATGGCCTTCATAAACCACGCCGAACATGTCGTAAATCTCGCGCTCCAGCCAGTTGGCCGTTGGCCAAACGCCCGTGACCGACGGAACTTTCTCTTCCGCGCCCACTTGCACCCGCAAACGCAGGCGATTGTTTTTTTCAAAGGAGTACAAGTGATAGACAATGTCGAACCGTTTTTCCCGCTTGGGATAATCCGCCGCGGTTTCGTCCGTCAGCAAGTTATAAGCGCCGCCGTCAGGACCCTTCAGGAATTGGCAAACTGCCACCAAGTGTTCCTTCGCCACGTTCAAGGACGGCATATTGCGGAAAATCACTGCCTCGCTAATTGCGCCCGGGAATCTTTTCTGGAGTTCATCCAGCAACGGACTTGACCACGGGTCAGGCTTGATGGGAGCTTTGGGTGGGGCAGCCGGCTTGGGCGGAGCAGCGGCTGGAGGCTTGGCGGGCGCGCCGGGCGCACCACCCCCCGCCCCCGCGGGTGCGGGCGGCTTGGAGGATGCGTCAGCGCCTGGCTTGGCTTGTGCGCTTGCCCCGCCGCCCTCCGTGGCAGGCTTTTGCGTTCCAGCCCCTTCGACCGCTTTGGGCAGCTCCTTTTTTTCGTCGGCCATTGACCTTTGATGGTTACCTGTAAGTCCTTGCTCCCCGCCTTAAAGCGTTGAATTCTCCCACACGCCATCCAGCATGTCAATAACGGCAAACCTACAAGGGCGAACCACGCGAAAAACCGACCAACCAAGTCAGAGAGACTGCTAAACGAGCCGCGATGCGACCCAAGGGTGGCTATGCGATCTGATGAACTTGACACGATAGGACAGCAGGGGTAAGGTTCTACGTAGAGGTATAGTTCAACTCAAGCACTCCTGTTTATATAGCTTGCGGAAATGTGTCGATTAAGTAAGGGGAAATATCATGTCGACTAAACGGTCATCTTCCGTTGGATTGGACAGAAACGACCGTTTAAGCCCGCTTGAACTGCAAATCATCGCTCTGGTCGCCGCTGGCTTTACGCGCAAGGAGAGCGCATGCAGAATGGGCGTCAGTGAGCACACCTTCCGGCACCAGCTCAACAATCTTCTTGATAAGCTGAGAGTCTCAAACCGATTGGAACTTGTTCTTTTCGCGCTCCATCATCGGCTCATCGAGGAAGTTCGTGTGCCTCCTTTATAGGCGGCCCGAACGACCCTCACACCATCCGTCACTCTTGCCTTGCGCGCAAAGCGATTTGGAGGAATAAATCGCTTTTTCGAAGCAGCACACTTTCTTTATGCGGCATCATAGGTCCATGACCGGCTGGACGCTTGGGGCGATATCCGCGCTTATCCTCGTTATGGGCATAACCCTCTTGCACGCTTCCCCTCCCCAAAATGGCCAGGATAATACCCCGGCTGGCCCAAAACCCAAGGTGAGCAAGGAAGAGCTACGCCGTCAAAAAGCGCTCCGGATGGAATTCGTGAACCCTTATGGGAGTTGGCTCCACGTTCTCAGTTCCCAGTTTTCAGTTAAGGCAAATAATTCCCCTTGTTGGGAAGCCCCGTTTCTGGTCAACTAAGCCTCCAGAAGGCGCGATAGCGCGCCTCCGCCCGAACTTTTTCGCCCAAACGTCCGCGAAGTTTGCATTCCCGCAACGAGGTGAGTTATGTCACTGAAACGCGTCGCAAGTTATGTTGGGCTTGCTTTCATCGTTTTGTTAATCATTTCCCGGGCCCCGGCGACGCCCGGCAGTGTATCAACACAGCCTGCCCTGCCGGCGTGGCTCCAACCCGGGACCGTCCGTTTTGCGCGCTTTGACGGAGGCCCCATCGAAACCCAGAAGACACGGCGCTCATCCTGGGGGAAACGCTTCACCCCCGAAGAGCAAGAAGTATTGGCGAACCTTTATGGAAAGTACGGAGACCAGATGGTCGATCTCTTGGCCCAGGCGAACGTCAATTTTGTGTGGGTCACTTACAGCGTGGGGTTTTCCTGGGAAGATGAGGCAGCACAGCGAACCGAAGTAAGGGAAATAACCCGGAAACTTCATGCGCGCGGAATCAAAGTGGCTGCCTACATGTGCGCACACAGCATTTTCTGGGAAAGCCTCTTTAAAGATGTTCCGCAATCGGTCAAGTGGATTCTATTTGACCGCGAGGGTATCCCCTACCGCTATTCCGGCGGCCGCGACCCATTGCGGTTTATCGCTGACCTGGATAATCCCGGCTGGGTTGAGTACCAAAAGCGGCGGGTGGGAGGAATCATTGACGATGGCCTGGATGCGATATTCTTCGATAATACGGCCAGCCCGACTTGGAGCAGCAACGAAAGCGTCACAGCCTTTTTCACCAAGATCCGTGATTTTGCCCGCCAGGAGAAGAAGTCGAGCATACCGATATTCACCAACTTTGGGCTGAATCCGTCACGGGCCATCTTGAATCAACAGATGGATTTCGTTTACGACGAGCGTTGGGTTGAACCGGGGGCTTGGAACGAGGATTGGGTCGTGTCGAACATCCGCCGGGACCGGTACGTCAAGGGCCTGAACTCTCCGTGGAAGCCCCTGCTCACGGAATACTCGATCTTTCACCAAGGAGACAGGGCCAGTACCTTTCTCAAGGCACGTTCCCAACGCCTGGGAATCGCCGAAGCTGCTGCCTTCGGGGCTGCCTACAATTGGGATTCGGAAGGCCCGTTTGACAAAGCCCTGGTTACCCGCGACCCCGCCGCCATTGACTCCTGGGCGGCCATCAGTCAGTACAACAGGTTTCTTGCCGAGCACCAACCCCTTTACGCTGACGCCGTGAACGTCGCTCCTTACATAGTCCTCCTGCCTGACGTTTTTGAGACGGATTTCGCGTGGAATGACAGCATCCCGCGCCTTGATTTCCTCGCCCGGAACAGTTTCATGTACGACCTCAAACTTGCCGGCCTCATCAACAGTAAAGACCTTGCTGCCTATCAAGGTGTGCTGGTTCCTTCCTTTGCATCGCTGTCGGCCGAGCAAAAGGGGATGATCCGGAACTATCAAGCGGCTGGGGGAAAGGTTTACCTGTTTGCCGAAAAATCCGAAACGGAGGGGGTGAATGGAGACATTTATTCGCCCGCGGCCGGAAACAGTTCGGGGGAAACAGCGCAAGAGCGCGTTCGAGCCGAACTCCGGTCTCTTACACCCGCCGCAACCCATGTCGAGATTGAAACGACCAGGCATGTGTTGGCCAACGTGACTTCCGTGCAGGGCGGCAAAGGGCTCGCCGTACACCTGCTCAATTACGATCCAATCCCTGCCACCGGTTTCAGAGTGCGACTGGTCTTGGGGAAAGATCTCGGGAGATTTGCCGGAATGAACCCGACATTGCTTTCTCCGGACGTGGGACATTCAGCAATCGAAAAGCCGGAATGGAAGGGCTCAACACTGGAATTCACTTTGCCTTCGCTTGACGTGTATTCATTGGTGGTTTTGCAGTAAGGAGCACCGACCTTTCGTCCAACTCGGGGCAGGCCCTCACCGACAAGGGGGGACGGGTTCAGGTTGACACCGAAACAACGGCTGCGCTTTGAAACGATGTATCTGAAAATAAATGGGTTATCGGTGGAGAGGCGAATTCTTTCTTGAGACTATCTAATTGAAAATAAAAGACTTACATTGAACTAGGCGAGCTGGGGCTCAAAAAAAATGCAAAAAATCGCGACCTAGGCCTGTATCTTATTGATAACAAATGGAGAGAAATCGCCCTTTTCGAGGCTTGAAACGATGTTGATCAAAACAAATGAGTTATAGTCATTCTGAAAAGATGTTGCAGAAAAGAAAGGAGAAAGGCACGAGGCGGAATTTCTGTTTTATCAATTGTGGACCATAAAATCTTCCATTCCTTATCCGCATAAGAAGTTTTTCAATGGCCCGGTGATTCGGTGACCCGGTCGTCTAAAACTGCACCTTGACATGCCGTGACACCGGCCATAGATTTCGAACCATGCCCGACTGGATTCAATCCGAAGCTGAACTTGATGACCGAATCTCCACGCCGAGTGCCGAGGACGTGGCCTTCTTTCGTGAGCTGGAAGGCGATCTGATCATTATCGGTGTGGCAGGCAAGATGGGCCCCAGTTTGGCGCGGCGGGCGGCGCGCGCTTCCCGCGCGGCCGGGATGCCCAGGCAAATCATCGGTGTTTCCCGATTCTCGACACCATCGATGGAGCGCTCACTACAGGAAATCGGGGTAAAGACCCTTCGCGCCGACCTGCTGGATTCGGGAGCCGTTGCGGCCTTGCCCGATGCCCGGAATGTCATCTTCATGGCGGGGCGCAAATTCGGGTCGACAGGCGCGGAGAGCTTGACTTGGGCGATGAACGCCTTCCTGCCGGCGCTGATTGCCGAGCGCTTTCGCCAATCTCGCATCGTGGTTTTCTCGAGCGGCAATGTTTATCCGCTCGTGCCCGTGGATTCCGGCGGTGCCACGGAGGAAACGCCCCCCGCACCTCTCGGCGAGTACGCGCAATCGGTCCTGGCGCGCGAACGCATCTTCGAGCACTTTTCCCGCCGCCACGAGACTCCGGTCATCCTGCTACGGTTGAATTATGCGATTGACCTTCGCTACGGCGTCCTGCTCGACATCGCCAGCAAGGTTTTTGAGGGCCGCAGCGTGGACGTTACGATGGGCGCCGTCAACGTGATCTGGCAGGGCGATGCCAATTCCGTGGCGCTGCGCAGCCTTGTGCACGGTCAATCGCCCCCTTTCATTCTGAACTTGACGGGACTTGAGACGCTTTCGATTCGAGCGTTGGCCCACCGCTTTGGCGAAATCTTCGGCCGAGCGCCGGTTCTGGAAGGCAAGGAAGCCGCGACCGCCCTGCTCAGCGATGCCAGCCGTTGTCGCCGCATGTTTGGCGCTCCCGCCGTAACTGTTGAGCAGATGATCGAGTGGACGGCCCAATGGATTATGGCCGAGGGGCCCACGCTCAAGATGCCCACACATTTTGAGAGCCGGGACGGAAAATTCTAACCAAACGGATTGAAATTCCCGCTCCACGCCGATGAGGTTGAAAGTTGAAAGTCGAAAGTGAGTCAGCAGCTTAGATAGTTGAACACGTTGTGTGTACACTTCCGGGATGAGAACCGAGTGACATCAACCCAGCGTCTATCGGTAGGTTTTCTTGGCCTCAGCCACCTGCACCCGCGCAGCTACATGCCGCTGTTCCAGGCCATCCCGGGGGCCACCGTCATCGCCGCCGCCGACTCCGACCCTTCCGTTCTCGAGAGTTTTACGAAACAATTCGCCATGCGGGGATACAACGACTGGCGCCATTTGCTCGAGCGCGAACCATTGGACCTGGCGGTGATCTTTCTTCCCCACGCGGATTGTCCGGAGGCTGCCGTAGCCTGCGCTCAGCGCGGCGTGCACGTGTTGGTGGAAAAGCCCATGGCGGTCAGCGCCGAGGGGGTATGCCGAATGATCGCCGCCGCGGAGCAAGTCGGCGTGATCCTCTCGACCCCTTACGTGTGGCGTTACCACCCGGTCGCCCTGCAAATGAAGAAGCTGATTGAGCAGGGCGTAACCGGACGTATCGTGAGCTGCCAAGGCCGCTGCGCCGCCGGCCGCCTCTCCCGCTACACGGAGGCCCACGCGGGGTGGATGCTCGAAAAGGCCCGGAGCGGTGGCGGCCCCATGATCAATCTCGGCGTCCACTGGATCGACTTCTACCGATGGCTTCTGGCTGACGAAGTGGTGGAGGTAATCGGAAAAAATGTGCGGGTCAACACGCAATATGACATTGAAGACGGCTCTTTCGCGCTTTTGACTTTCTCGCGCGGGACGGTCCTGGCGCTGGACATTAGCTATACGGTGCCGGAGTCGTATCCTTTCGGACGCGATCTCTACCTCGCGCTACGAGGCGCTACGGGCGTGCTTTCCTGGAGCCCGTCATTTGAGGGCGCGAAAGAGCGCCTGTTCGTGTGCAGCGACACCGGCGAGTACTCCCAGGCCTCTCGCCAGCACCAGGATTTCGATCTCCCCCAGCCTCCCGGGTACGCGGGCGTCATGGGCCATCGTTTCCTCGCCGACCTCGTGGAGTCCATCCGCTCAGGCAAGCCAACCGCCATCACTGGGCGCGATGGAATGAAAGCCCTGGAAGTTGTGGAAGCCATCTATCAATCCGCCGAAAGCGGGCGGAGCATAAAGCTATCAGCAACGTGAGCCCCTGGGGCGAAGGCTCCCCCCCGCGGTCAGACGGCAGCCTGAAGGAAATCAAAGATGCGGTACAATGTCTCGGCCAGGTCACAGGGTCTGCCCTGAAGAGCAACGCTAATGCCACTTGTTCCGATGATTCAATTATTGACCGAAGCCCGCCGCGGGAAGTATGCCGTCTGCTATTGCGAAGCGTGGAGTCTTGAGTCGTTTCAAGCGGTGATGGAGGCGGGGGAGGAGGAGCGTTCGCCCATCATCGCGGGTTTCAACGGGGGCTTTCTGATGCATCCGGGGCGAAAACGCGCTGAGAATCTAGCCTTTTACGCCGGCCTCGGCTTGAGCCTGGGGAAAGCTCGCGTTCCCGCTGCACTGCTCTTCAATGAGTCCTCCAGCCTGGCACAGATCGAGGAAGCCATCGACCTCGGGTTCAATGCCGTGATGGTTGAGAATGCACGGGTCGAGCTGGACGATTACCGCCGTCTGGTTCGGCAAGTGGTCGCCAAGGCGCACCGGAGCGGCGTTTCCGTGGAGGCGCAGGTGGGCCACTTGGCCGACGCTTCGGCGAATGGGCGCGCGGAACCCACCACCCCGGAAGCGGCGCGGGCCTTTGTAGAGGAAACTGAAATCGACGCTCTGGGCGTGGCGGTGGGGAATGTCCACATCCTGACGAGAGGGAAAGCTCCGCTCAATCTTCAGGCACTGGCAGAGATCGGAGAGGCCGTGTCCGTGCCCTTGGTCCTCCACGGCGGCACGGGGATTCCGCTTGAGGACGCGGCGCAATGCGTACGATTGGGGGTCGCTAAGGTGAATTTTGGCACCGGACTGAAGCAGGCTTACCTGGCCGCCTTGGGGGAAAAGCTGGCGAGGTACCGGGAGCCCATGAGTCCCCACCCTTTTATTGGCATGGGCGGCGAGGATGATATCCTGGTGGCGGGCCGTGAGGCCGTGAAGCTGAAATGCCAAGAATTGCTGCGAGCTTACGGTTCGGCAGGCAAGGCCGAAATCGCAGGACAAACCGCGGCAGTCAATCCGAGGCGGGGAGATTTCCGAATCTGATGGGGGTGAGAAACTCCGATGATCACCGAGCAAAAGTATAAAGCAACCGTTAAGAAATCCATCCAGATGATGAAATACGCGAATATCGTCTTAACGCCTGAGGAGCGCGCCCGTCTGGAGGTTGCGGATTTCGGGCTGGGTGAACTTGAGAAGACGGGCCTCGAGATCCTCACGTACGTGAACACCGAGCGCGTGTGCGCCAAGGAAATCATCATGTTTCCGCGCCAAACCTGTCCGGAGCATCGACACCCCACGGTGGAGGGACGGCCGGGTAAGGAGGAAACATTTCGTTGCCGGTGGGGGACAGTGTACCTCTACGTACCCGGCCCGCCGACCGCTCGCCCGAAGGCTCGGCCACCGGCGGGGTCGGAGGCCTACTACACTGTCCGGCACGAAGTTTGCCTGAAACCCGGGGACCAGTACACGATGATGCCCGACACGCTACACTGGTTCCAGGCCGGTCCGAAAGGGGCGATTGTTTCGGAGTTCTCCACCCGCAGCACCGATGAGGCGGACTTCTTTACAGATACTCGGATCAAGCGGGCTCCCGAAATTGTCCCCGCCTGAGGGTAAGGGGTCAGCACGACAATTAAGGACTTCTCTTCCCTCGCCTCCTTGGGAGTGTGCGGGACAACCGGTGAAACGCAGTTGTAACGCCGTTTGCGCCAGACGTAGCACGGGCATCCGAAGGTGTGAAAAAATAGACAGTTTCACGCAAAGGCGCAAAGACACTAAGATCGCAAAGAGTAGTTGCTTTGTTTTCCTTGCGCCTTCGCGCCTTGGCGTGAGATGTTTTTGCTCTTTCAGGAAATTTTTCACACCTTCTCCTGCCCGTGTCGATCACGGCCAGGATGGCTGTGCTTCGATTCTCATACAGGTTCCCTTGGGGCCGAGAGTTGTAAGTTCAGCAGGAGTCTCTATGCCCAGCGGCCAGTTCCTCAGAATTGTGATTAAGGCGTTGGTGAGCGCGTGCGTCTGCTTGGGCATACAGGCGGGGGCCAGCACCGTCCTGGGACAAGCGCCGCCGGGAGCCGGGAAGGAAGCCACTTCCCCAAGGGACGTGCTCTGGATTATCCCGCACACCCACTGGGAAGGCGCCGTTTTCAAGACCCGTGAAGAGTACCTCGAGATGGGACTCGGGAACATTTCCGCGGCCCTGCACCTTTTGGGAGAACACCCCGAATACCGTTTTGTGCTCGACCAAGTTGCGTATGTCCGGCCTTATCTCGAGAGGTACCCGGAGGACTCAGCGACCTTCCGGAAATTCGTGAAAGAGGGAAGGCTCCAACTGGTAGGCGGCACCGACATCATGCCGGACGTGAACATGCCGAGTGGGGAGTCGTTGGTGCACCAGATCCTTTACGGCAAGGGTTATTATCACGACCAATTGGGCGTTGACGTCACGGTGGGCTGGAATCTCGACACGTTCGGGCACAACGCGCAGATGCCGCAGATTCTGAACCTGGCGGGTTACAAGTCGTACTGGTTTTTCCGCGGAGTTTCCAGCCTGGAGACGCCCTCCGAGTTTTTGTGGCGGGGAATCGACGGCACCCAGATTCCGGCCTTCTGGCTCCCGCGGGGCTACGCGCTGTTCTACCATTCCCCGGGTAACCCTGCTGAATTTGAGCGCTTTGCGCGGGAGCGCTTCGCGGCGCTGGACCCTTTTTCTCCTGGCCATGATCGGGTGGCGCTGGAAGGCGCTGACGTTTCCGAGCCCGAGGGGCATTTGCCGGGCATGGTGAAGCAGTTCAACCAGAAAGGGGACGAGCCTTTTACTCTGAGGTTTGGTCTGCCCACGGATTTTGAAGCGGCGGTGGCGAAACGTGCGGACCGCCAAGTGGTGGGTGGAGAGTTGAATCCCATCTTTCAGGGAATCTACAGCAGCCGGATTGAGCTCAAACAGTGGATGAGGAAGATGGAGGGCTTGCTTTCCTCCGCGGAGAAGCTGGCAGCGGTGGCTCGCTGGCTGGGTGCGTCTCTTGATCCGGACGAGCTGATGCGCGCTTGGGAACCGGTGCTCTTCAACGAGACCCACGACCTGGCTTCCGGGGTCATGGTGGATAAGGTTTACGACGACGTTCTGCGCGGATACAACTTCTCCCAAAGGTCGGCGGATCAAATTGTGCAAACCTCCGCCGAGCAAATCGCCTCCAGGATCAACACTCAGGGAGAGGGTTTCCCGATCCTTGTCTTTAATACTCTTGGGTGGGCGCGAACGGACGTCGCGGAAACGGAAGTGGAGTTGACCGAAGGGGGATTTGACGATCTCTCGCTCTTGGATTCAGAGGGCAAGCCTGTACCCGTTCAGCTCGCCGAGGTGAGCCGCTACGGCGATGGAGGCATCAAGCACGCCCGACTCGCCTTTGTGGCTTGGGAGGTTCCGGCCCTCGGCTATTCGGTCTACCATGTGGTTCCCAGAACCGCGAGCCGCCCTACGGGAGAAGAGATTCCCAACCACCACCCTGGGGGTACCGCATCAGCAGGGCAGCAAGACCAGGGCTCGATTGAGAACGAGTTTTACCGCGCCACCTTCAACCTCTGGACCGGCGAGATGACCAGCCTGGTGGATAAGGCAACCGGGTGGGAGGCCCTGCGAGCCTCGGGCAACGTGGTGGCACAGGAACAGGATGGCGGAGACCTTTGGCAACTCTATGGGACCTTGAACGGCGGGCGAAACATTGCCATGACCCGTCCGATTCTGCTCCCTGATCGGACGCGTTCGAAGTTCAGCAGCGAGTGGGTGGGAGGCAGCGGGCGTACGACGGCCGGCCCGGTCTTTTCTGAGTATAGCGTTTCGCATCCTTTCGGCAACGGGACCTTCTCGACGCGCGTGCGGCTTTACGCGGGCGTGCGGCGAGTCGGCATCGAAACGCGTATCTTGAACAACGATTCCTACGTGCGTTATCGCGCTTTGTTCCCGACTACCATCCAAGATGGAAAGCGCACGGACGAGATCCCTTTCGGGGCCATCGAGCGACCCCAGGGGCAAGAATTTCCCGCGCAAAATTGGATCGACTATGGCGACGGCGCGCATGGGGTCGCCCTCTTGAACTGCGCTATGCCCGGCAATAATGTGGCCGATGGGACTCTGATGCTTTCGCTCTTGCGGTCGGCGGCGATCACGGCTTACGGGTACGGCGGCGGCTACGAGCCGGGGGTCTCGTCGGATTCCGGGCTCGAAGTCGGGCGAACCTTGACGTTGCAGTATGCGCTGGTGCCACACGCCGGTGACTGGCGTGAAGCGGGCGTCACGCGCGCCGGGTGGGAGATCAACAATCCACTGATCGTGCGCAAGGTGACGGCCCATGCGGGGAGCTTGCCCCAGCGCTGGGGGTGGCTGGAAGTTTCCGCGCCCAACGTCAACATTTCGGCGCTGAAGCCGGGGCGCGATGGCAGCGTGATCTTGCGCGTGTACGAAGCTACTGGCCGGCCGAGCACGAGGATCACGATCAAGCTGCACGCGGAAATCGCCTCGGTGTACGAAGCCAATCTTATGGAGGATGCGGGGCGCGAGCTCAGGACGGAACAGAACTCCTTCCAATTTGACTTGCACCCTTATGAGATCAAGACGTTCAAGTTGCGCCTGCGGCCAGCGGAAACTCAACCCTGATTCTTTTCGGTTGCAGAAAGGCATATTTTACAAATGACCCACACGATCCTCATGCCCGATTGTGGACAAACCATGAATGAGTACAAAATCCTAAAATTGCTCAAGCAACCTGGCGAGAAGATTTCGAGGGGGGATCACCTGCTGGAGGTTGAAACGGACAAAGTGTCGATGGAGGTGGAGTCATACCTCAGCGGCTATCTGCGCCAAGTGCTGGTTTCGGAGGGACAAGTTGTCGCCACCACAACCCCCATCGCCATTGTGACCGACACGCTCGAGGAACCGCTGGAGCGCTTGGACCTCAATACGCCCCCCGCGATGCCCGCCGGGCAACCGGTGATCACCCCCCCTCCCGCCGCGCAACCGGCAATTGCCCCCCTTCGCGCCCCTGCTCCTCCCCTGCCCGGTTTGGCTGCAGCTCCCGCGGCCAAGGCGCTGGCCAAGGAACTCGGAATCGACCTCAGCTTAATTCCCGGCACCGGTCCGGGTGGTCTGATCACTCGCAAGGATGTGGAACGCATTGCAAATTCTATAGATAAGACCCAGGAGCGCTTGAAAAACCTATGACTGAATTGGGCAAGGATCGAAAGCTCGCCATATATCGCCGCATGGTGTTGTGCCGGAAGTTCGAGGAGCGGGTCTACTACATGTTCTTGGAGGGCCGGCTGCCGGGCACGGTTCATCAATCGGCGGGCCAGGAGGCGAGCGCGGTAGGGGTATGTTCGGCGCTCGTTGAAGGCGATGTGGTCACCAGCACCCACCGGCCCCATTCCCACGCCATTGCGCGCGGCCTTCCGGTGAAGAGCCTGATGGCCGAACTCTTCGCCAAAGCCACCGGCTGCTGCCACGGCAAGGGAGGGTCCATGCACCTCGGCGACCACGCCCTGGGCATGTTGCCGGCGATCGCCATTGTGGGGGGAGGCATCCCCCTGGCGACGGGCCAAGCGCTTGCTTTTCAATATCTTGGGAAGAAGAACATCGTGGCGTGCTTCTTCGGCGACGGCGCTGCGAACATCGGGAGTTTTCACGAGGCGATCAACATGGGCGCCATTTGGAATCTCCCGGTCGTCTACATCTGTGAAAACAACAAATATGGGGCTTCCACGTCGGTTGAAAAGGTCATGAAGGTGAAGCACGTAGCCGATCGTGCCGCGGCCTACGGCATCCCCGGCGAGACGATAGATGGAAACGATGTGGAAAAAGTCTATCGCGCCATGTCCCGTGCAGGGGAAAGGGCGCGGGCGGGCGCCGGGCCCACGCTCTTGGAGCTTGAAACCTACCGATTCAGCGGCCATTCGCGCACCGACCCGGGCCGTTATCGTCCCCCGGAAGAGGTGGCCGCCTGGAAGCAGCGCGACCCCATCGAGCTTTACGAAAAAGCGCTGATCGCTCAGGGGGACCTGAGCGCGGAAGAGGCGAGCCAAATCAAGGCTTCTGTCGAGCAGGAACTTGATGAGGCCGTAAAGTACGCGGAAGGAAGTCCCGACCCCACCCCCGAGGAGTGCCTAACCGATGTCTTTGCCTGAAACTCCCAAGACCGAAACCCCCGCTCGCAGGTTGACCATGGTGGAGGCATTGCGCGAGGCCCTGCGCGAGGAGATGCGCCGCGACGAAAGGGTGATCCTGATCGGCGAGGATATTGGCGTGGAGGGCGGCTTTGGCGGCGCCTTCACGGTAACCCTGGGCTTGGCGGAAGAGTTCGGGCGCCGGCGCGTCATGGATACACCGATTTCCGAGGCCGCCATCGCGGGAGTCTCTGCCGGAGCGGCGGTGGGCGGATTGCGTCCGGTGGCCGACGTCCAGTACGGAGACTTTCTGTTCATCGCCATGGACCAACTGGTCAACCAGGCGGCCAAACTCCGCTATATGTCCGGAGGCAAGATTTCGGTGCCCATGGTGATGCGAGCCCCGGTCGGAGCCACAACCCGCGGCGCTCAGCATGGACAATCCCTGGAAGGCTTCTTCATGCACGTCCCGGGATTGAAAGTGGCCTGCCCTTCCAACCCTTACGACGGCAAGGGACTTTTGAAAACCGCCATTCGCGATGATAATCCCGTCATTTTTTTTGAACACAAGCTGCTTTATGGCAGCAAAGGGGCCCGGAAAGAAGCCGGGGGGATTGAAGTCCTGGGTTATGTGCCGGAAGAGGAGTACCTGATTCCCTTTGGTCAGGCGAAGATCGTGCGGCCCGGCCGCGACTTGACCATCGTGGCTAATCTTCTGATGGTGCACCGCTCCTTACGGGCTGCGGGAATCCTGGCAGAGTCGGGGATTGAGGCGGAGGTCATCGACGTCCGAACACTTGCCCCCTTTGATTGGGAGGCGGTGGGAGAATCGGTGAGGAGAACTCGGAAACTGATCATCGTCGAGGAGGATAATCTCACCGGCGGGTGGGGCGCCGAGGTTGCCGCCCGAGTTGGCGACGCCTGTTTCGGCTATCTGGATGCTCCCATTCGCCGTATCGCCGCGCCCGACACTCCAGTCCCCTTCGCCCCGGTGATGGAGAAGTTTTATATTCCTTCCACGGAAAAAATCGTCGCGACGGCGCAGGAACTGGTTTCAAATTTCTGAGGAAAGATCGATTGCTTTAACCACGGAGACACGGAGGCACAGAGGAAACTCTCTTTGTCTTCAGTTCTCAGTGCCTCTGTGTCTCTGTGGTGAGAGGTTTGTTTTGCAATTTGTTCAATTGAGAAAGTCCTTTTCGCCGGGCCCCAAGTTCGCAGCTTCGAGCGTGAAGGCCGAACCCGCATCATCAGCGCCCGTGAAGCGGCTCCCAAAGAACGGAGACAGTATGAATCAACACGTTCAGCAAAACGATAGCGACGAGATTCGACCCGAGTACGACTTTTCCCATGGGGTTCGTGGGAAGCACTATGAAGCTTACCGCGCGGGCACGAATGTGGTGTTTCTCGATCCCGATGTGGCCAAAGCGTTCGGCGATTCAGCGTCGGTCAATCACGCCTTGCGCCTGCTCTTGCAGCTTGCCCGGACGAACACCCCTTCAGCCATTCAGCCTGCCAAGCCGGTGCGGCCGACGCGTCGTGCCAAGAAGCTCAAGCCCGTTCGCGCCGCTCGCGGCTGAAAGCCCTTTCTGCCTGCTCTTAGGACTTCGGACCCCGGACTTCGGACCGTCTTTCTCATCACTCGTCACTTATCACTCGTCAGTGCTCTTAGGACATGCGGTCAATCTACGCACGACGACGTGCGGCGGCAATGGTGAACCGAACCGGCGAGCGCTGGCCGACGCGATAAGCCGCGGGCCTCGCACAGCAGAGGGCTGGGCTACGCTTGCTACTCCAGAACCAAGCCAGAAACCAATCGTTGCACGCGGCGCAATTCATTTCCCAGGTCTCTGACGGTTTCGCCCAAGGACAGATCTGCTCTCAATGATTCTCCATAGAGAATCAAACCCGGCCTAGTCTCATCTCCGAAATAGTCTCGGATTATTTGGTACGCCTTACCCTTCAAAGCCGTATCTTGGCCAAACTGGGCGGCGAGTCGGCGCCGGAACTCGCCGAGATCCGCCTGGGCGCTCAATACGCCCACGATGTCTCCGGCATGAGTCCTGGCTTCTTCGCGGTCATGCTCAGCGTGAGAGGGGCCGCGGACATGGCGATAGCGATCGTCCATCGCCAACAATTTCAGTAAGACCAAGGCATGGGGACGTGTTACGTGAACTTCAGCCCGTGCGGGCTTCCCATCCGGCAAGCACCCCACCACTTCGCGCTTGTCAGTCTCCACAATCACAATGGACGCGCCAACGCACGCGCGGCCGTGGACGCCATTCTGCACATCAACCCGAATTCCATCCTTCTTCGCGAGCTCGGCTGGGGCCAGAAACTCCAACCTCATTACCTCGGGCGAATCCGGAATCGGCTTCTCAAACTGGAAGTTCCGGGCTTTCTTGTCAACCGAATACCCGAGCGAGGCCAAGACTGACGCCAGCGAGGTGTCGCAACCTCGCAAGTACCCAACGTCGAGAACGAAATCGAAATCACGCGTCACCCGATGGCGGGCAGCCATGAATCTGAGTGCATAGCCACCGACAAGAACCAACCCCTCGGCCGCAGGACCGAGAGCTGAGAGCAGTTCCAGCAAATAAGTACGTTGGGGTTCCGGAATCACCTGTTCCCCCACATCGTTTCAATGCGGGCCTGGAGCAGATAGTCGGCCTGCTTGAGGTCGCGTCCCCCCCGCGCGAATAAGTCCAAATACGTTTGAATGTCTGAGACAACAGGGATTCCGCCTCTACGGTACGAATACAGAAAAACCCCGGCGTCGTACGGGTAGATGACCCGAAAGTCAGGGCCGACGCTTGCTCCGGAGACGGACTTTCGCAAGTTCTCTGCCCTGGCCTCGTCCGAGATATAGAGTTCGATAGGGTCAACATCAACGAAGGGCGCTGTCAGGCTGGCAGCCGCCGCACCCGTGAGGGCGTAACACGGCGGTTTGAGCAATCTATCGAGATCTTGTCGGACTGACTCCAAATTAGTGCCGAAGGGATTGGGAATCTTGAATGACCGCCGAAGATACCAGCGGTAGCGATCCTTATATGCCTGCGCCCACGCCGCCAGGAGCCTTTTCGGCTCCGGTACGACGATGGGATTCCTACGCGCGACCAGGACCTCTCCCTTAAGACTCCGCGCCGATACTGCTTGGTCGGGATCAAAGGGAGTTGGCCTGCGCATGACCAGTAACTCCTCTTCCAGGCTTCGCAGCACTCTCGAGGCCAGCGAGAAACTGACTTCGAAGGAAACACCGGCACACGGAGCGCGGCGGCTTTCCGAAGCTAACTCTTCTGTGATATCGCTGAGTGTCCACGCCCGCGGTTTCTGCAACAGCACTCGCAGGATTCGAGAGGATTTCCCTGAAAAGGGATTCCGATAGTACGAAGGGCTTGTCTGCTCCCGCAGGTCCATCCCGAGTCGCTGCACGAGCAGCTTGCCGGGTACATTGATGAAGACATTGCCTGCCAGATCGATGAAGTCCACGTTTCTCTCGACGCAGAGCTTTTGTGACTGGGGCGAGAGCGCGGGGCACACCAGGGCAAACGCTGCCCCTTTCTGCAAGGCCTTCATTTGCGAAAGCCAGGGGGCAATTTGTTCAACCAGCTTCGGCGTGCAATTATTCTTGGCCTCGACGTACACTTCAACTTTTGCGTCACCAAATTGCAGATCGAACTTGGCATCAAATCTTCTTTGTGTGCCTTCGGGCTGTTCGAGCAGGTTTGTGACGCGAATGTTCGGCAGACCCTTAAAGGGCTCATTGTTCTTCAGAGCTTGTAAAACCTCGCGTTCCGTCATATTGCCATATTAGCACTATTTTCCTTAATTGTCAAGTATCAATATATAGGCAAATTTGCTTGTATAGCATAATTTGCCAATTATGGCAAATACGTATTTTACGGCAATTTGTTATAATAACTCTTTTAAAATCTGCTGATTATTCTCCTCCGGCAAGGTCTAAGTTATGAGAAACCTGCCAGCCCCGAAGCTCGCTGCCCTCCGCCAAGGGTGATCGGGTGTTGTCCGCGGCTACGCTCGGTTGAAGTTGAAGAAGACAAGCCAGCCTAAAGGGTGAGATGGCTGCGCGGATCGGTAATTTGTCCAGCAAGCGAAGCGCGGACCTCGTTATATTGTCCGCGGCTTTCAGTTTCAAATCATCGCCCTCTCATCGGAAGAGTGCGTAGCGCAGACCTCCGTTTCTGTGATTCTATAAAGTCGTCGGCTCCCCAGAACCGGTAAACTTGGTTTGAGTCCTGACCAAGGAATGCCGGGAAAGGAGCCGACGATGTTGATTATAGGATGTGATTTGCATACGCGCTTCCAACAA